>Ga0183101_1000785_pt4 | contig 12035 bp, 8 predicted proteins | sample Biomet3_FD_127790 | JGI IMG/M metagenome (GOLD analysis project Ga0183101, IMG submission 127790) | Microbial communities from bioreactor (seeded with sewage sludge) at LBNL, California, USA - Biofuel metagenome 3 | ecosystem: Engineered > Bioreactor > Anaerobic > Unclassified ... | reverse complement strand
GCCGACAATATTGACAGCGTCATAAGTCTTTCCTGTCAGTTCTTCCAGCTTCTTTACTGTCGATGCATAATCTTCAGCCAGGCTCTGATAGATGCACTGCAGGATCTCACCGGTACTGTGCGGTGCTTCATAACCTTCTTTGATACACGCCTTTGATACTTCATTCTTCATGGAGATTGGTGATAGGAAGCGGTCATCATCGACATTGACTCTCCCGAGATAAGCAGAAGCTTGCTTCGCCTCATTAATCAGTTCTGGGAAGCTGACTTCTTCTTCCCTTTCCTGGTTTTCTTCTTTCCGTACAGACTGGATCATCCAGAGTCCCATGATATTCTTCAAATATCTGTAGCGGTATTCCACGCCGCCTTCATTGGTGAAGTTTGCTTTTCTGCTCGCTTCATTGGTGAATGGCTTTTCATTTTCAACTCCTAAAAGGCTCCATGTACCAGAGGATAGGAAGACAGAATGTTCGCCAGCCGGCACTGCCGCAAAAGCGCTGCCTGTATCATGCGTTGCCGGCAGGATGACATCACAGTCAAAGCCGACAACCTTCTGAATCTCTGCTGTCAGTCTTCCGACCTTCGTTCCTGGAACTTGAAGTGTATTAAACAATTTTTCTGGGATACCGATACGTTCCAAGATTTCACTGTCCCATGTCTTCGTTTTTGCATTGACCAATGCAGTAGTTGTAGCATTGGTGTATTCATTCATCCGAATGCCCGTCAATACATAGTTGAGATACTCAGGAATCATCAAGAACGCATCGGCATTTTCAATCTGATCTGGATGTTCTCTCTTCAGAGCACATAGCTGATAGATGGTGTTGAACGGCTGATACTGAATGCCAGTGCGTTCATATAATTCTTCAAAGGTAATGATGTGTTCTGCCGCAAGTTCATCCTGAATACCTTTGGTTCGGGAGTCCCTGTAACATACTGCATCACCAAGCATCTTTCCCTCTTTATCCAACAAGACAAAGTCAACGCCCCAGGTATCGATAGCGACACTTGCTGGAATAATTCCACGTTGAGTACATGCCTTTAAACTGATGATCACATTCTTTATCAGGCTCTCAATCTGCCAGCATAGATGACCATTCTTTTCTATCTGAAAGTTCTGAAAACGATAGATTTCTTTGGTGATGATCTTCCCGTTTTCCACCCTTCCAGCTAATGCTTTCCCAGAAGAAGCACCAATATCTACTGCTAAATGCCATTTGTTCATATTCCACCTCATTTTTAATATATTTTTATTACCTAGATGAAGTATATATGCGTATAATATTGTTATCTATATCATTCCTTATACACTTTTTTTGATTTATTCTACTTAAAGTAACAAAAAAAGAATTGCCTTATTTGAGACAATTCTCACTTACCACAAATTAATGCTTACTTGCTTTAATACCTGATCTAGATGATCCAATCCCTGTTCCTGCTGCTCCGTCAAAGAGGAAGCCATCAGTCTGCGCAGAGATACCTGCTGCATTCTTTCTGGAAGCTGACTGATCATTGGGTTTGTTTTTAAAAGGATTGTTTTAATTTCTGGAATATTCAACAGGATCTTCATAGGATCATTTGTGCTGTAGATTTTTGCGACAGGTTCATCTGTGTCATAATCGTAGACATATGTTCCACTGTTCAGTTCTTTTTCGCTTTCTTTTTTTCCTGGCAGATATAATACAGCCTGCGCACCAAAAGGAATGGTCACTTCTAAATGCACATGTTGATTATCCTGCAGACGCCAGAAGATATGATATGTTCCGGAAGCTGTCTCCCTTACCAGATCCATGTTTTGGAGCTTATTGGAAAGATGCGGACGGATCACTGCTGTTCTGTATCCAGGCTCGCGCATCTTCAGACCTGCTGCTGTTTCAAACAAGAAACGTGCAATTGAACCATAGGCATAGTGGTTGAGACTGTTCATGCCAGTACTTGAAATATGACCATTTTCATCCAGACTGTTCCATCTTTCCCATATCGTAGTAGCACCCAGTTTCACCTCATACAGCCAGCCCGGATATTCTTCATTGAAAAGAATCTGATATGCTCTGGATACCTCGCCTGCTTCTAATAAAGCTGTACACAGATATGGAGTTCCGACAAAGCCAGTTGCCAGTTTACCGCCATTCATGTCCAGCAGACGCAGCAGTTCATCTGTTGCTTTTACTTTTGAGCCAAAATTAAGCATCAGGCTCAAGACCATGCCTGTCTGGGTATCTGCTGTGCACCTGCCCGCCTTAGAATAATATTCATCAGATAGATAGGATTTGATTATTGCAGCGGTTTCAGCATATTTCTTTGCATCTTCTTTACAGCCGATGATATCAGCTGTCTCTGCGGTCAGATGGACGCTGTTGTAATAATAGACATATGCGATAAAGCCTTCATCGGTACCGCCTTTTGTTGCATCCGATTTTTTCTCACCATCCAGGGCAAGCCAGTCACCAAACTGGAACACCTTTCCCCAGCGGTGGTCATCACCGTCCACAGACTTGATGTAGTCAATCCATGCCGTCATGGATGAATAGTGTTCCTTCAGGATGGATACATCGCCGCTATACTGATACATATTCCAAGGAATAATGACCGTGGCATCACCCCACACAGCAGCAGAAGAAGTCATACCGAACGACGGCACAACGAATGGTACCGCGCCTTTTAGTGTCTCCTGTTCGGAAGTCATGTCATATAAATATTTGCGGAAGAATGCATATGGATCGGCATAGTCCATCGCGGTTGCACTGAACACCTGTGCATCTCCCGTCCATCCCATGCGTTCATCACGCTGCGGGCAGTCAGTAGGCACATCGAGATAATTGGATTTCATGCCCCATTCACAATTGTGCATCAGCTGATTGATCTGCTCGTTCCCGGTTGTCAATCTGCTTTCTGCATAGATTTCACTGTACAGTGCAATGCCGGTCAGATCAGATGTTCTCAGGCCGGCTGCACCTTCCACCTTTACATAACGATATCCGTAGAATGTAAAAAACGGTTCTATGACATGTTCGCTGCCATCACTGATATAAATATATTCTGCTTTTGCGGAGCGGAGATTATCTCGGTAAAAGCAGCCATCCTGCAGAACTTCACCAAACTGAAGATGGATCTTTGTTCCTGCCGGTTCATGGACTCTCATTTGAAAGATACCGGAAAAGTTCTGCTTCATGTCAAAGACAGTTTCACCTTTCGGTGTATGCAGCAGTTCTGGTACAAATTTTTCCTGTGCATGAACCGGAGCGCTGATACGATCCATTAATTTTCCTTTTGGAGTATTTACCAGTACTGCTTTTTCCTTTTTTACTTCTGAGAGTGAATCATCACGCTGTTCCCCATCATAAATATTTGAAAAAATGATTGTGGACCGTTCTACGTCCCAGTTCTCATCAGTACCAATGACCTCTTCCCTGCCATCCTGGTGTAGGATATGAATTTCTGCAATCAGCTTCAGTCCATCTCCATAATACGGTTTTGGATTCCGTTCAAAGCCAAAGCGGCCGTTATACCATCCATTGCCAAGGGTAACTGCAAGGTGTCCCCCTTTCTGCAACTGTTCGGTAATATCATAAGTTTCACTTTGTACGAAGGCATTATAATTATTGCAGAAAGGCGTCAGATATTCATTTCCAATTTTTTCCCCATTCAATTCTGCTCTGTAGAGTCCAAGACCGCAGATGTACATGCGTGCAGTCTTTACATCATCATGAGGCAGCTCCATCGTAAAGACAGGGCTTCTCTGTTCTTCCTTGCATCCAATCCACTTAGCCGTCCACGGCTCTTCTATCTTGCCTGTTTCAAAATACTGTTCTTCAGAAACAGCGGTCTCTCCATTTGTACTCTGGACGGTCACGTTCCATGTATATCTTGTACGCGGCAGAAGCTGAAGATCAACAGCTGTGCCTCTTTGGTTCAGGTCATCTTCACCCGTATCATATATAATAGAATTCTCTTTTTTGATCACCAGTCTCGCCGACTTTTGATTTCCTTCACCATCTTCCACTGTCCACGTAAAAACAGGATGATTCAGATTCCATCCGACTGGATTCTTAATGTGATTAAGCTTCATATTCACAATTTTCATAACCATGTCCGCCTTTCGAGAAATAATATCAGGCCACTTTTTGAAATATCATTCTCTCTATATTTTTAGTATATGTGTATATAATTGATTTAACAGAAGAATTCTTCTATAGTATTTTTGAAATATTACACAGAAAGGACTGCATATGCTTACTTATAATATGGATGTTGAGAAAGGCAGTTTATGGCTTCGTACCACGCCTTCCGTGACCACACGTTCTTTACCATTTTATTGTACAGAAGCCGGAATCTTCTATGCGAGGAAAGACTTTATGACTTCCCGGACAAATAAAGAAAGTTATCTTCTGTTTTTTACGCTGGACGGAAAAGGAACAGTAACACAGAACAATGAGACCGTAACTCTGGGCGCAGGACAAGCTCTGCTAATTGACTGCCGAACACCGCAAAGCTATGGAACGAGCCCAGATTCTAAAAACTGGGTCCACTGCTGGATCCACTTGAATGGAGATGGTGTTGCTGCCATGTTTCCGTTAATCAATACAGAGAATCATATGAATGTGATCAATGTTCCAAAGGATTCCTTTACATCACAATTTGATATTTTTCTTAAGAACCTGGAAAGTGATAATACAGAAACAGTACTGCAGATCTGCCTTTCCATCCATACTCTGTTGACATTAATGGCCTCAGAAGACCTTTCAAATAGTCTTGGGTCTTCCTCCATACAGAAGATCATCGAACAAAATGCCGCTTATATACGGATCCATTGCTGTGAAAAGCTGAATCTGGACCAGCTGTACCAAAAGACAAATCTATCCAAATCCTATTATATGCGTCTTTTCAAGAGATTCATTGGCACTTCTCCTTATAATTATTTATTAGCGTGCCGTATTACAAAAGCAAGAGAACTGCTGGAATGTACGGACAGCACTATAACTGAGATAGCAGAAAAAACAAGTTTTCTGGATGTCAGTGCTTTTTCAGTAAGGTTCCTGGCAATGACCGGTGAAAGCCCGCTACATTATCGGAACAATGCACTTCGTCAAAAGCATCATCAGAAACAATGACAATTTAAATTCTACATGTTTTTCTCATTTACTAAATTTTGGTATATTTATCTATTTTTTGATAAATGTTTCCCTTTTAAGGTTGCTATATTGAAAACGCATACAGAAAGTATTGCAGCTTAGAAGTAGAAAGAAAGGGATAAAAATGACAACACAAAAGAAAGAAAAACCAAAAAAAGATCCAAGGAATCATCTCAGCTTTTTTAAACTACTGGCATTTAAGAGTTCTGACATCTCTGCCGCATGGATCAACTTGATCATGCTCAATTATTTATCAATCTTTGCATCTGACACATTAGGTGTTCAAGTGCACATTGTAGGGATCCTGCTGCTAGTATCCAAGATTGTTGATGCAATTACTGATGTTCTTGCCGGTAAGTTGATTGACAACACTCATACGAAGTTAGGCAAAGGCCGTCCATACGAAATCTGTATTCTGGGAATGGTCTTAACATCAGTCTTCATGTTCTATGCAAAACCAGAATGGCAATACTTTGCAAAGCTTCTATGGATCTTCAGTATGTATACATTATGCTTTGCAGTATTCTCTACTTTACGTGCAACTGGCGGCAATCCTTATACAATCCGTGCTTTCTCCAATAATCCAGTGGTGCTTCGTAAAGTTGCTAGTTTCGGCGGCATCATCACCATGGCTGGTTCCATTGTAATGAGTGTTTTATTCCCACGTCTGTTAGCGCATGAAGCATTATCCGAAGGTCTCAGCGCAGCAAGCTACCCATCGCAGGCAGGCTGGATGAAGTGTGTTGCAATTGTCATGATTGCCGCTGCCTTTGTTGGTATCTTCCGTTTCATCTTTGTAAAAGAAGACCCTTCCATTGATGCAAATACTGATCAAAAGCCTGTTAAGTGGAAAGAAATTGGTGTCTTGTTCAAGAAGAATAAATATACATGGCTTTATGCAATCATCATGCTCTGCTACAACATTTCCACAAGCTTAGCAGTCGGTTCCTATTACTTTAAGTACATTATCGGTGATGTAAAGGCTCAGGGTATGCTGAGTGTTGTCTCTATTGTGCTGCTTCCATTAATGTTCACCTTCCCTAAGATCATGGAAAAAATGGGAAGTATGTGCAAGATGATCAAGTACTTCTGCATCATTGGCGTCGTGGGATATTTGATTGTATTCTTCTCTGGCTCTTTCTTACCAGGTGTATATCTCGGCTATGTTCTAGGTGCTATTCCAGGTCTGCCAGTTGCTTATTATGGCATTCTGTTCATTATGAATATCTGTAATTACAATGAATCCATTGGCTTACCTCGTATGGATGCTTCCTCAAATATTCTGGCTGGCTTCGCAACGAAATTTGGTGGAGCTCTTGGTTCCTATATTACCGGACTTGTTCTGATGATTGGCGGGTATATTTCTTCTACCGAAACAGTTACCCAGTCTGCATCAGCGCTGCTCAGTATCCGTATTGACTTTGCATTGGTTCCTGCCATTCTGATGATCATCATGGCAATTGCCTCAACAAAGTTCATCGGCTGTGAAAAAGCAGTAGCAGAATGGCAGGAGAAAAAGAAGACTGCTTCTGCTGAAAAAGAAGCAGAGGCTTCTGTAGAGACTGCAGCATAAGCATATGATAAAGAAAGCTCGGCATCTGATAAGATATCGAGCTTTCATTCCCTCTGAAACAATGAAAGGATAAAAAATGAAAATTCAAGACATACAGTTTAAAGAACAAAATTCGTCACTTACTTGTTATCTTCAAGACTTATCAGCTGAACTGCCGCAGATGGATCAAAGACCTGCGGTGCTGATTTTCCCTGGCGGTGCATATAAAACATGCAGTGACCGCGAAGCAGAACCAGTAGCACTTGCTTATCTCAGCAAAGGCTATAATGCATTTGTTCTGCGCTATACCGTTACTGGCCATGACAATTCATTCCCGGCAGAACAAGTATTTGCCTCTGCCTATCAGGAAGCCTGTGATTCACTATCATACCTGCATGAACATGCAGAAGAACTTCATATTGATGCAAATGAAATTGCTGTTTGCGGATTTTCTGCCGGTGCAAACCTCGCAGCTGCGCTTGGCACAATGAGTCAATTAAAGCCAGCCGCTCTGATCCTTGGTTATGCATCTGTTGATAAAAGTATCAATGATGACCTGGGCATCAAAGAACCATGCATGATAGACCAGGTGACAAAAACAACACCTCCTTCATTTCTATTTGCAACGCAGGGAGATACCGTTGTCCCATCCGATAATACACTTCTGTTTGCCCATGCATTATATCTGCACAAAGTACCTTATGAGATCCACATCTTTGCGACTGGCGATCATGGCCTGTCTTTAGCAGAGAAATTCACGGGACAGCTTGAACCCGATGTCAGGCAATGGTTCAGTCTCAACCTATCTTTCCTAGAACACATATTCTCTAAAAAACAATTATTATGGTCTTCTGCAGATACGGACAGTCTAAGCATTAACAGCCGTTTGGATATGCTGATGACAAATCCACAAGCAAAAGCAGTCCTTCAGAAATATATTCCACAGTTTATCGACAAAATAACTGACAACCCACAGGTAAATGGTATTTCGCTGCAGAGAATATCGCAGTATGCCAATGGCGCAATCAGTAAAGAATTGCTGCAGACTATTGATCATGAATTAAAAAATATTTCAGCAAAATAAAACGGGAATTCCTTCCCGTTTTATTTTGCTTCATTCATTTTTTTGAACCATGTCTTCCATTCTTCCGCTGAAATCATTGGCAGCATTCTTTTTACTGTCTGCATTGGTTCAGAATCAAGTCCCATTTCAGCTGGACATTCATCTGCATAAGGAAGTTTCATTTTTGTTTCAGATCCACCAGTCATCCGTTTGATGACTGCATCAATCATCGGCTGATATTTGTTAAAGAATTCTTTGCCGGCCGGATTTTTCTTTACGTCACAGATTGGTGTCATGATGTCGTAAAGGATTCCTGATGTCATATATTCCTCTTCTGCCGTGATTGGAGCAGAGAGAACAATACAGTTTGCATCTGTACCGATTTCAATCTTGTAGGTACCGCCGCCAACACGCCAGTCATGAGCATGCGGGTCATAGAATGCAAAATCTCTTTTGCCTAGTTTGAAGATGATCTGTTTTGTTTCACCTGGCTGTAAAGCGACCTTTTCAAATCCTTTTAATTCACGGATTGGACGGTGAATTCCGGTATTCCGGAAAGGACTGCCGACATAGAGCTGTACAACGGTCTTGCCTGCCCTCTTACCCGTATTTGTTACATTGAGAGAAGCAGTGATCACTACTCCTGGCTGATATGCTGAAGCATCCAATACAAGATTGCTGTAGTCAAAGGAAGTATAGGTAAGACCATAGCCGAATGGATAACGCACTTCTGCTTTTTTCGTCGTGTAGTACCGGTATCCGGTAAAGACTCCCTCCGGATAGTTCGATTCATCCCCATCACCAGGAAAAGAAAGATAAGACGGATTGTCCTCCAGGTGCAGCGGAAATGTTTCTGCCAAATGACCAGAAGGAGCTGTTCTGCCAGTCAGTACATCAAAGACTGCATCATTCACAGCTTCACCGGCAAGATAGGCTTCCAGAATTGCTTTCGGCTGATCCGCCCACGGTATTTCTACACAGCCGCCATTTTCTAGAACAACGACTGTATTCGGCTGTACTTCACAGATTCTTTCAATCAGATGGTTCTGACATTTTGGCAGTTTCAATGTCCATCGGTCATAGCCTTCTCCTTCCATGACTTCCGGAAGTCCAGCAATGATAACAGCAATATCACTTTCCTTTGCGGATTGAATCGCTGCTGCTTCTTTTGCCTCATCCACGGTATCCTCTCTGCCATATCCCTCTGTATATACAATACCTGGATACGCCGCCGTCACTTCCGACATTTTCTTAATCTGCCATGCATTCACATGAGAACTGCCGGTTCCCTGATATCTAGGTTCCTGTGCAAAGCAGCCAATCATGGTGATTTTCTTTTGAGGATCCAATGGAAGAATTGCATCTGTATTCTTTAATAAGATCATGCTTTCAGCGGCAATCTTTTCCGCCAGCGCATGTGCTTCCGCAAAATCATATTCCGCCTTCTTTTTCTTTGCATCTTCTGCCTGAAATGCCAAAGCACAGATATGATAGACAGCTTCATCGAGATCCTGCATAGACAAAGTTCCATTTCTGACTGCTTCCACAATCTGATGATCATTGTCCTTGTCATCCGGCATTGTCAGTTCTGTACCGCCTTTTAGTGCTTCAACTCTGTTATGAACAGCTGTCCAGTCACTGACGACCATACCTTCAAATCCCCACTTCTTACGAAGAAGGTCTTTGCATAATGAAGATGTTTCATTCACATAAGTCCCATGAAATTTGTTATAAGAAGTCATGACTGTCCATGGCTTTGCTTCCTGAATAACCTTTTCAAATGCAGGTGCATAGATTTCATATAAAGTCCGCTCATCCAGATTTGAAGACGTCGTACGGCGCCGTGTCTCTTGATTGTTGGCAATAAAGTGCTTTACACTGACACCAACACCTTCACTCTGTGCTCCTTTTACATAAGCGGAGCCTAATGTACCAGAAAGAAATGGATCTTCGGAAAAGTATTCAAAGTTGCGGCCGCATAAAGGCGACCGTTTATGATTAATCCCTGGGCCTAGCACCACCTGGACATCTTTTGCCTGAGCTATCTTTCCTAATGCATGTCCCATCGCATTGACCAGAGTTGGATCGAAGCTTGCGCCGGTCAAGCAGGCCGCCGGAAAACAGGTTGCGGTGACGGCGACATTCTGCCCCATGAAATCCTGCTTCCCTTCCTGTTTCCGCAGACCATGCGGACCATCACTGAGATTGAATGCAGGAATACCGAGTCTTTCCATTCCTGTACTTTGAAACATATTGGAACCAGAACACATGGACGCCTTTTCTTCCAGTGTCATTTGATCAATCAGAGACTGTATTTCTTCTTTTGTTTTTGTCATATTTTCCATTCATCTTTCCATGCAATGACTGGCTGATCTCCGTCAAAACGAATCGGAAGCCATACATATTGTGCTTTCGAAGTATCTGCAGTACCCAGCATCGGCAATTCCTTCAGCAACATCTTTTCGTCCATACTGACTTTAATGCGTGGATTAAAATGTGACTGTATTGCCCGCAGCAGTATATTGTATTTTTCTTTGGTCATGACAACATCCGGAATCCAGCGGTCTGCCATGGCAATGTATTCATCTTTCTCCTGTACTTTGAAAACGCAGGAGATCTGACTGTTGAATGTTGCCGAGCTCTCATCCTCCTCACATAGATTTTCCTGCACAGTGAATGGTCCCATGAAATCGGAAGAAACTGCCACTTCACTTGGATTTGGAATATACCCGGTCATTCCGCTGGTGATCAGATAGTGTTTTCCATTTCTGCTGAAATGCGCCGGTGCTTCTCTTGTCAAAGGTGGATAAAGATTTTCATAAATGACTTTCGGTAATCCCGAAACATCTGTATATGTTTCATTCAGTTCACAGACATACATCTTTGTATGATTGGCTTCAAAATAAAGATATGCCTTTGTATTTTCTGCATCCTGTGCCAGATCAAAGTCGCCGCACTTATAACCAAACGGACGAAAATGTTCCTGCAGAACTTTGTATGGACCATGAATATGATCAGCCTGAAGAACGGCATAATCAGCATCTTCTCCGCTGAACTTCAGCCAGAGTACATACTTACCGTTACTTGGACATTTCAATAAATGAGGACGATCCAATTTCCTCGATGGATGAAAGATCGAATTGATCTCATCGGATGGATCAATGATGTGCCCCTGATTTTCCCAGTGATATAGATCCTGAGAAGTATACAGGTTGACACCCCATGTCCAGACAGAACTTAATCCATCTGTATGGCTTTTGTCTTCACCGATCCAATAATACGTATCCTTTTCTATGAACATGGTTCCACCATGTGCTTCAATCTTATTGCCATCGGTGTCTTTCCATTCCACACCAGGGAATATATTCTGATCCATATTAATTTCCGCTTTTCTTTTCAACCTGCAATGCCCGATTCTGAAGGATGACCTTCAGTATTCTTTCTGCACTGCGGAGAATATCATCCATATGGACAGTGCCGTCTTTTATGGCGGCCTTCAATGCCTCATTTTGATCTTTCCTTCCCGGCATGATCAGGTCACAGCCAGAAGAATGTGCCTTCAAGAGGTCCGCCGTCTTAGGTGTCACCGCATCCCAGTCACTCATCACAAGACCGTCAAAGCCCCACTCTTCACGAAGGATATGATTCAACAAGACTTCATTCGTCGGATTATATACACCATTGATCTTATTGTAAGAAGCCATGACACTCATCGGTTCTGCTTCCCGCATGACGATTTCAAATCCTTTCAGATAGATTTCCCTCAGTGCCCTTTCACTCATAATGCTGTCGGATTCATTCCGGAAGAGCTCAACATTATTTGCCGCAAAGTGCTTCACACATACACCGCATCCTGGATGCTTCTGTACACCATGGATCACTGCCGCGGCAAGATAGCCGCTGTGCAGCGGATCTTCTGAATAGTATTCATAGGTCCTGCCGCCCATTGGATTCCGCTCAATATTCATGGCCGGGCCAAGCCAGATTGTGACACCAAATTTCTCCATTTCTCTGGCTATTCCATCTCCCATCTTTTCTGCAATCTGAGGATCAAATGTCTGTGCCAGGACAAGTTCACTCGGCCAAGCAGTCGCATATTGATAGTGCACTGTACCTTCTTCCGGAGATGCCATTTTTGAAAGCAGGCCTTTGCCGGCAATGCCGAAAAGATATCTTTTGTATGCTTCCAGCACATGCGGTACTCTGGCTGCTTTTACTGTCCCCTCGGGCATTTCAACGATTGTATTTGTCAGGTTCAGCCCCTGTGGACCATCAGAAAGAATGATATT
>Ga0183101_1000190_pt1 | contig 12035 bp, 15 predicted proteins | sample Biomet3_FD_127790 | JGI IMG/M metagenome (GOLD analysis project Ga0183101, IMG submission 127790) | Microbial communities from bioreactor (seeded with sewage sludge) at LBNL, California, USA - Biofuel metagenome 3 | ecosystem: Engineered > Bioreactor > Anaerobic > Unclassified ... | reverse complement strand
TGATCTGGTCAATACATTGTCACAGGAAATGAATGTCCCTATCAATTTTGATGGCGGGGACAATGCTTATTACAGCCCAAAGGAAGATGCGATCCATCTGCCGGCAATCGAGAGCTTCAAGAGCGAATATGCATTTAACTCGACAGCACTCCATGAACTTGCACACAGCACCGGTCATCCTGATCGTCTGAACCGCAGCATCAAGAATATCTTTAGCTCTGAAGATTATGCTTTCGAGGAATTGATAGCAGAGATGACTTCATGTTTCATGGCGTTGGAGACAGTATCCCCGGAATCCCTGGATGAGAGCAATCTCTGCAAGTATACAGAGAACCATAAGGCATATGTCCAGAGCTGGGCACAGTCCATCAAGGATAAGCCGGACATACTGTTCAAGGCAATCAAGGAAGCAGAACACGCCGCAGATTATATGGATATGAAAGCAGGCCTATTATCGCATCTTGATTATCTGCATAGATACCAGAAAGATCAGCCGCTTGAAATGGAAGGTGAAATAAAGCCGCTGATTGCGAATCAGCCATTTCTTCCGGAAAATGGGCTGGTGGCTGCTAAGCAGGCACCAAAAAAACTACATCTATGATGCATTAAAGACAAATTTATAAAATGGTATGAATAATCTTTGGTTGTGTTATTTCCTAGTAATATTTACAATTAATTTAGCAGATTGAAATTGGAATAATAATTCAAGCGGAGATTATATGAAGACAAAACTAAAAGAAACAAAGGATACTTATGTCAAAAACAAAAAAGACATGAACTTTCAGAGCGTAGAAGCAATGCAACCTGTTGTTAATGTCGTAAATGAGGCGGCTGCGGCAGTGAGTGACGAAAATCGCACTATCAGAGAAAGCTCTATCCCAGATGTTCTCGCCGGTGCTTTAGGTGCGGGCGTAGGTGGTGTTGGATCTTTTGCTGCTCTATACGGCTTAGGAGCGGTGGGGCTTTCTGCTGCAGGTATTACGTCTGGTTTAGCTACAGCTGGTGCTATTGTTGGTGGCGGCATGGTTGCAGGCATTTTTGTGCTGGCAGCTCCTGTAGCAATCGGTGCAGGCATCAGTGTTGCAGTGTCGGCAAACTTGAGGAATAAACAACTGCGGCAGGAGAAAGAACGCTTATATAAAGAAGCCTTGAAAAAGCATGAAGCAATAATAAAAGCACTGAAAAAAGAATCTGAAGATAATAAAGAAAGGATTGAATATCTTGAAAGCTTAAACATTTTACTTCAACAGGCAATAAATGACCTTAGAAAAGATCTGGGTGTTACCGCATGAGCAAATATCAATATTCTGAACTTGAACAACAGATAAACAATGTGCTAGCACATCAGGATAAAGAGCTTTCAGAAATTCAGCCACCTTCGATTGGCACTGTTGAAACTAGAATATCAGGAAGCGAAGAATTGCTGAAAAAAATTGGTTATGCAGAACAATTGGAAGAACTTCAGCTTAGGAAAAGTCTCAGTAGTATACAATCTCCCACTCAAGTAATGATAGTACCGACATGGGAAAATCTTTGTTTAGAAGCTGAGAAATCAGTTGGAAGTGGTAATTCGCTGGAATCACTATTTACACCCGATGAACTGAAAACCAATGAAATTGCTGTCCGACAGTTAAATGAAGAATATAACAATCTTAATAGATTGGATAAGTATGATATTGCAATCAGTGCTTCTGCAGGAATATTAGGAGCGGCTGTCGATATTCTCTTGGTTGGAATTCCACAAACAACTCCAGAGGGTCTCAAGGGTGGAACGTTAGCAAATTATATCAGAGATCAATTCGATAAAAAATTTCCAAAAGATGAGATGGATAAACTTGCAAGTGATAAGAGGAGCAAGGTTCCATATGATGGACAAGATAATAGACATACTGTAGAGTATGTGGAAGGATTGTCAGCATATTATCATCGGCTCCTGTCGTTGGGGCACGATCCATTACTTGGACTTATCTTTGGAGTTGCTGATATATTGAACGGCAGTATGACTACAATAGATAAAACAGGTAAGATAGTTTCTCAGGTCATCGATGAATATGCAGATAGGAAAGAAAGCGACATCTTCGCTGCAATTGCAAAACAAATTATTCATTTCAAATCTGATATCACTACATCAATGGGATTACCTGCTCCTTTGATGAGTTTATTTAATCTTCTTCAATTTGGGGATATTGGCGATGAGAATCAAACAATAGCTGAAATTGTTCAGGGTATGTATTATGAGGGATATGATTTCATTCATTTTTGTACATTATCTATTCCGGTGATGATAGTTGAAGTTGTTATACGAATCGGATATGCAGTGAAAAGAATCAAAGAAGGAAATTCAATAAAACAATCAATCCCATTTTCAACAAATCACGCAAAGCATCCGAAACTAGGAACAATGTTGTTTATTGGACATTCAGCAGCCACTGCAATAAATGCTGGGAAAGTGTACTTCACGAAAAATCCTATGTCGATCAACTATCCGCAATGGCTTGCCTTTTCAAAATATTCTTATCAACAACTCAAGTGGGTTATTATGACAAAACCAAGTGCACGAGAGGCATATGTTGAAGGCAATCTTAATGAAGAATTACAAAGTATCTTTATTTCAACGGATGACATGTTTGATGATATTTCCAAAGACTATATTGTAGTCATGGATATATAAATGTACCAATGATATTGCTGCAGTTCAAAACTGCAGCTTTTTATTTGGAAAGGAGGCACACAGATGCCAAAAATTGATTTTGAAGATTTGAATGATGGAATGACAGATGAGGAAGAGGACGAACTTTTTCAGGAAGCAGCTGAAGAAGGACTGCTTGATGAAGATGAGAACTGATCATGGATGTTCTTGATAAACATCGAAAAATGAACCTCAATCAGTTCCAGATGGAGGAGATCAGGCTTGGATTTGCACATGGACTGAACATTGAACAAGTAGAACTGTATGCGAAACATCAGTTCGACAATCTGCAGATGAAAGAGATCCGCCTTGGTTTCGAGGCGGGTCTTTCTGATCAGCAGGTCCGTTCCTATGCAGATCCACAGATCGATGCAGACGCAATGAACCATATGCGTCTTGTGATCGACAGGGATGGAAAAGTGACAGAGAACAGGCATGCAGATCTGAGGCACAAGCATCTCAAGAACATACTGTTCGCTGTGCTTATCATCGCCGGGGGAATTGCCGCAGTATTTGCTGGTTTCCTTTTGACAGGGAACCTGAATGAATACATGCAGCCATTGGACCTGACACTGACATCAGAACAGGTCGATGTCGAATATGGCAGCAGCTTCAACTCGATGGAATATGTCCAGTCATTTACGCAGGATGGAGCTGCAGAGCTTATCCTGCCGGATCCAATCGATACCAATGTGCTTGGAGACAAAGTGCTGCTCTATAAGCTGAAGAATTCCAAAAAGGTCATCACGAAGGAACTGGATGTCCATGTCATCGACAGCAAGGCTCCGAAGCTGATCCTCAAGCAGAATGAACTGAAGTTAACACGCACTGTGGATGATTTCCATGCATCAGAGTACATTGAAGAAGCATCGGATAATGTTGATGGGAATCTCAAGGATAAAGTGACAGAGACAGAACTGGACGCATCAAAAGATGAACAGGTGATAATTTACAGCGTAAGCGACAGCAGCGGCAATACAGCCACTGCAGAAATGAAGGTCACTCTGGCGGATCCAGTCATTGCTACACCTGCACCATCTGCAACTACTCCAGGTGGTAACAGTACATCCACGAACAACAGTTCTGCAGATTCAGCACAGGAGAACACGACTGTACCATCGCAGAACAAGGTGCCAAGCGGCACCAGGGCAGGCGAGACAAAATATTACTGGTTCACAGACGGCTATGATATCGACAGTGCATATAACGCATGCAAGGTCGACGGCAGTGCTTATGGGGCATATACCTGTGAGCCAATGATGGTCAACGGTCTGTACACAGGATATAAGCTCACATACAAATAAAAGGGAGAGAATATGAAAAGAAAATTAGCATTGTTATGGGGAAGCATCATGTGCTTCCTTTTTTCAGTTATGCCAGTCAACGCTGGATTTGATACAGGGACAGCACAGAGCACGATCAATTCTTATCTGGATCCGTTGCGGCAGTTCCTGCTGTGGTTCGTACCAGTTGCATTTGTTGTATCTGCACTGATCTCCGGATCCAAATGGTTCTTCATGGATGAACAGGAAAGGGAACAGAAGCCTATTACAAAGACACTAACAAAGCTGGCGATTGCGGCAGTTGTCATCTGGTCCGTCCCAGTCATCGCAACGATCTTAGGTCTCACATCATAAATGAAAGGAGGGCTGAAGTCCCATGGATTTTGGAAAGATATTTGATGAAACGATGCGGAAGGTCCTGTGGTTCGTAGGACGGTTCGCACTGCAGATACTGGACTTTGCCTATAACACGCTCCTGAGCATCTTCAAATTGAATGTAGGAGATTTCCCATTCATCTGGAACTGGTTCGCAGGCATATCGATTCTGCTGTTCTTCTTTGTCCTGATCAGGCTCAGCCTGATGTATTTCAAGACATTCTATGATGATGAAGAGATCGAGAGATTGAGCGGTATCGGGATACTGCGGCGTCTCATGACGATAGGCATCATCATGGTCATGATCCCAGTGGTCATCCCAGGGCTCAGCAGCATTTCCAGCGGCCTTTCAGAGAAGTTCCCTGCAATCGTTGGAGAAGCAGATGATAAGCCTTCATCCATCCTGATCAAATCAGGCATGGCGGACTTCGGTGATCTGAATTCAGATCCGCCGGAGATCAAGCTGGATGAAGGACAGACACTGATCGACGTCATCACGATAGATACGATCAATGATAAGGATGGAGATGCATATAAATATTTTCCGAATACTGAGAACATAGCACTGGTACTGGTACTTGGTGTCATGTGCTGCTATTGCTATGTCTTCGTATGCATACAGGTCGCACAGCGTATCGTAGGCATGCTGCTGAAGATCCTGCTGGCACCGTATGCATTGTCAGGATTAGTAGACGCAAAGGATAATTCCACGAGCATCTGGTTCCGGATGACGATGTCTGATTTCATCGTCAATTTCTTCCAGATGGCAATGATCTGGCTGTCCATGGTGGCTGCAGTTGCGGCACCTTTGACAGGGTTATCAAAAGGGCTGTTCTTCATTGGTGCAGTGTTTGCAATCATGCACAGTCCGGCAGGCATCTCACAGCTCCTTGGAGCCGATGTCGGTGCCTCGGAATCCTTCAACCAGATCCAGACAGGCATGGCATTCATGGGTGCATCTTCCATGGCAATGCGTGTCCTTGGCGGAGCTACTTCTTATGGTGCCGCACTAGGCACTTATGGTGCCGGCAGGCTGCTTGGAGGACGTACATTGAATCCTTCGAAGATCCTGCCGATCCTGCCAGGCTCTGGAGGTTCTGGAGGCTCAGGAGGAGGCCCATTGATGCCTGGTGGTGGAAGTGGCGGAGGCGTAAATATGCCTTCCTACAATGACAGTCCGACAGCCAATCAGCTAAAGGCAGCATCTGCCCTTGGCGTACCAGGAGCAGCATCGATGTCAAAAGGAGAGCTCTCGCAGGCACTTGAGAATGCCGGTGCGGATGATTCCTATTACAACAGTACTGGATCAGGCGGAAGCTTCATCAATGACAGTCAGGCATCCGGGGGTGAGACACCCCAGGCACTGTCCTCCTTTGTCAATGAGAGAGGCATACTGAGCTACTCTGATGGTCTGCTCACAAGGGATGGTTCCTATCTCAGAGAAAGACATCAGACAGGCGTTGCCGGTCAGATGGCAAGGAATCTTGCCGGTCATATGTATACAAGGGCCGCAGAGAGGATCTATGCACCGAACAGTGTCCGGATGGCCAATGCGAGGGACCGCAGATTTGCGACCAGCTTTACGCATTTCCAGCAGAGCACGATGAGTGCATTCAACACCAGGAGCATGAAGCCAACGAATAACACATATACAGGAGGCAATGCCTCATGATGACATTTAATTCACCAAGGAATTTCAAGCAGGGCCGGCTGATTGCCAACCGGTTCCGCTGGATCGATCTGATCATTGCCGGTATCGGGATTGCGGCATCGGTCATCATGATCATGATCTATATCACTACGTTGCATGGAGCCAATGCTTATATCATCTGTGCTCTTCTTGCACCGGGAGTGATCTGTTTCGTCCTGGTCTGTCCGGCCGGGATCTATCACAACGTCCTCGAGTTCATCACCGTGATGATCAATTATGCGAGGTCGATCAGACTGTTCGTCTGGGGAGGTGTCTATAAGAATGATTCAGAAGAAGAATTATCGACGGATGTCGAGGATTGAGCGGAAGGAGTATCGCCGGCTCAAGCAAGCAAAAAAGGATGCGAAGTACATCCGTAAAAAGGTCAGCCAGACCCTGGACTGGATGGATATCTATGATGTCGGCCAGGACTGCATCCTGATCGGCAAGGGAAGAAAGAAGAAGGTCATCAAAGGAATCAAGCTTTCTCCGCATAACATCTTCATCGATGATCCAGGAGACCAGAGAAGGCTCGTGGAGCGTCTGGAGATGTGCCTGAACAATGCACCGGATGATCTGTACTTCGGATTTGTATTCAGCCCGGTGAACATGGACCAGCATCTGGATAACCTGAACAATGCATCACTGAATGAAGAAGATCCGACATGCCGGCAGATGATCCATGATGACCAGGAGAAGGCATTTGATTTCCAGAACCGTTTCAAGGAGATCGAGTTCTATGTCATGATCCGTGACTCAGATGACGAACGTCTGATGAAGCGGCTGACAGATCTGTACAACTGCTTTCAGGCCGCAGGTTTCCTGCCGCAGCTGCTGAACAAAGCAGATTACTATAACTACATTGCATATCTGTTCGAGAATCCGCTGATCAATGATTTCTATTATGTCCGCGGTGCATTCAGCTATCTCAACCAGGTGATGGAATATGACCATGCTGCAGACGCATATAAGATCAAGGACAATACAGAGGACTTCTCTGAATACGGTGATCCTGTGCTCAATGCGAAGCCAGCAATGAACATGGTGAAGAGATCCAAGCTGGCACCTACTGCAGTATCTATCAAGCATGATTATATGCAGATCGGCGACCGCTATGTAGTGAATCTACTTACCATGCAGCTGCCGCAGAACTATTACCTTGGCGTACTGTGCGATGTCCTCAATGATCCTGATGTAAAGATGCTGATGACGACTGCACATCTGAAAGCTGACTATGCAAGACTGCTGCGGAAGACATACCAGGAGAAGCTCCGTGATTTCCAGAAGACAACAGACCCAGCCGCAAGGTCAAGACTTGAAGTGGATCTCAGCTCTCTGCAGAGCTATATCGATGAAGTCATCCATAGACATGATGTGACCCATAATGTTGTACTGGTGTTCTCGATATTTGCAGATTCTCTGGAACATCTGAAAGCCAAGGAATCGGATCTGAAACAGAGGTTATCAAATTCCGGATTCCTGACGACACGAGCCATCGGCATGCAGGACCAGACGTTCCGTATCGCTACACCGCTCTGGATGGATGAGAAGCTGCCGCAGATCATCAAAGAGAACTACGGCTTCCTGCTGCCTTCCTATGAGGTCGCAGGACTGTGGCCATTTGTTTTCGAGACATTGAAGGACCCGAAAGGATTCCTGCTCGGCCATGAACTTCAGAATGCCGGCATGATCCTGTTCGATCCTTTTTATTATCTGAACAATCCTGTCGAGAGCCGCATCACAAAGAGGGTGAATGGCAACATCATCCTGGTAGGACAGTCGGGTTCCGGCAAGACCACAACGATGAACCTGTTCATCCGTGATTTCATCAAGAACAAGATCAAGATCGTATGGGTTGATCCGGAGAATAAGAACAAGCGACTGACCGAACATTACCACGGCACCTATATTGACTGGGGAAGAAGGGATAACATCATCAACCTGTTCGACCTGAAGCCGATCAGCGGAGATGATGATGACCAGGAGACGCTGGACAAGATGTGGGATACAGAAGCCGCAATCTTCAATGTCATTGAAGATGTGAATATCGTCCTGCAGTACCTGTTCCCTAAGATGGATGAACGCACCTATTCGCTGACTGGAAATATCGTATTTGCGGCATATGCAAAGGCCGGTATTCGGAAAGAGAATGGTGCATTCCCACCATTCAAGGGGATGACCTATGACCAGATGCCGACATTCAGTACATTCATTGACTGCCTGCATGAAAGGATCCGCGAGATCAAGGGACAGCCTGGTGAAGTGGAAGAGCTGCAGCTGCTCAACAACCTGGCGATCAATATGAACCGTATCAAGAATGAATGGTCCATCTACTTTGATGGACATACGACAGTACATATCCCAGAGGACGGAAGGCAGATCATCTCCTTTGGCACCAAGAAGCTGTTCAATGCCCAGGAGAACCTGCAGACAGCACTGTATTACATCATGTTCACTTATGCATGGGCACTCTGCCTGGATGATAAGGAATACTCTACATTCGTCATCGATGAGGCACATACGATGATCCTGAAGGGCAGGACAGCGAGCCTGGTATCTCAGTTCTACCGGCGGTCAAGAAAGTACCACAACTCGATGCTGGTAGGCACACAGGAGCCAAGGGACTTTGCAGATCCAAGTGTCCTGACTGATGGCAAGGCAATCTTCAATAATGCCGACTATAAGATCATCATGAGCCTGAACAAGGACGCATGTGCCGACATCATGAAGCTGGAACGGATCAATCCGACAGAGGCAGACCTGATCCAGGACCTGAACCAGGGAGATGCACTGTTCATCTGCGGCGACCGGCGGATACCGATCCATGTCATGGCAACAAATGCTGAACTGAGAGAGATGGGTGCAGGGGATGACAGGGTCTAAAAAGAGACGCAGCAAAATCCTACTAGTTCAGATCATCGCACTGTTCTCTGCAGGAGTACTGTTGCTGGTAACAATATTCTCGACAGTCTATTACATCGCTTCACCAGTGATCAATGTGGTTAATGCGATCAGTGATTTCTTTTCATCATTGAATGTATCAACGACAGATACTGGTACTGCGATAGATGAGGCATTGAAAATATGGCAGAACAATGATGGGCTGGAACTGGAGACACATTATTCTCCTAGCTGCAGCTCATTTTATCTTGCCGAGGCAGTGTCATTTTACTATTACGATCAGACAGGGAAATCAATCGTACAGGATGGGAATTGGGAAACTTACCTGAACTGCTTTTCTGCAACAGATCCAGTAACGATCTATGACCTGATGAGGGTCCAGTACGGTTATGAACCTGATGGAGATACAAAGGACAATATCGGCAAGCTGGGAGACAAGCTGCTGACTGCTGGCATCATCCGCAGGAGCTCAGGAGACCTGAAATCTTTTGGCTTTGAAGGGACGACAGGCTGCACTGCAGCTGAGAATACGATGATCATGACAACGGATCCAATGAATGATTTCATTTGGCAGCAGGCCTATGCAATCGGCGGAGGCAATCCATTCTACTATGCCGCAAAGGCAGGACTTTGGGACCCAAGGCAGTGCACTACATTTGCCTGGTACCGGTTCTACCAGTATTACGGATATGACAGCGGAGCACGTGGATCTGGATATATTGATGCAGAACAGGTAGTGGCCGCTCATCCGGATAAGTTCGTCCTCAGCGGCAATCCGGCACCCGGAGCTATTGTCTCCTTTCCAAGGACCTATGGTGAAGATGGCCATGTTGGATTCATAGAGAAGGTAGAAGGAACAACAGTCTGGCTGTCTGATGGCAACTGGGGAAAAGGGAATATCCGTCTGAATAAGAAGACCTCAGTACAGGAGATGGATGCTTATTACTGTAAGAATGGAGAAAGGATCGAATATGCAGTGCCAAAGAAATAAAAGCCTTATGAGATCTATCATCAGGCATGCACTGCAGGCGGGTGACAAATATGGGAACAGACATAGGAACTACGAATACGATTGAATGCAGACCTGTAACAGATATCCGGGGAATCATCCTGGAGAACTCATCTGTTACAGGTGACTGTTTCATTGTAATGATCTACCGGTTCGGCACAGTGATCTACTATGGTGAATTTGATGAATTCGATTCAGCACTGAAGAATTACAGTACCATGATGGACCTTGCAATGAACGAACTGAAGATGGCAATCAACTAATAATCGAATAGATAATATTATTAAGCAGGATAAGGGGAACTGTCTACACTCCGTGTATACATTTCCCTGGTGAACAATCGAGCAATGCTCGATTTTGGCTGAATAGAGCAGATTCCCTGCTTGCATGATTGTCTACATCACAAAAAAAGCCGTAAACGAAAGTCTACAGATGTAAACGCATTTGTATACAGTGCGTGATGAAACATCCCGCTGGAAAGAAGGAGAATATGAACGGAGAAAAAATAGAACGGATCGATAACACAACAACACAGCTGCTTGCAAAAGTGAATGCATTGACTGAGAGCAACAAGACGATGGTAGAGTTCTGCGAGAAGATGGATAGAGACCTGAAGGCAGAAAGACTGATGAACAGGATGTGCTTCAGCCTGCTCTTCCGGGTAGGCAATCTGCCAGAGGATAGAAAAACATTGGATGCAATTCTGAAGAAGAAAACAATTTTTGATTCGGTCTTAGAGGATGTAACTAACCAAATGTTTTATAACGGACATACACCGCATTACGGAGAATGACCGACAGCTGATTCACCGACGCCGGTAAATCCGTCATCGGTGGATATACAGAAATAGAACTATTCTGGGGTGAGACACCCCGCAGGAGGAAAAATATGAGCAATGTATTGTCAGTCAGGATTGATGACCCTACTCAGAAGATGCTGGAAGCTCTGGAGACGCAGATTGTTACAGCTGAGGGAGATACAACATCCAAGCCAAAGCGTGCTGAGATCATCAGCCAGTGCATCAGGGAACACTATGAGCGGAGTATAGAGAACAAGACAGCTGATGCCTATGCAGACATCATAGCTGCCAGGATCAAAGAGACATTGGATCCATATATTAAACAAGCATTAGAAACTGTACAGAAGATCATGGACCAAAGCGATTCCATGGATGAAGATCTGAAAGCAGAGAGATTGATGACAAGGATGTGCTTCAATCTGCTGTTCCGGAGCGATGAACTTCCAGAAGACGCGAAGCTGTTAAGAAAGGTATTGATGCAGCACACTGTATTCGATGATGTCCTGGAAGAAGCCGCAACAGGTAAGATCAAATACAATTCAGTCATCATGGAACTTGATCCGCATGAACCAGTGTTCTCATTCAAGGACCTGGAGTGATCGATAGAGCGGGATGTCCCATCCCGCAGGAGAAGAAAAGACAATGAACAATGTATTATCAGTCAGGATAGATACTAAGACTTTGCAGATGCTGGAAGAGATAGAGGCAAAGGCCGCAGCTCAGGATGATATGATGGGGCCAATCCCAGTCAAACGTGCTGATATCATCACTAGGTGCATTCGGGAATACTATGCCAAAGTGATTGACAGTTCTGCATCAGATGCCTATATGGACTTAATAGAGACGACACTTAAAGCCGTTATTGAACCATATTACAGTACACAGACAGCTGCAATAAAGAGATTGATCAAGGAAGAAAAGAAACTATCGGAGGAACAGCACATATCAATGCTTATTGATCGGATGTGCTTTGATGTCCAGTTCAAAGCTGGAAACCTAACAACAGATAAAGACCGTTTGCGTAAGTTATTCTCAACAGATACTCCATATGGTGAAGTACTCACAGAGATGGCAGAAAAGAGACTGACAGAAGAAGATGAGAAAAAAGATGAAAAAGAGGCTGAACAGACTGACAAAACAGAACCGCAGAGTGATTACTTTATCTAACAGTAAACAATCGTGTGGTTGACAGATAGACAGTTGACATATAATAGAATCGCCAAATATTGAAGAACTAAAGCAGCCATTTGGCTCAATGTTTGGCGACATCTCCTGCTGGATGGCTGCTT
>Ga0183101_1000057_pt5 | contig 12060 bp, 13 predicted proteins | sample Biomet3_FD_127790 | JGI IMG/M metagenome (GOLD analysis project Ga0183101, IMG submission 127790) | Microbial communities from bioreactor (seeded with sewage sludge) at LBNL, California, USA - Biofuel metagenome 3 | ecosystem: Engineered > Bioreactor > Anaerobic > Unclassified ... | reverse complement strand
CATGAAACATTGCCGGGGCCTTGCCGTTTGATGCGCGCGGGCGCGAAACAATTAATGGGCGTGGGGTTCGTTGCCCAAGGGGTGCGCGTGCAGGTGCGCGTGCGCGGCGGAAGGCGCGCAGGAACTCATGCGTCCCTGGTCAATGGTGAGATACTGCGTTGAGGTCTGCGCAAGAAAATCCCAGTCATGGGAAATGGTGATGCGCGCCGTGTCCAGGCGGCACAGAATTTCAATAATGCGTTGCCGGGCCTCGTTGTCCAGCCCGTTGGTCGGTTCGTCGAGCAGCAGCGCCTCTGGTTGCATGGCCATAACGGCGGCAAGCGACACCAGCTTTTTTTCGCCGCCAGAAAGCCGGTGCGTGAGGCGGTCTTCAAATCCATCAAGGCCAAGGCTGCGCAGGGTTTCCACGGCGCGGCTCCGCGCTTCTTCGGCGGGCAGGCCGAGGTTCAGCGGGCCAAAGGCCACATCCTCCAGCACCGTGGGGAAAAACAGCTGGTCTTCGGCGTGTTGCAGCACAAAACCAACCTTGCAGCGCAGGGCGTAAAAATCTTTTTCGCCCCTGAGGGGCGCGCCGTGAAACAGCACTTGCCCTTCTTGTGGATGCGCAAGCCCGGTAATGCAGCGGAACAACGTTGTTTTTCCGCTGCCGTTGGGGCCGTAAAGCCCGAAGCGCTGGCCGGGAAAGAGGGAAAAATTCACGTCGCACAAAACGGGGCGCTTGGCTCCGCCTCTTTCATAGGCAAAGCAGACGCCTTCAAGGCTGAAGACGGCGTCGGTGGGGCGATTGTCAGACACGCGGGCCTCCAAGGCACTCAACGGCTATCATGCCCGCCATGCAGAGCAGCAGGCCCAGAGCAAAAAGACAGTCGCTCCATTGCGCGTGGAATGTGGCGACAGATCTGAATCGTCCGGCAAAGGCCCTAAGAACCATGGCCTCGCGCACGCGCAACGAGCGTTCGTAGCTGCGCACCAGCAGCAGCCCCAGCAGGGAGGCCATGGTGCGGTAGGTGTGCATGTCCGTTCGCGGGCGAAAGCCGCGCAGGCGCGCCGCCACAAGTAGGGTGCGCCATTCCTGCGCGATAACGTGGACGTATCTTGCGGTGAACAGAAACAGAAATACGAGTTTGGGGGGGCAGTGCAGGCGTTCAAGCGCGTGCCCGGCCGTTGGCGCGTTCATGGTGGCCACCAGGGCCAGAAAAACACAGGCGATGGCGTTGGATTTAATGCTCACCAGCAGCGCAAGGTGTACGCCCTGGGCGCTCACGCGTAAAAAGCCCCACTGCGCCAGCGTGGTTCCGGGCGTGGTAAGGGGCGTTACACACCACAAAAACAGCACAAAAAGGTTGATTGTGCCCATCCGTTGCAGCAGGGGGCGCAGGGGCGGTCTGGCCCCGGCCAGCAGCGCCAGGCCGAGCGCAAGGCCCAGAATGCACGCGGGCAGACTGTGCAGCAGCGAAATGCACACGGCAAGGCCCCCTGCGAAGGCCAGGCGGATTCGCGGGTCTATGCGCTGCAAGGGCGATGGGCGGACAAAGGGCTGGTCAAACACTCCCAGCATTTACCCCCGACGTCCCTTGAAGTAAAGGCCCAGGCCCGCCAGGCCCACCAGCCAGCCGATGCCGCCGAAAATTTCTCTGAATCCGGGCTCGGCCACGCGCATTTCCGCCAGTTCCCGGCGAATGGGGCCAAGTTTCGCGTCCAGCGCCTCATTGACAATGGCGCGCACTTCCCCGGAGCCGACGCAGACGGCGTTTGGGGCGGACGCCGCCGCGCCGGAAGCGGCGGGTGCTGCCGCAGACGCCGCAGAAGATGGGGAAGTGTTGGCTGCGGAACCGGCGGCTGTGGCAGGCGCCGCCGTTTCCTTTGCCGTGGGTGCGGTTGTGGAATCGGAAGTCAGCTCGGAGGCTCCCATGCTCCATTCATTCTGGTGTCCCTCGCCCGCCTTGATGCGGAGACGCAGGCCATGGGCCCGGGCTTCGGCCGGAATGTCGAAGCGAAAAATGCCTTTATCGTCGGTGCGGCCTTCCAGCAGTTTGGCCCCGGTAGCGGCGTCGAAAACCGTTATCAGGCCTTGGCGCACCTTGTTGCCGCCGTTAAAGCCGCATTCCGCGACCACCTGAGGCCCTTCCGTCCAGGCGAAAATATTGACCCTGTGCGCCTGCGCGGCGGGCGGCATGCAGAGGGTGAGCAGCAAAACCAGAAGCGGCAGGGCTGCCAAATGGGCCATGCGGCTGCCAAAAGTACGGGGGCGGGCGGACAGTGAAAGCATGAAAGACTCCTTGAAAGGATCAGGCAGCGCCGATGTGCAGCAATTCAGGACGAACACGCGAAATAAAACCCACGGTGAGCATGGTGATAAGCCCTTCGGCCAGCATGATGGGCAAATGCGCCAAAAACAGCAGCCGCGCGGCGGTGGCGAAGCCCTCATCGCTGAAGGCCAGCGCCGCTGCCGTCAGCAGGCCAGCGCCCAGCACGCCCAGAGCGCCGCCGCAAAACGCCGCCGCCTTACGGCCTGTCGGGGTGGGCCAAAGACGGCACAAGCCCCGGAATATTGCGCCCGCCACAACGCCGGAAAACGCCATGGTAAACGTGTTTACCCCCAGCACCACCAGGCCGCCGAACTGAAACAGCAGGGCTTGAAGCGCCAGAGCCGCCAGAATAGCGGGAAAGGCCGCCCAGCCCAGCAACACCCCCAGCAGCCCGTTGAGAATAAGGTGGGCGCTTGTGAGACCGATGGGCACATGGATGAGGGAACCCACAAAAAACGCGGCTGCCAAAATGGCCACGGTCATCAACTTGTCATAGTCCAGCCGCCGCAGGCCGATGGCCGTGCCAGCGGCGGTGAGGGCATATCCCGTGGCAAGCACGGCAGGGGAAAGAACGCCTTCGGCGATATGCATGATCTGTCCTTTACGGCCGCGGGGCGGCACGAGCCATAGAGCGTTTTGGTTGAAGGCCGCCGCACGGCGGCCTTCATGCCGGGGACCGGGCCGGACTAGACCGGGGGGGGGCGGTCCGGTCCCCCACCAGCTACTTTGTTTTGGGGGCGGTGAAATTAACCCAGATAACAGCGCCCAGTTCCACATCCTTGGGCGCGCCTTTATAGTCCATTTTTTCGGCGGCGGTGTTCAGTGCGGCAAAGCCCCACCAGCCCGCCCAGGGCACGCCATAGGAAAAGACGCCGTTTTCGTCCGCCTTGACCACCTGGGTTACATAAAATTCATTGGGGGGCGTGTGCGTTTTGCCCTTGTTGTAGCTTTCCACTTCAACTTCGGCATTGGGCACCGGCTTGCCGTCAAGCAGAACGCGCCCGCGAAAGACGTTGCCCGCATAATTGGCGAAGGGCCGGGTAAGGGGCACGATCTCCGTTTTCAGGCCAAGCGGCGCATCCCAGCCTTCTTCCTCGCCAAAGGCAGCCACCACGGTTTTGGTGTAGTGAACAATGTATTTGTCTTCGGCGGGTTCAAAATAAGGGGAGGGTTCCATGGCAAACTGGTACACGCCGGGGCGCTTGATGGCAAAAGCGGACTGCCAAGCCTTGTGCCCCAGAAACGTGGCGGGTTTGAGCGCGCCCTTGAGGTCTTCGGTTTTTCCGTCGTGGGTAACGGTGAAGGCCTTGGGCGCGGCCATGTCCATGCCGTTCAGCTCCATGGGGTGGGCGAAGGCGATCTCAAGATGGATATTGGCGTCCTTCTTTTCCGTAACCGTGGGAGTGGAGGGCACGATCATGCCAAAGTGGGCTTCGGCCTGTGTGCCGCACAAAAGCAGCAGAGCGAGACCGGCGCAGCAGATTTTCCACATGAGGGATTCCTGTTGTTAAGGTAATGGGGTGCGCAATGTCATGACGTCGCTGTCTGTTCTAGTAGCAAAAAAAATAAATTTGTAGCAAGAACTTTTTGGCGGGGCAGGGCTGCGCCGTCTTGCGCTTGCGGTCAGAACTGCGTAGGATTGCTATCGAAAACGGGGATATTTTCCCCGCATGGCGCAAACCGCCTGGGTATTGTCGCTGCACGTTGTTCGCCCGCCTGACGGCGGATGGTACTACTGCGGCGAGAAATGCCAGCCCGATTGCACCATAATGTTTTTCCTCCCCCCCCCAGGGTGATTCGCGGTGAAGTCGCCCTGCCTCTGGCATGAAAGGCCGTTTGATGTTGTTGCGTCTGCGGCAGCCGCGCGGTCGAGCGCCCAAAACGCGCGTGACGCCTTTTTTCAAACGTGCAATCCGCAAGATTGCCCTGTTTTCATCTTCAGAAGAAAATGGCCGTTTTTCGTCGGCCCGCGCACAAGCTGCGCGTGGTCCGTTCTTTACGTTACGGCACAGGAGGCACCTATGAAGCGTTGCGTCGCCATCCAGCATGTGGTTTTTGAAAATCTGGGCATTTTTGCCCGGCCCCTCGAAGAAGCGGGCTTTGCGGTAAGCTATGTGCAGGCCGGGGTTGTTCCCATGACGCAAGAACTGTGGCAAGACGCGGATCTTGCCGTGGTGCTGGGCGGCCCCATCGGCGTGTATCAGGATGACCTGTATCCGTTTTTGATGGATGAAAAGGCGCTTGTGGCGGCCCGGCTGGCCTCAGGGCGGCCGCTGCTGGGCATTTGCCTGGGGGCGCAACTGATGGCCGCCGCCCTTGACGCGGCGGTGTATCCCGGCACGGCCAAGGAAATTGGCTGGGGGCAGGTTGCATTGACCCCGGCGGGCATGAGCGGTCCTTTGGCGGAGCTGGCGGGCGCGCCCGTGTTGCACTGGCATGGCGATACCTTTGATCTGCCCCGAGGGTGCGATCTTCTGGCTTCCACAGCGGTGACGCCGCATCAGGCTTTTCGTCCCGGTCCTGGGCAGCTTGGCCTGCAGTTCCACGCTGAGATGGACGCGGCCTTTATGGAAACCTGGCTGGTGGGGCACTGCTGCGAACTGGCAGCCAACGGATTTGACCCCAGAAAAATTCGCGAGGATGCCCGCACCCTGGGCGCGCGGGCCACAGCGGCCGGGCTGGCGTTTTTGCGGCGCTGGCTGGAGGAAGAGGTTCGTTAACCCCGCCGCGAACGTGTTTTGCGGCAGTGCGCGTGTTGCTGCCTGCGGCAAGGCGCGGTTGCAACTGCTGCCGATAAAAAGCAAAGAGCCGACGGCGTGCCGTTGGCTCTTTGCTTTTGCCGCGCGTTTGCCACGCAGTCAAAATTACGTTGCGTGCCCCGCAGGGGCCGCCCCTTTATTTGGGCAGCAGGGCGGAGAACTCGTCGCTTTTCACGTGCTTTTTCACAAAGGCCAGCCCCGCTTTGCGGTCGCCAGAAATGGTGGTGACCATAAACACGTCGCCTGTGGCGGCAACCCAGGCCTGGCAGGGCTTTTTTTGCCGCGTGAAGGCAAAGGTATATTGCCCGTTTTTTTCCACCGGAGGCTTGGAGGCCTTGAACTGGGCGGCAAACATGTCGGCCACGGTCTTGGCGTCCGCGCCGCCGCTGGGGCCGGTGACAAAAGCCACGCTGGTGTTGCCCGCGGCGTTGGAAAAGATAACGGTTGTGGTGCCCTGGTTTTCCGTGGGGGCCATGACCGTTTTCCATTTTTCCGGAAGATCGACGGAAAGATACTTTGTGCTCACTTCTTCGGCCAGCGCGGGCACGGCCAGGAGCACGACGAAAAGAACGACGGCAAGTTTTTTGAACATGGTTTTTCTCCTGCTTGAATGCCCAAAGTCGGCGCGGCCTTCCCCTCTAAAAAAGGGGGGCTACGGCAGCCCTGGGCGCAGGCTGTCATCGCCGGACCAGCCAGTTGTATGCAATGCCCAATAAAAAGACAATGCCTTTTAAAAAACTATAAAAATACTGAAAAACAAAGTGCTTGTGGCGTCATTTATGCATATGCGGCGGGGTGCTGCGCGGCGGGGGACGCTGGAGCAAAAAACCGCCTTCCCGAAGGTCGGCGGTTTGCTCTGCGTGGGGAGTTTTTGGGGGGTTGGTTCAGCCTTGCAGGGCCTGTTCCAGATCTTCCAGAATGTCGTCGATGTGCTCGATGCCGATGGACAGGCGAACGGTGTTGGGCCTGATGCCCGAGGCCGTCAGTTCCTCCGGGGTCAGCTGGGCGTGCGTGGTGGAAGCGGGGTGGATGACCAGCGACTTGGCGTCGGCCACGTTGGCCAGCAGGGAAAAGACGCGCAGCCGGTCAATGAATCCCCTGGCCTGTTCCGCGCCGCCCTTGACTTCAAGGGTGAAAATGGAGCCAGCCCCCTTGGGGAAATAGCGCTGGTAAAGGTGGTGGCTGGGGCTTTCGGGCAGGCAGGGGTGGTTGACTATTTCCACGCGGGGATGTTGCGAAAGAAAGTTTACCACCGCCAACGCATTGCTCACATGGCGTTCTACACGCAGGGAAAGGGTTTCCAGCCCCTGCAGGAGCAGAAAGGCATTGAAGGGCGAGAGGGTGGCCCCCAGATCGCGCAGCAGAATGGCCCGCGCGCGAACGGCAAAAGCCGCCGCCCCCACCGCCCGTGTAAAGCTGAGGCCGTGATAACTGGGGTCGGGCTCCGTCAGTTGCGGAAATTTGCCCGAAGCCGCCCAATCGAACTTGCCGCCGTCCACGATCACGCCGCCAAGGGTTGTGCCGTGCCCGCCCAGAAATTTGGTGGCCGAATGCACCACGATGTCCGCGCCATATTCAATGGGGCGCAGCAGCCAGGGGGTTGCAAACGTGTTATCCACCAGCAGGGGAATGCCGTGGCGGTGCGCCAGCTCGGCCAGGGTCGTGATGTCGGCAACGTTGCTGTTGGGGTTGCCCAGCGTTTCGACGAAAAGGCCCTTGGTGCGCGGGGTGATGGCCTGTTCAAAGGCGTTGAAGTCATCCGGGTCCACAAAGGTGGTGTTGATGCCCCAGGCCTTGAGCGTGTGGGCCAGCAGGTTGTAGGTGCCGCCATACAGGGTTTTTGCCGCCACGATGTGGTCGCCCGCAACGGTGATGTTCTGGATGGCATAACTCACGGCTGCAGCGCCGCTTGCCGTGGCCAGGGCCGCCACGCCGCCTTCAAGCGCCGCCACGCGCTGTTCCAGGGCGTCCTGCGTGGGGTTGGTCAGGCGGCTGTATATATTGCCCGCGTCGGAAAGGTTGAAGCGCGCCTCGGCATGGTCGCAATTATCAAAAACAAAGGACGTGCTTTGATAGATGGGCACGGCTCGCGCGCCGGTTGCCGGGTCGGGCCGCTCCTGTCCTGCGTGAACCTGCAGCGTCTCGAACCTCGGTTTGTGAGGGGTGCTCATTTCTGCCTCCGTATTTTGCGGCTGTCGGTATGGTTATCAGAATAGCCAAAAATTAATTTCTTAGTAAATTGGTAAGAAATAATTGTTCCACATCGTCGCCTTTGTCAAGGCCCCCACGGGCAGCGCGAAGATGTTGCGCGGCGGCGTCGCCGGGGCTAGAATTCACACCCGCGCGCCCAGTCTGGCTCCTTGGATTTGAGGCGCGCCAACCGTAACGGAGGCCGCATGAAGGCGGAAATCATATCAGTGGGCACAGAGCTGCTGCTGGGGCATACTGTCAACACGGACGCCACGCATGTGGCCCGCGAACTTTCCGCCCTGGGGGTGGATCTGCAGCAGGTGCACACGGTGGGCGACAACCCAGGCAGGCTTGAAACCGCGCTGCGCGAGGCTTTGATCCGTTCAGAAGTGGTCATCACCACCGGCGGGCTTGGCCCCACGGAAGACGATCTGACCAAGGAAACAATAGCGCTTGTGACCGAAGCTCCGCTCGAAGAACACGCGGACAGCATGGCTCGGCTGCGCGAATATTTCGGCTCCCGGCCCATATCGGCCAATCAGGCCAAGCAGGCCATGCTGCCGCGCGGGGCCGTGGCCTTTCCCAATGCCGTGGGAACAGCCCCCGGCTGCGCGGTTCCCGCCAAGGGCGGGCGCTGGGTGCTCATGCTGCCCGGCCCGCCTTCCGAGCTGCTGCCCATGCTGCGTGAAAGCGCCGTGCCGTTTTTGCGGGAAAAAAACGGGGCCGTGGTCATTTCCTCGTTCATGGTAAAAACATTCGGCATTGGCGAAGGCGCGGCGGCCTTGCGCATAGCCTCGCTGACGGGTGGGGCCAACCCCACGGCGGCAACCTATGCGGCGGACGCGGAAATGTTTGTGCGGGTGACGGCCAAGGCGCAAGACGCGGCTGCCGCCGCCGCGCTGGCCGCGCCCATGGTTGCGGAAACGCGGCGCTTGCTGGGGCACTTTGTCTACGGCGTCAATGTCAGCGGGCTGGAAGAGGTTGTGGTGACGGAACTGGCGCGGCAGGGCAAAAGCCTGGCCACGGCGGAATCCTGCACCGGCGGGCTGCTGGCCAAGCGCATTACGGACATGCCCGGCGCTTCGGATGTTTTCGGCTACGGCATGGTGACGTATGCCAATGAGGCCAAAACGAGCCTTTTGGGCGTGCCGGAAGACATGCTGCGCGCCCATGGGGCCGTGAGCCCGCAGGTGGCCCGCGCCATGGCCGCAGGCGCGCGCAAGGCGGGCGGCGCGGATTTTGGCCTTGGCATCACCGGCGTTGCCGGTCCCGGCGGCGGCACGCCGCAAAAACCCGTGGGCCTCGTGTATATTGCCCTGTGCGACGCGGAAGGCATCTGGCTGCGCGCCATGCGGCCCGAGGGCCGTTATCTGGGGCGCGACTGGACCCGGCGGCTGGCCTCAAGCCACGCCCTGGACATGCTGCGCCGCAGGCTGGCCGGCCTGCCGGTGGAAGATCAGTGGCATTGCGACAACGCCGGAAGCGTTGGCGATCTGTAAAAAACGTTGCCATTTTGCAAACAAAAGCCCGGCGGGCGCCCCTGTGGCTGCCCGTCGGGCTTTTCGCCTAGTTTTCTTCGCAGGTAATGCCGAATTCCACCGGAATTTTCATATAAAAAATGTGCAGCCCTTCCTGCGCGATTTTGGCAAACAGCTGGTCGCTGTGCTCGGGGCTGAGGGCCATGGTCACTTCCACGGGCTGCTCGCCAACGTCGAAAAAGCGGGCGCTGTGGTATTTGCCGTCGCGGCCATAGCCGCCTTGCGCGGCGGCAAACGTTGCGCCTTCAATCCCTATGGCCTTGGCTTCTTTAAGCAGCCATTCCGCAATGCTCAGGGGGCCGTGAACGCGCCCCTGCTGGGTATAGAATGTCAGTTTGTAGCCGTTCATGCCGTGCCTCCGTGCGCGTTCTAACGGAAAAAGGATTTGAGAAGCGAAACCGCGCCCAGCCCCAGAAAAAAGCAGGCCAGCGCGCCGCAGATGTGCAGGGCCATGGCGCTGAAGGCCATGCCGATGCGCTGCTCCTGCAACAGCGTGCCCACTTCAGCCGTAAACGTGGAAAAGGTCGTCAGGCCGCCAAGAAAGCCGGTGATGACAAGCAGCCGCCATTCTGGCGCCAGGCCGGGCAGCGTGTTGAACACGCCCAGCGAAAGGCCGATGCCGAACCCCCCAAGAAAGTTGGCGGCAACCGTGCCCAGCGGAATGGCGGGAAAAACAGCGTTCAGCAACAGGGAAAGCCCCCACCGCAGGCTGGCTCCCGCTCCCGCGCCAAGGGTAATGACAAGAATGTTTTTGAGCATGACGTCATTCCGATATCAGGGTGTTGCACCCCGGCCACCGCATGGCGGCAGCCTTGCGCACCCTGAGCTTGCCGAACCGGCGGTTGCGGCCCGGCGTTGCACAATAAAAAATGACCACGCCGAGGCGCGGTCACAAAAAAACTACCAACGCCTTGGCCCTGGTAGGAGTTATCAGCAAATGCGGTTCAAGGGGAACTCCATCCCCTTTGCAAAACCTACGCCCGCGCGCGGCGGAAGTAAACCCGTTTCCCGCCGCTTCAGGCTGCGGCCCCGGCATTCTTGGCCGGGCGGCTGCACCGGCGGTAATAAAACAGCAGCACATTCAGCGGAGCAAGGTAGGCCGCGGCCATCAGGGCTTCGGTGGCGCTGAAAAATTCCATGCACAAAATCATCACCAGCACGTTGTTGATGACGCCAAAGGAAATTTGGAAAGCCATGCCAAGTTGTCGGGTCATGCGGTAGATCAGGGGCAGCGCCGCCAAGGTCATGACCAGACACAGCAGCACGGCCGCGCCCAGCGAGCGCAACAGCAGGGCGGGCGATTGCAGCAACAATCCGCCATAATTGCTGAAAATAGCAATGTTGGAAATAACCACTGAAACGTTGATGAGCAAAAACTGCCAGCGCAGCAAAAAATCGCGCAGGCCGCCCCAATGAACGCGGGTGAGGTGCGCGGCGGCAAAAGGCAGAAGAATGGTTATGCAAAGCGAAACGGCCATGTGCCCCAGTTCAAGATGGGCGGGCATGCCAAGCGGCGTAAGGCCCATCAGGCGCAGGGCGGCATCGGTGATCGAAAGCATGGCGGGCAGGCTCAGCGGCAGCAGCAGCGAGGTGGCGATGTTGGCCACAAGAATAAGAGCGGTGTTGGCCCCCACCATCAGCGAGAACAGAGCGGCCATCACGCCCACCGGGGCTGCCCCCAGCAAAAAAGCCCCAAGGGCGAACTGCGGCATGATCAGCCGAAAAAGGGCAAGGCAAATCAGGGGCAGTAGCGCCAGGCGGCAAACCACAAGAAAGCTCAGCGCGCCTTTCATATGGCGTGTTTCGTGCAGCAGGGCTTCCATGCCCACGGCAAGAAAACTCATGTAAAGCATAAAAATAAGAATAAGTCGCGGCAAGGACGCCAGCGGTTTTGCCAGCTGGGGCAAAAAAACGCCTGCCGCCATGGAAAGCAGCGAGGAAAGCACCATAATGAGATCGCGGGAATTCATGAACGCTCAACCTTTTTCGATACCCTGCCCCACACTGCCGCCGGAGGCAAGCCGTTTGCCTGTGCCCGGCGGGAGGAGATTCAGGGATTGCGGCGGCTTAGCCGGTCGGCGGGCCGCACGCGCAACGGGCTGTGCGTTTTGATATAGCTGGTCAGCACGTCCACATCCACAGGGTCCGGCGCTTCCACAGGCGCGCCTTTGGCCAGCATGGCGTAGCCGTCGCCCTTGCGTTCAAGGTAGTCCACGAGCACCACCCGATAGGTGGCGGCCGGGTCGAGGGCGCGCGCCGCGCCGCCCTTTGTAAGTTCCGCGCGCACAATCCGTTTGCCCGAAGGCAGGGTGGGGTCATAAACATAGCGCAGCCCCGCCGTGTGCAGCAGGGGCGATCCCACGCCCTTGTTGTCGGCAACGCCGTGCTCAAGAGCCGTGAGCAGTTGCGCGCCGGTGAATTCGCGAATGATAACCTTGTTGCCAAAGGGCAGCACGGAGAGCATGTCACCGATGTTCAGGTGGCCCTGGCGCAAGGGCGCGCGCAGCCCCCCGCCGTTGATGATGGCGATCTGCGCGCCATAGGCGCGGCCGTAATCCAGCATGGAATCGGTGGTGATCAGCCCGGCAAGGCATTCGCCCGTGCGGCACTGGTGCAGCCCGTCGGGCGCGTCAATGTTGTTTTCACCCACAGGCACGGAAGTGAATTTTTGCAACTTTGCGGCATACTGGGCAATTTTTGCTTCCACCGTCGGGTCAGGGGGAACAGAGGCGTCGAGCGGCATGGCCGCGCCCTTCCAGCGCAGGGGCACGCCCTGCGCGTCAAAGGTCACGTCGAGCTGCCCCAGGTATTTGCTCAAAGCGCCAGCCGTGACCACCAGAACGGGTTTTCCCGATGGGGAGTGTTCCACCAGGGGGTAAGGCCCGCTGGACGAACCGGGGCCAAGATAGGAATGGGTGTGCCCGCCCACGATGATGTCCACGCCGTCCACGCTGCGGGCCAGCTCCACATCCTTGGGCAGGCCCAGATGGGTGAGGGCGATAATATGGCGCACGCCCTGCGCTTCCAGCGCGGCCACGGCCTTTTTGAGCGTTGCCGCGCTGTTGGTGAATCTGGTATCGGGGCAGGCGGCCGAAAGCGTGCGCACGCTGGGGTTGGCAATGCCCATAATGCCCACCTTGACCCCTCGTATCTCTTTGATGATCCAGGGCTGCACCGGCGTGCCGCGCAAGGGGCAGCCGGGCCGCGCGTCCAGATTGGCGGCAAGCACGGGATAGGGCGGCGCGCGCACAAAGCCCGCCGGCG
>Ga0183101_1000267_pt9 | contig 12064 bp, 11 predicted proteins | sample Biomet3_FD_127790 | JGI IMG/M metagenome (GOLD analysis project Ga0183101, IMG submission 127790) | Microbial communities from bioreactor (seeded with sewage sludge) at LBNL, California, USA - Biofuel metagenome 3 | ecosystem: Engineered > Bioreactor > Anaerobic > Unclassified ... | reverse complement strand
TGACCCGTGGTTTTTGGTCGGTGATTATCCCTCTCTGGCCAAGGTGATTGATGAAGCTATGCGCACTAATGATGGTATGCCTGATTTTGTATTGAACCGCATTTATGAAATTATGAAAGAAAAAGGGCTGACCGATATTAAGCGGGTTGGTTTGTACGGCCTGACCTATAAAGAGAACGTGGATGATATGCGGGAGTCTCCCACGTTGCAACTTCTGGAGAGCCAGGAACGTCACCTAGCCACTGGCTTGAAGGTTTATGACCCGTTCATTGAAAAGGATGTAGTGGAGAACCAGTACCACGATTTGGACGCTTTTCTTACTGATGTGGATTTGGTTGTCATCATGGTCAAGCATGATGAGATCAAGCAGAATATGAATAAACTGGTGGATAAGGTCGTTTTGGACTGCCACAATATTTGCGATTTGCAAGGTGTATATCATCTGTAAGCAGCGGCTGATTGAGAGGAATCGAGAATGAAAAAGGTAATGTTGGTGTTTGGCACAAGGCCGGAAGCAATCAAAATGTGTCCTTTGGTAAACGAATTGAAAAACCGTCCGAAACTGCAAACAAGCGTTTGTGTCACAGGCCAGCACCGTCAGATGTTGGATCAGGTCTTACAAACATTTTCTGTAGAGCCAGACTACGATCTTTCCATTATGAAGGACAAGCAGACGCTGTTCGATGTCACTACCGCGATTTTAGAAAAGATTAAGGCGGTGCTGGAGGCCGAAAAACCAGAGGTGGTTTTGGTGCATGGAGATACCTCCACCACTTTTGTGACGGCGCTGGCTTGCTTTTACCTACAAATCCCCGTGGGTCATGTCGAGGCTGGTCTGCGTACCTATAATATTTACAGCCCGTACCCCGAAGAATTCAACCGACAGGCGGTCTCCATTATCAGCAAATACAACTTTGCGCCCACTGAATTTTCCAAACAAAATCTGCTCAAAGAGGGCAAAGACCCTGCCAGCATTTTTGTGACAGGCAATACGGCAATTGATGCATTGAAAATAACAGTGCGCGATGATTATACACACCCGGAGCTGGAATGGGCAAAGGGCAGCCGGTTAATTATGATTACCGCACACCGGCGCGAGAATTTGGGTGAGCCGATGAAGCATATGTTCCGTGCGATTCGTCGCGTTATGGATGAGCACCCAGATGTGAAGGCAATTTACCCTATCCATATGAACCCGATGGTGCGAGAGACGGCCAACGCAATTTTAGGCGACGATGATCGGGTACATATCATTGAGCCGTTGGATGTGTTGGATTTTCATAACTTTCTGTCTCGTAGCTGTTTGATACTTACGGACAGCGGTGGCATTCAAGAAGAAGCACCAAGTTTAGGAAAACCAGTATTAGTAATGCGAGATACAACCGAACGACCTGAGGGAATTGCAGCGGGGACACTAAAACTGGTGGGGACAGAAGAAGAAACAATATATAACGAGTTCAGCAATTTGTTGACGAACTCAAAACTCTATGATACCATGAGTAAGGCAAGTAATCCATATGGTGATGGTCATGCATGCGAACGAATTGCTGATGTTCTCTGCAAAAGGACTGTTTTATGAGTGAATTGCAAGCCATTCCAGAAGACACGGGCATTAGAGGGAAAGCTTTATGCCAATTTAAAGATCGTTCATTGCTTTTGTACTGTGCAGGGGAGTTTCAGTTAATTTGTCTAGATGATAAGCATGTGATAAATAGATTTGTTCTGCCTATTGCAAATTGGAAAAAGATCGCCAGCAAATTTCGTTTGACTGAGCGACTCATTCATGCAGAGGCGCGTTGGGCGTACCCAATAAATGAACATATAGCGTTTATTTTTTATGCAGATAGCTTATGGAGAGTAAATGCTCAATCTGGCGAATACAGTAAAGAGAATGTATCTGTAAAAGGAAAACCGTTATCGTTTACAGAAATTAAAGGACTTAAGAGCTTTGATGATGCCTATGTAATCGGAGATTATTGGAATAATTCTCACAGAGATTTGGTTCGTATCTATAGGATGAGTGTACATGATAATGATTGGGAGGTTGCATACACTTTTCCACCAGCTGCAGTGCGCCATATACATGCGATTGTACCTGACTCATTACATGATTGCCTATATATCTTAACTGGAGACGAAGATGAAGAGTCCGGAATATGGATTGCTTACAACAATTTTTCAAGAGTTGAACCTTTATACTTGGGCAAGCAATCTTATCGTTCATGCCAATTGTTTCGATATAATAAAGATATATTGTACTTGACAGATGCACCTTCGGAAGAAAACTATTTATTTTGTATTCGTAACAGTACTGTCATTCAGGAACAGAGATTACGTGGGAGTTGTATTTATGGAATGATACAAGGAAATAAAGGCTTCTTTTCAACAACTTGCGAACCTGCTGCCCATGCACATAATCAACTAGAATATTGGTTGACTAATAAGCCTGGGTCAGGAATACAAGATGTATCTATTGATGTCTTTGCAATACTTGATGGGAAGGTTCATCCTGTAAAATCATTTGTTCATGACAGGCTACCTCTACGGTTGTTCCAATACGCTACAGCGACTTTTGCCAATAGTATGTGTGATGAAGTATACTTTACACCTATGTGTGTCAAGGAATATGATCAACACATTTTTAGGATAGTAGGAGAAAAAGAAGATAATGAGTAGTACGGCGGTTATTTTAATAGGATTTCTTCCAAATCCTCGTATAAAAAAAAGAATTGAATTTGAAAAAAGTAATATGAATTTGCATTTGATTTGCTGGGATAGAGGAAGTGAAATGCAGATGGTTCCAAGTGGCAATGGGTACGAGGTGCATCGAATAGAAATTGCCGCGCGGAATAACCCATTGAAACGTATGGTTCCATATCGGAAATTTAGCAAAAAAGCTATGGAAATTTTAATGCAAGTGGCTCCAGATTTGATACATGTACAGGGGTTGGATATGCTAAAGATTGCATGCAATTATAAACAGCATAGCAAAAAAACTGTTCGAATAATCTATGAAATTGCTGATTTGCATAGATTAATAATAGATAAACAACGAAATATGGCAAAATTAATGGTGCAAAAGTATTTCCAATACGCTGACAGGCGCTGTTGTGAAAACATTGACCTTCTAATTGTTACTTCACAGAAATACGTTGAACGGTATTTTGGGGCTTTTGTACCAGCTGAAAAAATAATGTACTTTCCCAACGTTCCAGACCTGAATGCTTTTCGCGAGTATCATAAAAAGAGAAATCGTGAACCTTTTAGAGTAGGCTTCATAGGAGATATTCGCTATCCACAGCAGATGAAAAATCTGATTACTGCGGCTAAAAGATGTGACATGGAGGTGCTCTTTGCAGGGTTTGAGCAAGGTGGCAATGAAATAGAAAACCTTTGTAAAGAGTACAGTAAGGGAGAATGGTTCGGGAAATTCGATTTCAAAAAGCAGGGTGCAATGCTATATGAAAAGTGTGATGTGATATATTCAGTTTATGATGCGGATATGGAAAATGTAAGAGTTGCATTGCCGAATAAGCTGTATGAGGCCGTATACTGCGAAGTCCCGATTATAGTGGCAAAAAATACATACTTGGCGGATATTGTAGAAGAATGGGACGTGGGTGTTGCAGTCGACCACAGGAGCCCTGATGAATTGATAAAAGTTTTACATCGACTCAGTAATGACCTAGAGTACTATAAACATTTTGCTATTAACTGCCTGAAGTATAAAGATGAGGTTGACTTGAAAAAGTATAATGAACAGTTGAAACGCCGACTAATGAAATTAAATATCGAGACAGATTTCATATAACCAAAAAGCAGTTATGAAAGAGCAGCGCTAAAAATAATAGATTCACATGAGAGTACATGTTTAACAGAGGCTTTTACTTGAAGATATGTTTATCTGTTGCCTGCACCTGAACAGTATTTTGATTAGCAAAGAGGGATAGAAATGAATGTTGCAATTGTGAGCCGAGGTCTACCAGATTCACAAAACTTAATGTATGGAATATTTGAATTCGACCAAGCAAAAGCCCTCGTTGCAGTTGGAGTAAATGTGAAGTTTCTTGCGGTTGATTTAAGATCTATAAGAAGATGGCGACACTTTGGCTTATCAAAAGAGATTCGAAGCGGAGTTGAATGTTATAAAATTAGCATACCTGTGGGTATTGCTCCACAATTCCTATTATGTAAGATTGGAACAGTAGCATTAAAAAGGCTCTATCAATATGCTTATGACGATGAGCTGAAACCAGACTTGATTCATGCGCATTTTACAATCCAAGGATATATGGCAGCGGAGCTTGCAAAAGAGATTAACGTTCCTCTGGTCATTACAGAGCATTCCAGTGAGATGAACAAAGAAAAAATAAGAAATTCCTTGTTGAAAATCGCAATAGATGCATATAGTGCAGCAAAAACTGTTATTGCAGTAGGAACACCGCTGTCTAAAAGCATAAAAGAAAAGACCGGAAAAGAGTGCATTGTAATTCCAAACATCGTAGATGTGAGCATCTTTGGCAAATGTGTGAGAAGGCATACTGCCGGAAAGGAATTCACCCTCGTTTCTGTCGGTGGACTAATTAAAAGAAAACATATGGATCTTTTAATTTCTGCATTTGCAAAAGTACATAAACAAATTAAAAATACAAGATTGATAATATTTGGTCAAGGAAAAGAAGAACTAGCCCTACGATCAATGATAGCAGATGCAGGGCTGCAGAAAAATGTTATGCTCGAAGGTTTGGTCCCAAGAGAAAAAATTGCAGCTACATACGAGATTGCGGATGCTTTTGTACTTTTATCAGAACGAGAAACATTCGGAGTTGCATATATTGAGGCATTAGCGGCAGGACTTCCTGTGGTTGCAACCAAATGTCAGGGGCCAGAGGATTTCATGTGTGATGAATTCGGATATCTTATTGACACAAATGACGAAGCACAGGCAGTCGATGCAATGATTGCTATCTGTGAAAGAATACATGAATACTCACCAGAAAAAATCAGTAATTTGATCAAAACTCGCTATTCACCAGAAACCATAGCTGGTGAATTGATTGCTGTTTATGCGGCTGCAATTTAATGGATTTGTTGATTAAAGGGATGAGAAACGATGCAACAGGTGGCGCACAATAATACAAGGAATAGCGGTCTCCCGATAACAGAAATGTTTATTCTAACTTTATTGTTTGTGTTTTCTATTATGGGTTCATCCTATTTTGGAATCTCTTTGTTTGGGTTCATGTTGTCACCGTATAGATTTATGTTTTTAGTTGTGGCTTTGTACACACTCTTAAAATATAAGCAGCTAAAGATACCAAGTGGCGCATTGCCGTTTCTGAAGTTTTACCTTTTATGGGTAATATGGGGCTGTTGTTCAATACTATGGGCAAAGGACATGCGAAAAACAGTATCATCAGATATTATTTTAGTTATTGCACTCTGTTCAATAGTAATATGTAGCCAATTTCTTTTAGGCAATAAAACAATACAAATAATTCTAAATGCGATTTCAGTTTGCTTTATATTTGTTACGATATTGGGTTTGTACGAGTCTATTACAGGTGTTTACTATTTTGCAAATAAAACGGAAATATTGACTAGAATGGCGATTGAAAAATATCGAGCACCGTTAGTTTTTTTTACTAACCAAAACGATTATAGCTTATTTCTTGTTTATGGAATTTTTATAGCACTGCAAGTAAGGGAGATAACCGGTTCGAAAATACTCAAGTTGATATATGATATATCAATCGGAGTAGCTGTATGGCTGTTGATTTTTGCTGGTTCGCGTGGGTGTGTACTTTCTCTAGCAATTGGAGTTGCATATTGGTTGCTTTGTGTTATGAGAGAAAAAAGACGACGTGGTTATATATGGGCGTTGTTTATTGTAGCAATTATAATTATGATTGCTGCAGCAATTTACTCTGGTCAGATAATAGAATCATTGAACGGTTTTTTCCACTTTGGGGTTACGTCTGAAAGTATCCGATCGGATACGATACGACGCCAACTTGTAATAGATGGTGTTGATATGTTACTGTCTAGTTTTGGACTCGGAGTTGGAACTGCGAATGCGGGATATTACTTGGAAAATGTATATTGTAATACAGGAGGAATATTGGCACTTCATAATTGGGGTATCCAAATCTTTGCTGAGGCGGGCTTGCTTGTTGGAACTTTATATATCGGCCAATATGTATTGCTGTTTAAGAGGCTGCGAAAAATATTCAATTGCGCAAATAATGCGATAGAAAAGAAGCAAGCTCGACTTTTTTTGTGCGTAACGCTTGCCTTTGTTGTTGGAATGATAAGTCCAAGTTCTGTGCTTGATATGGAATGGTTATGGATGGCATGGGCATTAATTATTGCTTTTATTGGCCAATCACATTCTAAACAATTCTATTCACAATCCCAAGGAGTATATAAAGAATGCCAAACCTAACGAATTTGACTGTAATTGTTTTGAATTACAATTCTGCCAATATTACAATAAGATGCGTTGATCAACTGCTTAAACTGCATGCAGGGTTTCACATCGTTGTTGTTGACAACAATTCTCCTGACACCTCTTTCTTAGAATTAAAAGAGTACTATCAATCGACAGAAATTGATATACTCAACGCAGGGGAGAATAGAGGCTATAGCGCTGGCAATAATCTCGGAATCAAGTATGCGATTAGCAGATATTGTAGTAATTACATTGCAATCGCAAATCCGGATGTAATAATTCCTCATACAGAAGTTTTTACTGAACTGATGAGAACAATGGATGGAGATGAAAAATGTGCAGTGGTTGGCGCTTCTGTAATCAATCCGGGGAACATTTATGTGCCGGCGTTTTCTGCATGGAAAATTCAATCGAAGAAGGATTTTATACTATCGCGCTCGCTGTTTGGGAATAATCCGTTTTCTGGTATTATGAAATGGAAACTATCTAGTGAAAAAGTGGCAGAAGTTGAGTGCATAGCCGGATGCTTTTTTATTGCTTCTGTTGATGCTCTCAAAAAAGTGGGGTTTTTGGATGAAGATATTTTCATGTATAATGAGGAAATACTTCTTGGATATAAACTGAAGACAATAGGATATAAAGAATTATTGCGACTGGATCAATTCTATTATCATAACCATGAAAAAAAAGTATCGCCTAAAGTAAGTAACTGTATTTCCAGTAGAAAACGACGGTTTGCGTCAGACATTATTCTTTATAAAAAAATTTATTCTGGCAAGATTGGTCTTGCACTTATGTATATATTAGAAGGCATCAATAGAATTATCTTGTTTCCATGGTTTGCGTTGAAGCCTATGATTACACGGGAGACACACAAATGAGAAATCTTAAAATTGGCATAATGGGTTGTCTGGTAAATTCAACAAATATGGGATGCATTGCATTAACTTACTCATTACTTCAAAATCTAGATCAGATTGGAATTGAAACAAATTGCAAATTTCAATATATTATTTTTGATGAAATTCCATCCGAAAAAAAGATGAATAAACTTGCGAAAAATCTTTCTATTGAAAGCGCGCGATTTGCATTTGGTCATGTGGGAGCGATGCAGGTGTACAATCTGAAGGGTTTGATTCGTGCGCACACAAAAATGCTTGCTACAAATATGAAAATGCGCTCAGACGTGTTGAAATGTGACGTTGTCATTGACATGACAGGGGGAGACAGTTTTTCGGATATTTATGGGAAAGAAAGGTTTTACAAGCAGACTGCTGCAAAACGATTTGTTGAGAAATCAGGAATTCCTCTAATTTTAGGTCCTCAGACATATGGTCCCTATACGGATGAAAAAGTAAAAGAATATGCACGAAAAACGATAGAATCAGCATATTTGGTTATGGCAAGAGATGATGAATCCAAAGAGTATTTGGAAGGTTTCTGTCATAAAGAAGTAGTGACAGTAACAGATTTGGCCTTTGGCTTATCATATCAAAAGCAAGATAGCGTATTGCCCAAAAAAATACGAGTCGGTATTAACCCTTCAGGTCTGCTTGGGAAAAATAAGATAGAATTTACTAAACTAGACAACAAGTTGAAAGCCAACTATGACCAATATATTAAAATATTAGTTGATACATTATCAAATGATGAACGATATGAAGTTCATTTGATTCCTCATGTGGGCAATGAAGTGATTGAATGCTTTTCTGGATTTGATAAAGTAATATACCACGAAGCATTTACGGACCCCATTGCAGCGAAAAGCTTTATTTCAACAATGGATGTATTTATTGGATCTAGGATGCATGCAACGATTGGAGCTTTTTCTGCGGGAGTCCCCACAATTCCGGTGGCTTATAGCAAGAAGTTTTTTGGGCTGTTCCATGCACTTGGGTATGATTATGTTGTAGATCTTCAATTATTGGGTACACAAGAAGCTATAGAATTAACCTTATCATATCTGGACAAACGAGATGAGATTAAGCGACAGATGGTTTGCTCGGATGCAGTTATAAAGAAAAAGTATTCGTGCCTTAAAATGGTACTAAAAAATGCCCTAAATACTATTCAATAGCAGATAGAGCTATCTCAAATGGTGGAGAATTGATATAATATATGGAAAAAAGTAATAGATATATTGATTATTGTACAGGATGCGGTCTTTGCGAATCAGAATTAGGGATTAAGTTTTCGATAAATGAAAAGGGATATAGCGTTCCCAACTTATCAGAAAAAGATTTTGAATTCTGCGAAAAGGTGTGTCCTTGCGGAGGAAAAAACATTTCCTCTAGCACACCATGGGGAGACAGCAACGGAATATATTATGCGTGGTCAAATGATGCTGCTGTACGTAAGTTAGCTTCATCAGGTGGCGTGATAACGTCCTTATGCATCTACTTAATTGAGAACCATATTGTTGATGGAATCATTCAAACGAGAGCCTGCATAAGCCCAGTTTATGAAACTGAAACTATTGTAAGTAGTAATGTTAAAGAGATCAAAAGTTGCATGGGAAGTAGATATTCTATTTCTCGACCAATCAAAGATATTCATTCACTGATACAACCAGGGAAAAGATACGCTTTTGTGGGAAAGCCGTGTGATGTTGCCGCATTAAGAGCGTATATGAATATCAATGAAACCATAAAAAAGAGCATCGTTTACTTGTTTTCATTTTTTTGCGCCGGTATGCCAAGTGTGAATGCTCAAAAAGAATTAATGGCAGCATTAAATGTAAATGAAAATGACTGTAAGTGCCTTCAATATAGAGGAAATGGTTGGCCTGGTTATGCGACTGCAATTTGCAATAACAATATTTCAAGTTCAATAACCTATGATGAATCATGGGGAAAAATACTGGGAAGAGATGTTCGCCGTATTTGTCGGTTCTGTTTTGATGGAATTGGTCTAAGTGCAGATATTTCTTGTGGTGATGCATGGTATCTTGGAGATGATGGAAAACCTGATTTTTCCGAGGGCAATGGTCGGAATGTTGTTTTTCTTAGAAGTGAAAAAGGAAAGGAAATTTTTGAACGCTGCTTAAGGGAGTGTGTTTTGTGTGGGGAACGCCAAACGGAGAAGGATTTAAAGTACATTCAAAAGTATCAATACGAAAGGCGCACTACGATGATTGCAAAGATTGCTGCTTTATATATGGAGAGGAAAACAATCCCATCTTATTCATATAGAACAATGATTAAACTTGCACGTCGTTCTTCGCTTAGGCGTCAATTAAGTATATTTAAGGGAACACTAGAGCGATGCAAAAGCGGGAAGATTTAGAAACAAGGTGGAACTTATGCGAATTGGTGACTTGATTGAAGATTTTTTGCAAAATCATAAGATAAAAAAGCAGGGCGGAGAAAAAACGTCACAACTTTTGAGAGATTTAACGGAATTTCGATATCATGTAAAAGTAGGACTGTATTCCTATGGTAGCTGCTTTGATAAATCATTTAATACTGGAGGCAAGGTTGTTGTGGGTCAGTATACCTCATTTGGGCCGAATATTAGATATTATGGAGCGAATCACCCACTTAACTGTGTGTCAATGTCTCCATATTTCTACCAACAAAAATGGGCAGACACAGTGGGGGGGAGAGTTAGAGATGTTGAGCGACATGTGTTGTCAATAGGTAATGATTGTTGGTTAGGGAGTGGTGTCATAATAACTTGCGGATGTCACTCTATTGGAAACGGTGCAGTCATCGGTGCTGGTTCGGTAGTAACAAAAAATGTGGCACCATACACGATTGTTGCGGGCAACCCTGCTAAAGAAATAAGAAAGAGATTCTCAAATGAGGAAATTAGAAAACTTGAACTTTCAAAGTGGTATGATTTATCGCCAGACATTCTCTTGAAGCATTATGATCTATATGACAGTCCGATGTTATTTGGTGATGCAATTATTAAGTATAGAGAAGAACAGAATGAATAGAGGTATACAAAAAACACATGCAGGCAAAAGATTACAAAAAAGCAAGTAGCTTTTATCTGATAGGAAGCTTGTTCAACAAAGGATTTGCCTTTCTAACAGTTCCGATTTTTACACGAATATTATCGACAACGGATTACGGTATCATAACTACCTATAACTCATGGGTATCGATCTTATCAATGGTGATAGGATTTGCTATCTATATGGGGATTCGAGCAGCCTTCATCGACTATGAAAATTTCGTGGATGATTTTCTGTCTGTATGTACAACATTTACATTGCTCTGCGGAGCGGTAATGTGTCTACTAATTGGCGGTGGTGCATTATTGCTAAATATTAATGTAAGAGCTTCGTTAATATTTATGTGTTTACTACAGGGACTCTCTACAGCATTAATTCAAAACTATTCTATGTACCTTATGATGCAATACAAATATCGATTTAGAACTGCCTTAATGATATTACCTAATTTGTTATCGGTATGTATTTCGGTTTTTGCCATTCTGTATGTTGTTAAGACCGATCTGTATATGGGAAGAATTGTTCCAACCGCACTGGTAAATATCGCATTTGGATTGCTCATTATTTTATTTGTTTATAAAAAAAGCAGAATGCTATTTAATACGGAGTATTTGAAGTATGCGGTTTCTATTTCAGCACCTCTTGTACTTCATGGTATAGCGTTAAATATATTGTCTCAATCAGACAGAATGATGATTACCTGGCTGTCAAATGCGAGTCAAACAGGAATATACAGTCTTATCTATAATTTTAGTATGATTGGCACCGTTATCACTACCTCATTAGAAGGTGTATGGGTTCCATGGTTTACGAAAAAGCTAAAGAATAAAGATGTGGTCAGCATAAATCGATTAGCTGTAGATTATATCAATCTGATGACATATGCTATGGTTGGTGTTGTTCTGATTGGTCCGGAATTTGTTATGCTGTTGGCTTCAAAACAATATTGGGAAGGGATTAAAATAATTCCCCCAATTGTTCTTTCCAATTACTTGATATTTGCGTATACACTTTATGTGAATATAGAACACTATCATAAAAAAACACCTTACATTACCATAAATACGGTAATCGCAGCATGTTGCAATATATTGCTAAACTATTTTTTAATACCCAAATTTGGATACGTCGCAGCTGCTTATACGACACTATTTTCATATTCTGTGGCTTTGATTTTACATGCGATATATGCTAAACGATTGGAAAATGAATTGTACCCACTAAAGACTTTTACTCGCCCATTTATACATATTGCCGTTGCAGTTTTGCTTTTTTATATTTTCATCAATGAGTGGTATATCAGATGGCCTATAGCAATTGCTTATGTTTTGCTGATGATTTATCGCGAAAGGATGAAGCTCATAAAATTATTGCGCCGATAAGATAAAGGCAGAGCCTTTATCGATTTTTCGGAGCGGTTTGAGTAGTGTATTCCTACTGAAATCAAAGAATTACGCAGAATATCACGATCATGTCGCCTGATTCTGATAGAACAGCCGTTTGAAATCGTAGGGTGGTATATTGCCGATGGCCGCATTGCGGCACTGGCGGTTGTAATAAATCTCAATATATTCAAAGATCACGGCTTGCGCCTGTGATCGGGTTCTGTAATGTTGGTGATCGATCATTTCGAGCTTTAATCGTACTGAAAA
>Ga0183101_1000107_pt2 | contig 12064 bp, 14 predicted proteins | sample Biomet3_FD_127790 | JGI IMG/M metagenome (GOLD analysis project Ga0183101, IMG submission 127790) | Microbial communities from bioreactor (seeded with sewage sludge) at LBNL, California, USA - Biofuel metagenome 3 | ecosystem: Engineered > Bioreactor > Anaerobic > Unclassified ... | reverse complement strand
TCAATGGATGCCGTAACCATTTTTGTCCGGGTATAACGTGTAGCCGTAATATAAGCTACTTCATCCATCCATTGCATCGCTTTCCCTCCAAATAATGTGTTGTGATTATTCAGATCGCCGGGATAAATAACTTTACATTGCCTTGTTTCTGATTGATTTATTCTTTCTTCCATTAGGTTAAAAAATTATTCAGCAATATTAAAAAAATTATTTGAATTGAACAAATGTTCATTATCTTTGCATCGTAAATGAAAAACTAAAGGAGATGGAAAATCGTTACTTGCTTCACCTGTTGCTGATACCATTTGTACTTTTTTTAGAATATGTGGTATTTATAATTATTGGCTGTGTCGCCTCCGGTTGCGGAATGAAAGAAAGCTTTTTTTGCGGCACCTATTGTATTACAGGAAAAATAGTTTTACTAATCACAGGACTATTCTTTGTTACTTTGCTGTGTTTTGATATTAAAAAAATACGCAAAAAAAATAAATTATGCCAAGACCAAAAAGAGAACGACTAATATGTAACCCGCCCCAGATGCAGGGATTTCGTCCTTTCGGCATTCCGATGGACAAAATAGAAACCGTAACCCTGACATTTGACGAGTATGAAAGTATAAACCTGCTGGATTATAAATTAATGAATCAGGAACAGGCAGCAGAAAAAATGAACGTATCGCGTCCTACGCTTACCCGTATTTATGAAAGTGCAAGACGAACCATTGCCAACGCTTTCATCGAAGGGAAAGCAATCGTAATTGCAGGAGGTAATGTATATTTTGAACAGGATTGGTTTCGCTGTAAAAAGTGTTTTAAACTGATCAATGGGGCTGAAAATCATATTAAATGTAAAGGTTGCACGGCCTTCGGTACCGATGAACTTGTACAATTAAATCATAAAAAGGATGAGTAATTCGGATTATTTTTCTTTGTTACAAAAAGATATCCGTTTCAGGGAAGGATTGAATGCTTGCATCGATTGCGGAACGTGCACAGCCATTTGTCCGGCAGCCCAGTTTTACGATTACGATCCGCGTATAATTACCGATACCGTCCAAACCCGCGATAATAATAAAATAGAAGAATTGCTGAAAAGCGATACCATTTGGTATTGCGGCGAATGTCTTTCGTGCAAAACACGTTGTCCACGCGGAAATACCCCTGGATACATCATCCAGGCATTAAGAGCCTTATCTGTAGAAACAGGACTGTTTGCCGAAAGCGAAAAAGGCCGGCAGCAATTAGCAATTAAAAGAACGGTAGGCGAAAGTATCCTGAAATTTGGTTATTGTGTTTACATCGACGATGTGGATACCCAAATGTATCCTGAGCAAGGTCCGGTATGGGACTGGTTGAAAAACAACCGTGAAAAAATACTGGAACGTACCGGCGCAAATTATAAAGGAAATGGTTCTGGTACTTTGCGGTTAACCCCGGAAGAATCGCTTGTCGACCTGAAAAAGATTTTCGATGCTACCGGCGCAAGTCAGCGATTCGAAATCATAGAAAAATATTCAAAAGAAAAAGCAAAGCAATTAGGCATTCCTTTCGGAAAAGGCAAGGATAACGAATACTTTGAATCTGTTTACGAAGGTGGAATAGAAGATGAATAAAAAGGATCCGAAATATGGCTGGGCTGATTATCAGAAAGAAATTGCTGACGATCATTATTATTTTGCCCGAAGCTGCATCCGTCAGAACTTTTTCCCGGCAGCAGAAGGTGTTTTTTTAAACATTATCCGAAACGAACTTGGAAAAGATATTTACGACGATGCTCTTCAGACTACCTGCACCGGCATAGCTTACCATTCCGGCATTCTTCCGTTGGAAACCATCATGACCGTGGTCGCCCGGCAGTTTGCCCTGATGACGGAAGCCGGATATGAAAACTACGTTTGTTCCTGCGTAACTTCCTTTGGCATTTATTCCGAAATGCTGGAAATATGGGAGAAGAATCCGGAGAAACTGGAAGAAACAAGGAAAGTTTTAAAAGAAACTACGGGAAAAGAGTTTGTGATTCCAAAAAACATGGTACACGCCAGCGATTTGATATACAAATTCCGGAACGAAATAAAAGCTAAGACAAAATACCGCCTTGTAAACAAGCAAAGCAGTGAACCATTAAAGGTGGTTGACCATGTAGGTTGTCATTATGCCAAAATATTTCCTGCAAGGGGAGTTGGTGGCGCCGAATTTCCGGAAGTACTCTCCGGATTGATAGATACCTGGGGTGGCACACAGGTGGATTATCCTGAAAGAAGGCATTGCTGCGGATTCGGATTCCGCCAATATCTGATAAAGGCAAACCGAGGTTATTCCATAGCCAACACCAAACGTAAGTTGGAAAGCATGCACCCCTATCATCCAGACCTGATTATTGCCAATTGTCCCGGATGTACTTTTTTCCTCGACCGCTGGCAATATACCATCGCAGAAATGGAAGAAAAAACTTACGGCGAAAATGGTTATGGCATCCCGGTGCTTACCTACGAAGAGCTTGCCGCTTTACTGCTCGGGTACAATCCTTGGGAGGCCGGTCTGCAACTGCATCAGGTTTCGGTAGAACCGTTGCTTGATAAAATGGGTATCGTTTACAACCCGGAAGATAAATATAAAGGCAAAAATGGAGAATATCTTGGAGCGCCGGTAAAACCTGAAATTTTAAAAGTTTATTAAAAACATCAATAATTAATAATATCAACTATGGAAGTAACATTCGACGGCGGTAAAGTAATCACCGCACACATAAATGGTCATATCATCAGGACTGACCAACCTGAAAAAATTGGAGGAACCAATACTGCACCTACACCTTTTGATCTTTTTTTAGCTGCCATCGGCACCTGTGCTGGTATTTATGTAAAATCGTTTTGCGACATGCGTAAAATACCAACCGAAGGCATAAAAATCGTTCAAAATGCCGATTACAATCAGGAAACTGGTTTACCGACAAATATACAAATTGAGATTCAGTTACCGGAAAGTTTCCCGGAAAAATACATCAATGCTGTAGTAAATGTAGCTGAACAATGTAAAGTAAAAAATACAATTAAAAGTCAACCTAAAATAACTGTTAACGCTTCAAAAATTTAAAAATCAATGAATATTAAAGAAACTGGTTTCAATACCAAATTAATTCATGGTGCTGAGATTGAAGATCCGTTTGGCTCAGCAACAGTACCTATTTATCAAACATCCACATTTGCCTTTTCGAGTGCAGAAGAAGGAGCAAAATGCTTTTCCGGTGAAAGTGATGGCTACATTTATACCCGGATAGGAAATCCAACAATCGATGCATTGGAACGCCAGATAGCTTTATTGGAAAATGGATTCGGAGGCATTGCTGTAAGTTCGGGAATGGCAGCAGTAAATGTTATTTATCAGGCATTTCTTGCACATGGCGATCACATGGTAAGTACAGATGCAGTTTATGGTCCTTCGCGTGCTATCATGGAAAATCATTATCCAAAGTATGGTGTGGAAAGCACCTATCTTAACACCACAGATATAAAAAACATAGAAAAAGCATTTCGTCCCAACACCAAATTACTCTACATAGAAACACCTGCCAATCCCACCATGGATATTACTGATTTGGCTGCCTGTGCCGAAATAGCACATAAACACAATGTACTTTTGGTAGTGGATAATACTTTTTGTAGTCCTTACCTGCAAAATCCATTGAAATTTGGCGCCGATATTGTTTTCCATTCCATGACAAAATTTATCAACGGACATGCCGACGTTGTAGCAGGAATCATTGTTGCAAAAGAAAAAACAATTTATACAAAGCTTCGTGCTATGATGGTAAATCTGGGTTGCAATATGGATCCTCACCAGGCATTCCTGGTAATGAGAGGTGTAAAAACATTAGGTATCAGAGTGGAACGCGCTACCAACAATGCGGAAAAAATAGCTTTGTTTCTGGAAAAACATTCGAAAGTAGCCTGGGTAAAATATCCTGGATTACATTCTCATCCACAATATGAATTAGCTAAAATCCAGATGGAGTCCGGCGGTTCAATGATCAGCTTTGGGCTGAAAGGTGGCTACGATGCTGCTAAAATATTAATGAACAATGTACATCTTGCATTGTTAGCCGTTTCGCTTGGTGGGGTGGAAACATTGATTCAGCATCCTGCTTCCATGACGCATTCCAAAGTATCCAAAGAGGGCAAAATTAAAGCAGGTATTACCGACGACCTGATTCGTTTTTCTGTAGGAATAGAAGATGTAAATGATATTATAAATGACTTGTCTAATGGTTTAGATAAGTTATAATTCTAAACTTATGCCACATTTAAACGGAAGCGGTCCCGAAAATGAAGGATCCAAAACAGGTCGAAAACTTGGCAAATGCCATAAAACGGAAAAAGAACAAAGCGAAATTGGCGTTCTTGGAAAAGGCATGGGAAAACGTCGTCATTCCGGAGATGGAGGAGGTAAAGGTAAACGATTAAAATACAACAAATAAAATAATCAATTAAATTCAAATAAAATGAAATATCCATAAGGGTTATGCTCATACCAACCGAGAATGATATTTTATGGATATTCCATTTGACCAATAAATTAAAAAATTAATAACAAATGAAAATAGCAGTTCCTTTAACAGAAAACAAACAAATTGATGACCATTTTGGCCATTGTGAATATTACGGAGTTTATACTGTCTCAGATAGCAAGGAAATTACGGACATGCAAATACTTCCATCACCACAGGGTTGTGGTTGCAAATCAAACATTGCAATGGAACTTGCCGGAGATGGCGTAACGGTAATGCTTGCCGGAGGAATGGGCGAAGGTGCCGTTAACGTGCTTGGCAATTTCGGGATAAAAGTTATCCGTGGCTGTTCGGGCGACGCAACAGAGGTTGTAAAAATGTTTATTTCGGGCAATCTTACCGATAGCGGAATAAGCTGTATGCAGCATGAACATCACAATGGCGAAGGTCATAGTTGTCATAATGATTAACTTCCAATTTTTAAATTTAAAAAGGACGCTACTAAACAAAGCGTCCTTTTTTTGTAGAACAAACGTTTATATCTTCTGTCCCTTCCTTTTCTTGTATAGAATCTTCCACGTATTCTTTAATATAAAAACCAAATTGGTAGGCTTTATTGATTTTTTTCCTATTTTTACACCGGATTTAAAATTTAATCCAAAATTAATATAATCAAATCATTATTCATGGAACTCGAATTCGAGAAGATTTTAGAAAAAACCCGCGATTTTACTTACGACAAGGGAATAAAAAGAATGTCAATGGATGAGATCGCAAATTCCTTGAAAGTCCCTAAAAAAACACTTCTAAAATACGTAAAGAACAAACAAGAACTTGTTACCAGGGTTTTGGATTTTGAACGCGACAGTTTTGGAACCATATTTGAAGAATACAATTTTGAAGGTGTAAATGCCATAGATATATTGATGATTGTAGGCAAGGAAATCAGTAAACGTTTCAAAAAAGTAAATCCGATGGTAACCTATGAAATTCAGAAATACTACCCGGCACTTTACCAAAAACATATTGAAAAGAGAATAGATTTCATTTACGAAAAAATGAAAATCAATATCGAAAAAGGTATTTGTCAGGGGATGTATCGGGATGACCTGAGCGTAGAGCTTGTTGCCCGTTTATACATCAGCCGGTTGATTGACATGCATAATCCCGAACTTTTTCCCCCAGATAAATTCTCGTTTCCAGTTCTTTTTGACGTTATGTTCGATAATTTTGTACGGGGAATTGCAAATCCAACCGGTATAGCTTATTACGAGCAAAAGAAACAAGCCCTGAACTTAAAATAGCCCATCTTTTGCTTAGCAATAAATGAAAAAGCCCATCTTTTCAGAGGAGCTTTTTATGATAATTATCCAAAACGTTTATTCATACTTTATGGCCGTAACCGGATTTTCGGAAGCGGCTTTTATGGAATGGAAACTGATGGTGGCCATGGCAACAATCCAGGCAAGCATGCCCGAAAGGAAAAAGATAAACCAAGTTTGGTTCACATGATAGGCAAACTGTTGCAACCAGAAATCTAATGCATAAAAAGCAATGGGTGTTCCAATAATAAAAGCAACCACAATCAACAAGGTAAATTCCTTATAGAACATATTTGCTATCTCCATCAACGACGATCCTAATACTTTACGAATGCCAATTTCTTTGGTTCGGCGTTCAGCAGTGAAGGAAGCTAGTCCCAACAAACCTAATAAAGCAATAAAAATGGAAATCACCGAAAAAACGGTAAATATTTTGTTAAGTTTAGCTTCTGCCTGATACGATTCATCAAAATTCTGATCCAGGAAATAATATTCAAAAGGATTTTTAACACCATATTTTCCCCACACCGACTTGATGAAATCGAGCGTAGCCGGTTTATTTTCCGGCTTAATTCTTATGTTTAACGCAAAGCCGGGTCTTTTAGTCAAAAACATGACGATAGGTTCAATTTTATTGTGAAGCGAGGCATAGTTAAAGTCCTTTACTACACCAATCACCTTTGTGTTACGGTCGGCCGTGCCATCCAACTCAATACCATACTGGATTTTTTTCCCCAGGGCATTATCGCCCCAGCCTAACTTTTTTGCCGCCGTTTCGTTTATGATCACTCCTTCTTTAAGATCGGTTCCCATATTTTTATCAAAGTTCCGCCCTCTTACCAGTTTCATTTTCATTAAAGGAATATAATCATAGTCAATCTGGAAATTATTCAGTGCCAATTCCTGCATCTTACTTCCGGTTTCTACTCTCATCACCTGTATTGAACGTATTTTACCGGGAACGCCGGTGGAAGCACTTACCGCTTCAATAGCGGGATTCTGAAGTAATTCCTCCCTGAATGCCGGTATCTTTTTTACAAAAACCGTATCCTGAATTTCGGCCACTACTATATTCCCCTTATCGAAGCCTAAATCTTTTGTTTTCATATAGCGCAACTGCCGGCTAACAGTCAGCGTGCCAATAATCATCATTATCGAAATAACAAACTGAAAAACAACCAGTGTTTTGCGAAGATAGCCACTGTTCCTTCCCGAATCAATTTTTCCCTTAAGAACACGCGCTGGCATAAACGAGGACAGATAAAATGCGGGATAACTTCCCGAAATCAATCCGACAACCAAAGTGATAGCAATGATCCCTATGAAAATAAAGGGATTGGAAAAAACTCCAAAAGTGAGATGCTTGTCGGATAATTCGTTGAACAAAGGAAGAAACAACTGGATAAAAGCCAAAGAAATGATCAGTGAGATGAAGGCGAGCAATACCGATTCGCTTAAAAACTGACGACTCAACTGTGCCCTAAAGGCACCCATCACTTTACGGATACCTACTTCTTTGGCGCGGTTGGCGGAACGCGAAGTAGCCATATTCATATAATTGATGGAAGCTATCAGGAGAATAAATAAGGCGACAAAGGAAAAAATATAAACATACGACATACTCCCTCTGGGCAAATCGCCTTCCAGATTTTTGGTGCTAAGATGTATATCAGCAAGATTGGTTGTTATCAGTTTAAAGTCGGCATTGATTTGCTTGCCTAAAGGTTCCATGTATTTTTTGTTAAAAGCAGGAAACTTGGCATGGATATTTTTGATATCGGCATTTGGTTTCAACAGGATATAGCTGTAGATACCCACATTCCAGAATGCTTCCGGTTTAAGGCTGTTAAATTGGTCTTTTCCATATACCTTAGCTATCGTTGCCATTGAAGTGAGAGCATCGTATTTAAGATGAGTATTTCCGGGAAGGTCCTTAATGACGGCCGTAACTTTATAATTCATATTGTCCCCATCACGCAACACTTCGCCTAAAGGATTAGCTTCACCAAAATATTTTTTGGCAAAACTTTCGGTAACCACCATAGTATTAGGCTCGGTAAGTGCTTTGTCGAGCGAACCTTTCAGAAATTCACAGGTAAACACTTTAAAATACGAGGAATCGGCTGAATAGATTTTCTTTTCATAAAACTCCTTGTCTTTATACCTGATAAACATATTACCATTATCCACAATGCGGGCATATTGTTCAATTTCCGGATATTCCATTTTCATTGCCGGAGCAATGGGAACAGAAGTAACGGCAAACTTGTCGTGTTTCTCGGATATTCTAAAATCGGATTCAAGGCGATAAACGCGTTTATAGTTTTTATTATACTTATCAAAGGAAAGTTCATCCTGAATATAGAGCAGGATAAAAATGGTGGATATTAGCCCGATAGAAAGTCCAAGGATATTTAGTACGGAATAAAATTTATTACGGGTAATATTCCGGATGGCACTTTTTAAATAATTCTTGATCATGAGTACGGATATTAAACAAAGAAACGTTCTTTAATATTTTCAGTTACAATCTGTCCATCGAACAGACGGATGATGCGTTTGGCATACTCGGCATCGCGTTGGGAGTGAGTAACCATAATGATGGTCGTACTGTTATGATTAAGACTTTCGAGCAATTTCATCACCTCTTCACCGTTAGCGGAATCGAGGTTACCGGTAGGTTCGTCGGCAAGGATAAGATGTGGCCTGGCCACCACTGCACGGGCAACCGCCACCCGTTGCTGCTGACCACCCGATAGCTGCAAAGGAAAATGTTTTTTACGGTGGACAATCTGCATTTGTTCCAAAACCTCCTCTACCCTCTTGCGGCGTTCGCTCGCTGAAAAGCCTAAATAAATTAATGGCAATTCCACATTTTCGAATACATTGAGTTCGTCGATCAGATTAAAACTCTGAAAAACAAAACCTATATTCTGCTTACGCAGATTAGCCCGCTGACGTTCGGAAAAAGCGGAAACTTCTTTATCAAGAAAAAAATACTGGCCGGACGAAGGATTATCGAGCAATCCAAGGATATTGAGCAATGTAGATTTTCCACATCCCGACGGTCCCATAATGGCTACAAATTCGCCCGGTTCAATACGGAATGAAACTTGATTAAGTGCCGTGGTTTCTACTTCGTCGGTACGGAAAATTTTGGAAAGGTTGAGTGTTTTAATCATGGGTTAACTTTTTATTAGAGGAATAAGATGTTTGTTAGACGAATCTTCAGAAAAAAAGTTACAAAAACTTGCTGGTTCTCGACTATCGACAAGGTGAAGAAGGCAGAAAGCAGTAGGCAAAAGGCAGAAAGCAGTAGGCAAAAGGCAGAAAGCAGTAGGCAGTAGGCAGTTGAACGAAGCAAAATTTCAACTTGTCAAGGGTCAATAAAATATCAGATCATTCAGAATCTTGGAGAAAACAAACCAATGGTTAATCGCCAATTACCTTTTATAAACATGGAATGTCTTTCAATCACAAATCGTAATTCGTACATCGTAATTCGTAATTGTTAGTAGGCTCTTGTATTTCGTCCCTCGATATAATTAATAAAAGCCTGGTTTACCACTTTATTTCCTCCGGGAGTTGGATAATTGCCGGTAAAATACCAATCGCCCAAATGATTCGGGCAAGCTTCGTGCAAATCTTCTATGGTTTGATACACTATCCTGACGTTCGTTTTCACTTCTTTTGAAGTAACCAATTGAGCTATTTTTTCGGAAATCTGGTCGGCAGTAAAGGGACGGTAAATATCTTTTACATGATTGATAATTTCTTCCTTTGGAAGATTTTCCTGAGCCTTCGACTTCGTATAAACTTCGTTGATTATATTTTCCTGGTGAGTATCCTTCAGCAGTTCGATAGCCGCATTAAAAGCAATAAAGTCGTTGAGTTTTGCCATATCAATACCATAACAATCGGGATAGCGTATCTGAGGAGCCGACGAGGCAATGACAATCCTGACAGGTCCCAGCCTGTCGAGGATACGTATAATACTTTGTTTTAAGGTTGTGCCACGAACGATGGAATCATCTATCACCACTAAGTTATCCACGCCCCGGCGGACAATGCCGTAGGTAATGTCGTAAACATGAGTTACCAGGTCGTCGCGTTGTTTATCCTGAGTGATGAAAGTCCGGAGTTTAATGTCCTTAACCGCCACTTTTTCCATCCGCGGAGTCAGCGAAAGGATTTTATCAAGTAGTTCGGGAGTTAATTTTCCCTGAGATTCTAATATTTTGTCCTTTTTAATTTTGCTGCAAAAGACGTCCATTTCCTTCATCATGCCATAAAAAGCTACGGCAGCCGTGTTCGGAATATAGGAAAAGACGGAGTTTTCGATGTCGTAGTCAATGGCTTTAAGGATAGACGGGCAAAGCAGTTTACCCAAATTTTTACGTTCCTTATAAATGTCGGCATCCGTACCCCGCGAAAAATAGATGCGCTCGAACGAACATGCTTTCTTTTCATTGGGCTGGTGGCAAAGCACTTCACTAACCGAACCATTCTTTTTGATTATTAAAGCATAGCCCGGCTTTATTTCTTTTACCGATTCTTCAGAAATATTGAAAGCCGTTTGAATTACCGGACGTTCCGAAGTTACCACGGCTACCTCATTGTCGTGATAATAAAAAGCGGGACGTATGCCCGAAGGATCACGAATAACAAAGGCATCGCCATGACCAACCATGCCAGCCATAACATAGCCTCCATCCCAGTAGGAACATGCTTTGGCTAATATTTTCTGAATATCGAGGTTGTCGGCAATGAGTTGCGAAATATCCTTTTTTGCATACCCCAGATTCTTAAATTTGCGGTAAAGATCTTCGTTTTCCTCGTCGAGAAAATGGCCAATCTTTTCAAGGACTGTAAGCGTATCGGTGGTTTCAACCGGATGCTGGCCCAAATCAATTAGTTTTTCGAAAAGTTCATCCACATTGGTCAGGTTAAAGTTTCCCGCCAAGGCTAAATTTTTGGTCATCCAGTTATTAAAACGAAGCACCGGGTGAAGATTCTCAATTTTATTCCGTCCAAACGTTCCATAGCGAAGGTGGCCAAGGAATAACTCACCGGTAAATTCCACATTTTCTTTAAGCCAATCTATATCCTGCAAACGGTAGGGATTTTTTTCTTTTATCAGGTTTATCTTATCATAAACGCCCTTAAAAATATCGTCGATAGGCTGGGCTGAATTGGAACGAACGCGGTTGATGTATTTGATTCCCGGCTTCAGATCGAATTTAATATTCGAAATCCCTGCGCCATCCTGACCACGATTGTGCTGCTTTTCCATCAAAAGATGAAGTTTGTTTAAGCCATAAAAAGAGGTTCCGTATTTTGCCTGATAAAATCCCAGAGGTTTTAATAATCGTATTAATGCTATGCCACATTCGTGTTTAATGTGTTCGCTCATTGCTGGTTTTTGATTAAGAAATTATATTATTTTTACCAATAATTTTTCTGAAAAGAAAGTACAAAATTAGTCAAAAAATCGGTAAGACATTTCTTTAATTCACGCTTATGACACCATTTGTTTATCAATATTCGTCACCCGTTGGTTTACTTGAGATTTCGGGAAATGAAAACGGGATAGAATCTGTTTTATACGATTCACAAAGCAGTCATACGGTAACCATTGTTCAGGGCTTGCTTAAGGAATGTATTGAACAATTGAACGAATACTTTGCCGGCAAACGGAAAAATTTTGATCTGCCGCTGAATCCGCAGGGAACCGACTTCCAGAAAAGAGTATGGGCCGAACTGCAAAAAATACCTTACGGGAAAACGGCAAGCTATCTTGATATCGCACGCAACATAGGCGACGCCAACAGTACCCGGGCCGTAGGAAATGCCAATGGAAAAAACAAACTGAACATTCTTATTCCCTGTCACCGGGTGATTGGTATCAATGGCAGGCTTACCGGCTATGGCGGAGGCTTATGGCGCAAACAATGGCTGCTTGAACTGGAAATGGAAAACAGCCATATAGGATTGTTTGGAAATTAAGCCCGGTTAACATCTGATTCTTTCAGAAAATATGGGAAAATACGCTGAATAGGGTAAATCATTCCAGATATAATTCGTTTTATACTCCCGATGAAAAGTTTACCTTGCAGCCGTTCCGGTTTATCCTGCCGCCTTCAAAGAGGCTGTAAAATAAACTGTGTCAAAGGGAATAAATAATTAAATTTGACACAAGAAATGGGAAAATGTAAATTTGATTTTGAGGCCTACAAGCA
>Ga0183101_1002609_pt1 | contig 12074 bp, 8 predicted proteins | sample Biomet3_FD_127790 | JGI IMG/M metagenome (GOLD analysis project Ga0183101, IMG submission 127790) | Microbial communities from bioreactor (seeded with sewage sludge) at LBNL, California, USA - Biofuel metagenome 3 | ecosystem: Engineered > Bioreactor > Anaerobic > Unclassified ... | reverse complement strand
ATTTCTACCATTCTCTTTTGCATTATATAAGGCATTGTCAGCACGCCTAAACCAGCTATGAAAATCCTCAACTACATCTTTTTCGGCTATGCCTATGCTAACAGTTATTTTATTTACAAATTTGAATCTATGATTTTCTATGGATAATCTTATTGTTTCAGCAATTATAGTACTCTCTTTTGAATTTGTGAAGGGGAGTACTGCAACAAATTCTTCTCCTCCCCATCTAACAAGAATGTCTTCTTTCCTAAGGCACTGTTTAATAATCATAGCTGTTTCAGATAAAACTAGGTCTCCAGCACTATGTCCATAGGTATCATTAACTTTTTTAAAGTGATCAATATCAAGAACCAACATTGATACAAGACTCTTTTCTTTTTCGAGTTGAAGAATTTTATTTACAACTGTTTCTTCAAAATAGCGTCTATTATATATATTTGTAAGTTTATCTGTTATAACTTCTAATTGAAGCCTATTATTAACTTCTTTTTCATGTTTTATTTGTTTTATAATTCCGATGGTAAATAATAATGTTTCAATAGATGCAGCAGGATAGCATGTGCTAAATGCAAAGATATTCCATTCCAGTAAACTGTAAGAACCTAAAATATATATGATAAAGCCAGTAAAAAGTATAAATATGCCAACCAAGTAATATATAGATCCCATACCAAATTTAAAATAAGAATATATTGAAATAAGAATATATATCCCTACTATGATCATGTGCAAATATAAAATATCATAAGTAAATCCGTCAGGAATAATTGCAGATATATAGAGAGAAAGTACTAGAAAAAGTATTGAAATTTTAAAAAAATTATTTAATTTGGGCATAGTGTTCTTTATATCTAAGTATGAATAGATAAATAAAACCCAGGTTGAAGTGGCCATTGCACCTAATGCTATAAGCCTGTTATTGCTGTTAAATCCCAAAATTAACTTTTGCATTCCAGATAAGCAATATAGTAGTGAAAGCAATGATCCTGTAAAAAGTGAATGAAATAAATACTTCTTATCTTTAGATGAAAAGAATAGAATCATATTCATAATAAGCAGTCCTAGGAGCACGCCCAAATTACCGATATAAAAACATGCTAATAAGTTTTGAATAATATAAAAGTTACTGTCTTTTGCTAGAAGTAAATTAAATACATTTGAATCCCAAGTTGAATTTATATAGATGTCTCTATTAAAATCAATATTTTCAGGTAGATTAATATATGGAAAAATAAAGTATTCATTAGGTTTTTCAGTTACATATCTGCCATCAGTAGTGGGAATATAAAATTGAATATTTTCAATGAATTCACAATCAATATACATTATATTATCAGTACTAGCTTGTTTATCCTGTAATTTTAGTTTAAGCCAGACTTTTTGAACATCTTCAGGAAAGTAGATATTTTTAGAATTGTTTTTTTCAAATTTAATATTGCTATTGTCTGCTATTTGGTTTATTTCGGTATACTGATTATCTTTAGGGATGAAGTATTCTACATTGTTTGATAAGTTTATATATTTATCAGCATCAATAAGTTCAAAATAACTATACTTTAGAACTTTTACAAAGTTCGTTAGTAGTATAATTGAAATAATAATGATGCCTGTTAGAGCTACAAAATTTACCTCCTTTAATTTTATTGATATATTTTTTAACATACTGCCACCCCATATTAATGTTTTTAGATTAATGGACTTTATATTCCTGAAAATATTTATTAGATTTAATATATTTTATTTTATATGTTTCTACTATGTTCTTTATTTTAGTACATTATTAAGCTACTTTTTTCTATAATTAAAGCTAAATTGTTTATAACAAAAGTATGATTAATTGCATTATAATTCACGATAAGTATTATTATACCATATAAATTTTACATAATATTTTTATGTTTATAATCTTATGATTATTTTTAAATCGTATCGGTATTTGATTATAATCATTTTAAAATTTATGATATAATGATTAAATTGTTAAAGAGTTAAAATCAGTAATATACTTAGATAAGCATAAAACATAAGAGGGAAGTATGACTAAAATAAACATAATTTCAAATAAAAGAAAAAAAGAACGAATAAAGATTAATAATTTAAATGATTTTAAAGATGCATTGAAAAAAGAAGGCTATAAAATAAATTACTTTGATGAAGAGAAATTTAAAATAGAAGTTGCCAAGGCTTTTAAAGTAGAGAATAGTCTCATAGAGGAATTATATAAATGTATTGGTGAGGAGCAGGCCACTTACAGAGCAGATGATGTTAGTGATTTAATTAATTACATGAAAAAAATAATACTATTTGAATATGAACATGATAGATTATGGAAAAAAATAAATTCAATAAAAATATTAAATATAAATAGGATTGAATATGAGCGAGATGCAGTATCTAGAGATGATGTTAAAGATATGCTGATTGACATAAAAGAAGTTAAAAAAAGAGTATCCAGAATAGTAAGTGAAAAAGAAAAAGAGAAATTAGAAATTTTGGAAAAAGAATTAGATAATGATTATTTATATTCAAAGGATATTGAGCTTTTGAAGAAAATGCTTCTTATTAAAAAAGAAAGAGTAAAAGAAAGTTATAATATTAATACTAAAGTTAAAACAATATCTATAGAAATTCCAAAGCAAATAGATTATCACTATATAACGCCACAAAAAGGCACTGTTGAATATCATCAACATCTAAGTAATAATATACCGAGAATGCAGCGATTAATAAAGAATATTAATAAGTATATGAAAGCCGATGAAGAAGAAAGATCAGTATTTAAAATAAATCAAAGTAAAACATTACAGGATTCTATAAATATTGCAGTGGCAGTATATGATAATAAAGAATTTAAGGCGATAAGCGGAAGTAATAATATAAAGGATTATTGTCATGCACCAACGAAAGATGAATCATTTTTTAAAAGTAATAAAGTTAACAAATTGGGTGAGTTTGGAATTGGATATGACAGAATCAATGATAGTGAAAAAAAGATAATTGAAGAAATACATAAACAGATAGAAGCAAAAGTATTGAAAGATGAGGGAAACTTAACTTTATATAGCAAATGGGAGCCTTGTCCAAGTTGCTGCTTTGTAATTAGCCAGTTTTGCAAAAAGCATCCCAATATAAAAGTTCAAGTGAAATATCATAAGAAGTATGGTGAATAACATCCATCTCGTTAAAAAAAGAAAGATGAAACCAGTGGCAATACATAAATATACTGTCGCTGGTTTTAATTTATAAAGATTTATATAGACAATTTATATTTCGCCTTGATAGTCAAATTCATCATCATCTTTATGTATGTCAGAATCAGAATATCTAACTGATGAGGGAATTCTTTCGGTAGAATCTGGGTTGCTTGTATTAACAGGGCTTACGTCGCTTGAACCATGAGTATATTTTGAACGTGAAGCATGACTGTTAGCGTATCTTACTTTTTCTGAATCAAGGGATGGATCGTCCTCAGATGAATGGATATCAATAATTTTTTCAGTATCATAGACACTTGGCGTTTGATCATCTAGTGTTTTTCCTTTTTTCATTGAAATCACTCCTAACATAATAATCTAAAAAATTATTTATAACCCGCATTCAGCACATGTATTAATGGAAAATATTGTTTCTAAACATAAAAGTTAAAGAATGATATTATTATTTTATCCAATATTGAAAGGGTGTTGAAATTGGATATTAATGATATGCAGATATTTTCCGAAGGGCACCTGCCTATCGTGTCGGGTGTTTATGATCAATTAAAAATTGGTAAGAAAATAGATGAGGTAGTAAGCTGGGATAAAGAAAAATGTAAATTGTCGCCAGGTGAAGCAGTAAAAGCTTTAATTCTTAATATTTTAAGTGGTTATGATCCATTGTACATGATATCAGAATTTTATAAAGATAAAGATGTAGAAAAACTCGTAGGCGAAAGCATTAATTACACTGAAATTAACGAATTTGCCATAGGAAGAAACTTAGACAAAATCTATGATTCAGATGCTAAAAAAGTATATTCGCATGTAGTCTTAACAGCATTAAAACTAGAAAACATAGACGTTAAAGCTATCCACTGGGATACAACATCTAAAAGTTTTTCAGGTGATTACGAACGCGTAATTCCAGAAGTACAGGATGATAAAAAATATCCAATTAATATTACATTTGGGCATAGCAAAGATTACAGAAGAGATTTAAAACAAATGAAGTTTGGAGTTGGAACTACCAAAGATAAACTTCCATTATTCTGTGATGTGTTAAGCGGAAATGAAGATGATAAAAAGTGGAATGGCAATGTAATTAAAAGAATTGAGGAAGAACTTTCAAGTGTTGATTTATCTAATATTCTTCACGTTGCCGATAGTGCATTAGTTACCACCGATAATCTTAAAGAAATTAATGATGAGACATACAAGTTTATCTCAAGATTACCGGGTACTTTCAGTCTCGAAGCGAAGCTTATAAAAAAAGCTATAAGGACCCCTGAAAAGTGGGAAGACTTATCTACTTTAGGTAAGAATAAAAAAAGAGCAAGCAAATATAGAATACAAAGTTTTAAGGATGTTATTGGTGAAAAGAAATATCGTTTTGTTGTATGTCATTCATCTAACCTGGCTGAACAAAATATGAAAACTTTGGAACGCAATATAGAAAAAGAAAAGAGTGAAACAAAGAAAGCATTTGATAAAGCTATTTCAAGAGATGGTTATTTCTGCGAGGCGGATGCACAGAAAGCCATTCTTAAATTTGAAGATAAACTAAAACTCAAGTACCATACCCTAAAATACACAATGCAGGAGAATGAACAAATAAAGAAGCGATCTGGAGTAAAAGGACGAAGAAAAAAAGATGAAATTCCAGAAACAGAAAAAGTATATATTTTTCAGTACGAATTAATTGAAGATAAAGATAAGATAAATCAACGTAAAGAAGAAATTGGGATGTTTGTTCTTATAACTAATGAGTTAAATGAGGAAAACTTAAGTAACAAAGAATTGCTTATGGAATATAAAGATCAAAACTCTGTTGAATCAACATTTAAGATATTAAAATCACCAAGTTATGTAGATGCTATATTTTTAAATAAGCCAGAAAGAATAGAAGCTTTCGGCTATGTTATGGTTCTAGCAGTATTGCTAATGAACTTAATAGAAAGGCGAATTTGTGAAAAATTAAAACTAGAGTCTGAAGAAATAAATCTTCTTGGTAGAAGAAAAACATTTTCGCCTACGGCAACGGCATTATTCAAAGTTTTTGAAAAAGTTAAAGTTGTAGCAATTCCTTTAGGAGCAGGAATTCAAAGAATTATTCCCGGAGGATTAGATAAAAATCAAAAACGGATTTTAAAATTATGCGGACTAGGTGAAGAAATATATCTAGAAATCTTTTCCAAAAACAAAGATGTATAATGGGTAAGGGCATTTTGCCCTTTGACTGTAAAAATTTTAAAGTTATAAAAATAGATGACAATATTTAGAATACTTGTCCAATATTTTTGGAAATATATTCACTAAAATTGAATTAGCACATCATAAATGCTCAAATGGAAAGTTTGGCAATTTATGATATGCTGAATGCGGGTTATAATATATTAAAATACTCTAAATAAAAATTTAAATAACTTAAAGATAAGTTATATAGTTATTATTGAGAAAAGTAAACTTATTAATACGTGGAAGATTTAGCTTTATAAGCAGCTGGAAATATTTATTGTATTCTGCATGCAAAAATGATGTATAATATGGTATGGGAATTACCATTTAAACAAAGGAAAGGAATAAAGGATATGAACTTATACAGTAAATATTTTAATAAGTATAAAATTCCATTTGGGATAGCTGTTTTTTGTGTTGCATCTGAAGCAATTTGTGATTTGCTTGGTCCAACACTTATGTCTAACATAATTAATACAGGAATTGAGCAAGGATCACTTTCTAAAGTTTATTACTGGGGAATGCTTATGCTTATAGTAACTGCAATTGGAGCTGCTTTCGCAGTTACAAGAAATATTTTAGCAAGTAAGGTATCTCAAAGAATGGGAGCAGATCTTAGGTATGACTTATTTGAAAAGATTGTTTATTTTTCAGAATTAAGCACAGATAAGATTGAAAGTGGATCTTTAATTACACGTATGACAAATGATACGGCACAGGTTATATTGTTCGTCAATGGAATTATGAGAATTTTTTTAAAGGCTCCGATTACATGCATAGGTAGTATTGTGCTTGCAACACTGCTTAATTTTAGATTGAGCCTTATTATATATGGTGTTGTTGCGATTGTATCAATACTTATTGTTATTAGTATGAAGCTAAGTTATCCACGTTTTTATGAATTACAAAAGGCTATGGATAAAGTAAATTCAGTTGTTCAGGAATATCTTATAGGTGTACGCTTAGTCAAGGCCTTTGGAACATATGATAAGGAAAGTAGTAAGTTTGAAAATGCAAATACAAACTTAATGGAAAAAGGAATATCATCTCAAAGTGTTATTACATTTGTGTCACCACTTATAACTCTTACTGTTGGAATTGGAACAATAATTGTAATTTCAGCAGGTAGCAGTCTCTTTTCAGCAAACCTTGCAAATCCAGGAGATATATCAGCGTTTGTAATTTATATGGCACAAATTCTTACCTCATTAATTATGATAACAAATATATTCAATACATTTGTAAGAACCAAGGCTTCTACTGCTCGTATTAAAGAAATAGTTGATTGTGATGGAGATTTTTCTCATGATGGTGAAATAAAAGAATTAAATGGTGATATTGAATTTAGAGATGTTACATTTGCATATCCAAATGGTAGTGGTGTACCTGCTTTAAATAATCTATCATTTTCTATTAGAAGTGGACAAAGTTTAGCTATAATTGGTCCAACAGGAAGCGGAAAATCTACTATTGCATGGCTTCTTCTGCGATTTTATGATGTGAACAAGGGAAAAATTTTAATTGACGGCTACGATATTAAAGAATTAAATGTTGATTCTGTACGAAATAGTATCGCTATAGTGCCGCAAAAACCAATGCTTTTTTCTGGTTCTGTTGCTGAAAATATTAGATGGGGTAAAAGGGAAGCAAGTAATGTGATGGTTCATGAGGCTTCTGAAAGGGCACAAGCAGGTTTTATAAATAATATGAAAGATGGATATGAAAGTATGTTAGGGAGTGCTGGAGTTAATCTTTCGGGTGGTCAAAAGCAACGTATTTCTATAGCTCGTGGAATACTTAGGGATTCGTCTGTAATTATATTAGATGATGCAACAAGTGCATTAGATTCAGTAACAGAAGCAAAGGTTAGAGAAAACTTAAGTTCAAAAACAAGTAATCAAACTGTGGTTACAATTACTCAACGTTGTGGAACGGCGATGTTTGCAGACAGAATTTTGGTTATGGATAATGGATCTAAGGTTGGATATGGAACTCATGATGAATTAATGCAAAGCTGTGAAGTATATAGAGATATTTATAAAACGCAAATAGAGAGCAGCAAGGAGGTATAGGATATTATGACACAACAATTTTCTAAAACTGAAGTAAAAGTACCTTCTATTAGTGGGAGACGTGTGGGTGGAGGCGGAAATCGCTTTGCACCTACACAAAAAGCTAAAAATGCTAGAGGCACATTAGTGCGTATTATTAAAATATACATGCGTTTTGCTAAGACGATCTTTCTAGCTATGATTTTTACAGCTTTTTCATCAGCAATTTCTGTTGGGATTCCTTATTTTGTAGGAAAGACTTTTGATACATTTAGAATAGCAACAAGAACTGTAGATAAATCGACTCTTATATTATTTTTAACTATAATTGCAGTTTTGTATGGAGTTAATTGTCTTATTTCATGGATAAATGGTGTTATTATGCTTAAAGTTTCACAAAAACTTGTTTTTGTAATACGTGCAGAGTTTTTTGAAAAGATGCAGAGGCTTCCTTTGAAATTTTATGATACACGTTCCCATGGAGATACAATGAGTAGAATCACAAATGATGTAGACAATATTAGCTCTACAATTGCACAAACAACTACACAGTTAATATCAAGTATTTTAACTTTAGTTGGATCTTTTATGGTTATGATAGTGTTAAATGTTCCCCTTACACTAGTTGTTTTATTATGTATACCTCTAGTTATACTTTTAACACGTGTAATTGCAACGCATAGCCGCAAATATTTCTTAGCTCAGCAAAGAAATTTAGGCTCACTTAATGGAGTAATTGAGGAAAATATATTAGGACTAAAGATGGTAAAGGCTTTTAATAAACAGGAGGATGTCCTAAAGCAATTTGAAGAGATAAACGAAAATCTATATGAAAGCAGCAATAAAGCACAGATATGGTCTGGGTATATGATGCCTCTTATGAATGTTATTAATAACTTTATTTTTGCAGTTGTTGCAATCGTTGGTGGTATGCTATCCGTAGGATATGGTGTAGCTGTTGGAACTGTAGTTAGTTTTTTAAGCTATTCAAAACAATTTTCACAGCCATTAAATTCTGTAGCAGGTATGTTTAATACAATTCAATCAGCACTTGCTGGGGCAGAACGTGTTTTTGAGATTTTAGATAATGAAGAAGAAAGTGCAGATTTTAAAGATGCAATTGAGATAAAACAACCCAATGGTAATGTAACCTTTGAAAATGTATGTTTTTCATATGATAAGTCTATACCTATATTAAAGAATGTGAGTTTTAAAGTTAAAGCAGGAGAAACAGTTGCGCTAGTAGGAGAGACTGGAGCAGGAAAAACTACTATTGTGAATCTTCTTACTCGATTTTATGATGCAGACAGTGGAAATATATTCATTGATGATGAGCCGATTACGAATATAAAAAGAAATAGTCTTAGGAAATGCTTCTCTGTTGTGCTTCAAGATACTTGTCTTTTCACTGGAACGATTATGGATAATATTCGTTATTCTAAAAAAGATGCAACAGATGAACAGGTTGTAAATGCTGCTAAAATAGCTCATGCTCATGAATTTATTGATAAACTTCCTAAAGGTTATCAAACATTGGTTTCTGGAGCTACAGATAACTTAAGTCAAGGGCAGCGCCAATTAATGTCTATTGCTAGAGCAGTTCTGTGTGATAGCCCGATTTTAATTTTGGACGAAGCAACTAGCAGTGTAGATACAAAGACCGAAAAAGATATTCAACATGCATTATTAAGATTAATGAAAAACCGTACTAGCTTTTTAATAGCACACAGATTATCGACTATTAGAGATGCAGATCGCATTATGGTAATTGGTGGTGGAAAAATATTAGAAAGTGGAAACCACAAAAGTCTTATGAATGAAAAAGGTGAGTATTACAAAATGGTTATTAGTCAAATGGGAAAATTAATTGAGGAGTAAATTTTAATTAGGAGGAAGAAAAATGAAAATTGCAGAAGGATTAGATATACTTGAATTAGGGAACGAAGAAAGAAGAATGAATGCTACACTAATTTGGGATGATAAAAATGTTATTTTAATAGATGCAGGATTACCTGGACAAATAGAAAATATTCGCGAAGAAGTGGAAAAAGCAGGTGTATCATTCGACAGAATTAATAAAATAATTATTACTCATCACGATTTAGATCATATCGGCAGCTTATCAAGTATTGTTAAAAATTCTAAAAGTGAAATAGAAGTGTTAGCACATAGTGGAGAAAGACCTTATATTGAGGGAGATAAAATCGGTATAAAAATTACTCCTGAGCGTTTGAGTTCAATGCCAGATTCTATGAAAGAAACCATAAAGCAGCTTAAAACAAAAGTTAATAGGGTTGTTAAAGATGAAGAGAATCTTCCTTATTGTGGAGGAATAGATGTAATTTATACTCCAGGACATACTCCGGGACATATTTGTCTCTATCTAAGAAAGTATAAGGCATTGGTAACTGGAGACGCAATGAATGTTGTAAATAATGAATTAATTGGTCCTAATCCAGAATATACATTTGATATGAAGCAAGCAATGGAATCTCTTAAGAAGCTCACAAAATATGATATAGAAACAGTTATCTGTTATCATGGTGGAGTATTTACAAAAAGTTTAAATGAGAGGATTGCAAAATTAGCTAATAGTTAAGAAGAATATAGAGATAGTAGCTTTATTATGAAGCTTCTATCTTTTTTATATTCTATTAAAAAAATTTCCATTAAATTTATAATTATTAGTGAAGGATATATTAATAATATTTTTTAATTATGAAGATAATATAAAGTAACAAAATAAATGTAGAAGTTAGAGGCTGATTATGAAAAAAACATTATATGATTATAAAGATAAAATTAAAAAATTACCAGTAAAAGAGAAATACAGTAAGAATGAACTATTGATAAACGATTTTTTAATTGATAAGAAAGAAGATCTTGAAATATATTATTCGCCTCATAATGAATACATAAATTTAGACGCAAGGGTATTTATTGTTGGTATAACTCCAGGCTTCCAGCAAATGAGTACTGCCATTGCTACTGCAAGAAGAGAGTTAGAGAACTCTGATAATATTAAAGAAATTCAGTATAAATGTAAGAAATCAGGAAGATTTAGCGGTAGTCTCAGAAAAAATTTAATTGGTATGTTAGATAAAATAGAGCTTAATAAGAGTCTAAAAATAGAAAATTGCAGCCAATTGTTTGAAGAAAAAGATCATTTATTGCACACATTTTCATTAATACCTTATGCAGTCTTTGTAAAAGGAAAAAACTATTCAGGTCACACTCCAAAACTTATTAGGAGTGAATTTTTGATGAAATATATTTATGAGAATTTTATTTGTGAATTAAAAGCATTAAATAATTTAGATAAAATTCTTATAGTACCATTAGGCAGGTCAGTAGAGGAAGTATTATACAAGCTATGTGAAAATAAAATTATAAACGAAAAGCAAATATTAAAAGGCTTTCCACATCCATCTGGGGCTAATGTAAATAGATTAGTTCAACTAGAGGAAAATAAGGAGAAGATGATTAATACAGTAAGAAATAATTTTAATTAAAAAGAACAAAAATCAATATTAAAGCACATTATATATAAAATAAAGTCTAAAAGAGGGTTAAAGTGTATACCTTCTTTCTTTATATTTAAAACAAAATTTAAAGATTCTTAAGATTTTACTAAATAGATTTTAATATTTAAGATTTATACTAATTCTATAATTTAACTAAAAGAGAAGAATTCAAGGGGGCTTTTAATATGAAGCTAGTAAAATTTTTAATTGAATATTTTAAATCACCTAGAACTATAGGGGCTGTAGCACCTAGTTCAGAGAAACTTGCAGAGAAAATGGTAGGAGACATAGATTTTAAAAATTCTGAGGTTATAATTGAGTACGGACCAGGGACAGGAGTCTTTACGGACAAGCTTGTTAAAAGAAAGAAGAAAGAGACATTATTAATGTTATTTGAATATAACAAAGAATTTTGCAAACAATTAGAAGAAAAATATAAAGGAGAAGATGATATTATAATAATAAATGATTCTGCTGAAAATGTTGATAAACATTTAGCAAAATATAATCTTAGCAGAGTGGACTATGTTGTATCAGGGTTGCCTTTTGCCAGTCTTCCTAAAGCTGTTTCAAATAAAATTTTAAGGCAGACTAGAAATATATTAAAAAGAAATGGATTATTTATAACATTTCAATATACGCTCTTAAGAAAAAAATTTATTACTGGATATTTTAAAAGAATAAATATAGAAAGAGTTGTCTTTAATTTACCACCAGCTTATGTTTTGAAATGTATAAATTCTTAGAAGGAAGAGGAGATTTATTTTGTGTATTCAAGAAGGAATGAAATATCATACAATAATCTCATTTAATCATATAAATATGAAAGAAGACTAGCAAATAGATGCTAGTCTTGTTTTTGCTGAAATTTAGAATAAAAACATAAAAAAATTAAAGATAGATTATTTTTATTATATAGATATCATAATCATAAACTATACTTAAACTATGAAATATATTCCAACCAGAAATGAGTAATATACTTTTGTGGAATGTTTCATTGGTAATTTTGATGGATGTGATTCTTTGGCTATAAGTTGTTCCAAATGTGCTAGTTCAAAGCTTGT
>Ga0183101_1000604_pt4 | contig 12104 bp, 12 predicted proteins | sample Biomet3_FD_127790 | JGI IMG/M metagenome (GOLD analysis project Ga0183101, IMG submission 127790) | Microbial communities from bioreactor (seeded with sewage sludge) at LBNL, California, USA - Biofuel metagenome 3 | ecosystem: Engineered > Bioreactor > Anaerobic > Unclassified ... | reverse complement strand
AGAATCGGTATAGATGTTGGGCTCCACTTTCTGGAGCTTGCCTTCCTCGATTTTCTTGTGGATTTGGTAATTGTTGCCGAACTCCGCGACGATCTCGTCAAAGGTATATAACATTTTCGGACTCCTACAAAGATTATATACTAAGACCATAAAAGCAGGATAAAAAACTTCTTGACGACTTTCTATTGTTATTCCGCTATTGTTTTTCGGATGTTTGGAGAAATATAATAATCAAGGTTAAATAAAGAATGAGCATCTATTGGAATTTCGACCTGTATGACAAGACAAGCGGAGACGTCGTCAAAGACATCGCCTCTTGCCGAGAGAACACAACATTTTTCGCCGAGATCCCCGTCTATCAAGGCACGGGCAAAGACATGGAGGAACACCGCAACTTCTTAATCGTCTTTGCCCCCGCGCTCGATGGCCTCAAATTCAAAAAGAATATCCCGTGGGGAAACCAAGGCGTCGAAGCAACCGATATCTTGGTTTATCAGGATCCGAAATTGTTAATCGCCCCTTGCGATGAGGAAATCCGCGCTAACAAAACGGAGATCCTCAAATCGAAAAAAGAGGCAGCCGATTATCGAGACATCATGATCAATGCCAAAACCCCCGCTGCCTTTAAGGGGGCCCAAGAGGCCTATGAAAAATCCCTGCAAAGCCTTCATTATTGGCAAAAAGAAGATGAAGAATGCCAAGAAGCGAGATGGCTAAAGAAAACTTTTCTTCGCATTCAAAAAGAGAAAAGGGGAACGGATGAATTCGTCGCCTTAAGCATCGGATGAGGAAGGAGCGCCCAACCAAGCAAAAAGAACATGGAAAACAAACAAGTCGTCTTGAAGAGCATTAATGATGAAGAACTCGTGGGGTTCATCGACAATTGTCTTGAACTCTATTGGCGAACGATGATGGGGCAGTTTTTTGTCCCTTTCAGTTTGGGCTTTGTGGATTGGGATAAGCGCCAAATCGTCGAAAAGAAGGCGGCCATAGCGAAAAAGGCCTACAACGGCATCGAATGGCTTAATTACGACAGAGGCATCTACAATTCCGAAACACCCCAAGAATCCAAGCGGGCCTATGACCTCTACCATCCGCTCGCCGAATTTAGAAGCACATTTCTTTGGGAACTCCGAGACACCATTTATTTTGGTTATAACGAAAGTGACCATGGCGCAAGCGATTGCGGCCGCATCCGAGTCCACTACCTTAACCAAAAAGAAGGGTTCTACGATTTGGCCCTCTTTGGCAAAGAAGAGCTCTTCGATACGCTGAAACGCGCGATCCGCTTTTACAACGATATCTATGGAGGACGATTACAAAGTGCCGCGGAGACGGTCTACGAATACTCCGATAAACTCGTCTCGAAAGAGGAATTCGTTGAAAAATATTCGGATTATCTTTCTAGCCTGAATTTAGCGCAAACAACCATGCCAACTTGGGAAGGCAAAATCGTTTTCCCCGAAGAAAACGACAAAGACACTCTCGCAGAAGCTGCTCTTCCTGTCCTTTATTCCTATTCTTTGAACCACGGTCCTTTTATGGCGATATCCCAAGGCAAGAAGCGAGTTGAAATGCGTCTCTATGATGAAAAGCGAAGAATGCTAAAAATCGGCGATTATATTTCGTTTTCCGATAAAGAAAGCGGCAAGGGGGCTTGTCTTTGCGAAGTAACTTCTCTTCATATCGCCCGGAATTTCGAAGACCTCTATGCTTTCTTCCCCCGCAAAACCATTTTGGGATATGCACGAAATGAAAAAGCCAATCCTGACGATATGCTGACCTATTACAGCGAGGACCAAATCAGGAAATTCGGCGTCATAGGCATTGGAATAAAGCCAGTAAGGCAGGGGGTGAACGCTCAATGAAAATCTCTTTGACTAATCACAACGAATTCGAGGATTTCCAAGATTTGGCTTATGCAGCGCTTGGACTAATCCGGGACCGCAGAATCGGATTCCTTTTGCGCGTCTTCGACCTTCAAGGAACGGACCATGTCCTCTCGGAAAGTTGGATTCAACAAATCGAAGAAATAATCGGCCCAATTAAGGAAAACAGCAAAGCGAAAGAACTTCATTATCGGCTCCGAGGGATCATGACCACGACTAATTACTATCTTTCCCTCTACCAAGAGGAAAAGAACATCAGCACCCTTTTAAGACACTGCGTTTTCAAACCCTCAGACATCCAATTCAAAATCGTTTTTTCCTTGAAAGACGAGAAAGTGGAAATCGATTTGCCCGAGGAATACACAGGGGCGTTAGGAGAAGGTTATCGCCTGATCTTGGCCCTGGAAGAAGGAGACTGCCCTTCTTTTATTTCCTTTCTCGATGAGTATGGCGAGACGCCCTATGACAAAGAATATCTAAAGACCTGCTTTCACCATCTCGAGGAATTCCCTCGCCGCGTCGACAAGGAAAAAGAGGATTTTCTTTTGCTCTACGAAAGACTTTTCTCGGAGGAAAAATCATGATTTACATCACCGGCGATACTCATGGCGACATCGATTTCAAAAAACTAAAAGTTTATTTTGCCCATCGTTATGCCTCCCCCAAGGACATTTTGATCATCCTGGGCGATGCCGGAATCATTTGGAGCAAAAGCGAAGAATACACGTCCGAGTACTCACTCTTAGGCCCGACCGTCCTCTTTATCGATGGCAACCACGAGAACTTCGATTTGCTGAACAAATTCCCGGTGGTCGAGATTTATTCTGGCAAGGCTCACTACATCGATGAAAATATCTACCATCTATGCCGAGGGGAGATCTTCAAGATCAACGGCTTATCCTTTTTGGCGATGGGAGGGGCGCGGTCGACCGACCGCCACCTGCGAAGGGAAGGCGAGAGTTGGTGGAAAGACGAAGCCATCACCGAAAAGGATATGGCAAACGCCCAAAAGAACCTTGAGCGTTATCACTGTTCCGTCGATTGCGTCCTCACCCATTGCGCGCCGACGAGGATTGTGACCAACCATCTGCATTACGAGTCTGATCACAACACCGATCTTCTCCAGGATCTCATGGCTCAGATTACCTACCGCCATTGGTATTTCGGCCATTACCATTGCGACGCACGAGTCGATTCCAAATTCCGCTGCTTTTATAACAACATCCTTGAAATATCGGCTCTCTACCTCGGTAGTAAAAATGCCACACTGCCCCTCTATACCCTTGAGGACGATGATTGCTTCGTGGCCAATAGGAAAACGGGCCGACGAACATCCATGACTCCGCGAGACTTGCCGGAATGGTATTTTAAAAATTACAGCTACCGTTATTGGTTCTACAGTTTAAAAGACGTCGTCGATGTGGCGTTCCGGATCTCGCCTTTCGACAACCACATCAACAAGGACTCCTCGATCTACCTTTCCTACGGCAAGAAACTTCCCCACAAAAAAGACTACAGCCCCGCTAACGAAGAGGAATGGGACGCCGATACGTGGCGGGTAAGTCTCGTGAGCTTCGTCCTCGGCTTAGAAAAGTATTCGCCTCATTTAAAACTCGACCGCCTAAAAGCAGGCGTCAATCAGGCTTATGACCAATACAACAACAAGGAAAACGACTCCTTTCAGGACGCCAGCGCTCGTCCCTTCCCCCTGGTCAAAACCCCACCTTGGAAAAACGCCCAATTCGTCGTCACGCAAGGAAAAGGTACGCTGGGGAGTTTTGTGGAGCTCGAAACCGCTCAGAAATTCATCGGTTTGTTCATCAAAATTCATTATCCGAAACTCTCCGTTCTGGGGATGAGCAAAGGAAATGCAGATTCAGGCTTTGTGGAAGCCTATGACGTCTCTCACAACCCTGAAGAATGGATTTATCTCAGAAAATTAGACAAACCGGCCCCGAAAGGTTGATCATTTGGCCATCACTAAATCAACAGCCTTTGTTTTCCACAAAGGAGGGGGACCAGATTATTTAGCCCAAACAGGAAATTTTCCAATGCTCTTTTGATCGTTTTTAGGAAATCTTCCACTATTTTTGAAGAAGTTGAGAATAAAGCCGGCTTCCCACCGATGAATTTGATATGCCTTCCCATACGTTCCCGCATCACTGACCAATAGCGAATAGGCCGACGAGGGAGGGCCGATTCTAAAAGAAAACCAAGGTTCTAAAAAGTTCTAAAGGATTTAAAAAGTTCTAAAAAGTTCTAAAAAACAACGATAGAGCAACCCTGTGGCGAATTTTCCCCTTTAACTTCCCAAAATTTTTATAACTCTTTATAACTCTTTATAACTTATTATTTCTTTTATAACTAGGAATGACCGTGGAGAAATGTATCAATTGGACAACCACGATTGAATTAGGGAGGCCTGGTGTTATGAGGCTCCGATCGTGGTTCAGGGCCAAATGGGTCGAAGCGTGCAAAACTCAGACAGCGATGAGATTAATTCAGGAAGTCTTTGTTTTCGATCAAATGAAAGTTTTCCCCGAGTTTTTCTTTTAAACCATCTACGAACCCGTTTTTGGAAAACAAATAGAATTCTTTATCCGTTTGCTTGGCGAATAAGCGGATTGAGACGTCTTCCTGCATATCGAGGCAATCTTGGTACGTGCGTTTCCGGTTCGTGAACTTGCACTCGACGACCAGCAGATGGTTCTGGTAGCGGGAAAGCCCATCAATCTCGATGGAGCGTCCGAGCTCGCTCTTTTCAATCCGGAGGTTCTGAATCGGATAATACGGCACTCCCAAACGCCCGGAGAGGCTCTCTTCTTGAAGATAATCCAGGCACACATCCTCGTAATGATGCTCTAGGAAATTTTTGATTCCGTTCGCTTGTTCTTGATAAACGACCTTGCCAAAGCCGATCGCGATCCGGTTTTCTTCGTCCATGATAAACCGGTACCAGAAATCAAGGAAGCGATCCTTGATGGCGTAATAGGTTTTTCTCGTGGAATTGAACATGACCTTCTTTTCGACGATCGCGTCTTTCAATAGCCGGTCGAGGTATTTCCCGATTTTGGGGGCGGCCTCCTCGAGATACTCGGCAATGGCGTCGATGGTGATGTAGCCTTTCGAAATCGCCGAAAGAATCGAATTGTAGAAGGCGCTCTCGCGAACGGAGGAGGTCAAAACGTCATTGGGGGCGTCGAGAAGCGGCCCCTCCTTTGAGTAAACGAGCTCTTTGAGATTGTCTTCGAAAGAAGCTTTTTTGTCGATGAATGAAAGGTAGTAGGGATGGCGGCCGAAAAGCGAAAGATAACTCGCTTTCCCCTCGAGGCTTATTCCCTTAAGAAAGGCCACTGCGTCCTTAAAGGCGAGGGGCGTGATTTTCATTGCAAAGGTTTTCCGCTTGTAGAGAGGGGACTTCTGATTCTTCATCTCTTTCTCCATAAACGAAATGTTGCTGCCGGAGAGGAGGATCATCAGCTGGCTGTCTTTGGCATGGTTGTCGATGAAATCCTGCAGATAAGAGGAGAAGCCGCTCCCATGCGCGGCGATATAGGGGTATTCGTCGATTACGAGGATGCCGCGTTTTCCTTTAAAAAAGGACAAAATCGCAGCGAAAACTGCCTCCCAGTCCGGATAAACGTAATCCAAGGGCAAAGACATTTTTTCGTTGATGGCCCTAGAAAAGGCGCGGCGATTGTCCTTGACCGCCACTTCTTTCGCTTGGAAATAGATGGCGTCTTTGTCTTTGATGAATTCATTAATCAAGGTGGTTTTCCCGATCCGCCTCGTTCCGTAGATGATGCCGAACTCAAAATGCCCGCTTTGATACTTTTTGTTCAGTAACGCCAATTCTTCTTCCCTTCCGATAAACATAGATTGCCTCCAAGATTATTAACTCATAAGTATTATACTCTAGAGTATATAAAAATTGATACTCGAATTTGAAATAGAAAAACTGCCAAAAAAACGATGGCTTGAAAACCAAGAGATGTTCGTAGCGAAGCGGAAAGTCTACTTCAAAGTCTACTCAAAGTCCCCTCAAAGTCTACCGCCAACTTGAGATGGCGAAAATCATGGGATATGGGAAACATATCTACAGGAAAAACCGAAAAAACAGCCCATTTTCTCTGCAATTAAGTGACATATGGCAAAATGCAGGTCTCATCAATGCATTTCATTATATTCCCCCATACATTACCCCATCCCCCACCCCTAAGCGAAACCGCCCAAAAGGCCAAAAACGGGCAAAATACCCTTTTTCCGTGTTCTAATATTCAAGTTGTTTTATTAGGGTTTATCGAATGATTACTTATCGTCCCGCAGCGTCAGTCGAACCACAGTCTCAACATGCGTTGTATGAGGGATTTGTATGTATGAACCCGATCTCGTCTCAGGGAAATGAACATATGGGAAACAAGAAAAACCGTTTATTAGCCGATTGCAGTTACAAAAGCCCGGAAGAGACAAGACCGGAGATGATTTCTTTCGCCGTATCCGCCCAATCACTTGGCTTTTCGCTCAGACCAAACTGCTGGTTCATTAAACGACAAATATAATCGGCGAGAACTTCCGGGGTTTTGATCGATTGGACAACGATGGCGTCGGCAATCCAATTTGATTCGCCATCGAACTCGTCGCTGGGGCAACCATCTTTCAAAAGGCCGTAAAGGTCGGCTTTGTCGATGGCTTTCTTCACGACGGCGAACACGGCCGGATTCTTAATTTCCATACTTCCGCCTCTCCTTCTTGCTAGCTTTCCTGGCATTGATAACGACCTTGGAGTCCGGGTTGATCCCGAGGGTGCACCATCTTCCAACGCGATAGACCAATCGCCCTTCTTTGCTTATCTTACCATTCTCGAAGCCCAAGGGTTTACGCAATAGGTTGTCAGGAACATCCAGTTTTCTTAGGTTTCGGGCGGGATCCGCGACTTCGTTTTGGGCGTGTGACGAAACGGTATATTTCCACAATCTTTTTCGCTTGGTGGGGATTTTCGCCATTCGCTTTTTCGGTTTTAGAAACCAGACTACAAGTTGAATCGGGAGACAAATCAATCTCCAAACCAACATGAGAATTTTGAGGAACATTAGCTTCCTCCTTCGGTCTCATCCTAAACCCGAAAATCGATTCCTATACTATATACTGTGCGTAGCACATGTATATATGTATGCATAGTGCACTCGCTCCAGTATGCATACATATAAAATTCCCTAAAATTTCCTTGACAGAAAAAAACTAAAAAACAGAAAAGGAGGCCAGCAACAACTCATCTCGTATGGAGACAAAGAGTCATCAAAAACCCACTGTCGAAAAAATGGGGACAATGAATTAACGAAGTTTTAAAGAGCAGACGGTTTCCACGTGTCTCGTGTGGGTTATTTGTATGTATGAGCCCCATCTCGTCGCTGGATAATGGAACTGTCGTTTCTTGAGCAAGAGTCCGGCTGGATCAATCCATTAAGAAATCCAGCCAATCGCCAACGCTTGCCATCACCTCTTCATAGGAGATCCCCGAGGCGTAGGACTTCTTGGAAAATCTCGCCCAACGCTCCTGACTCAAGGCATTTTCCTTAATGGCAAAGGAAATTTGCTGGGCCTTTTCTTTGCTTATTTCACAACTCCGGTGAAAACAGGTTTCCTGAAAAGCTTTCCTCGCGAGGTTTTTATCCATCTTTCCCCGCTCGAACTTGCCTAAAATATAAAGATCATAGAGGTCTTTGCTACGACTATTGTCGAGACCCTTCGCCAGGAAGGTTTCCATTTTTTCGGCCACCACGCTCTCGAGGCTGTAGGCCCATAGGGTAAACCGTTCTTTGCTGACAAGGCATTCGTAGCCATAAGGAGCCGCCGAGGGAACAATCGGATCGCCAGTGGCCACGTCGATGTCGAAGACTTGCCGCACATTCTCCAAACTTCCTTGGATTTGGATGCGAAATCCCCCATAAAGATCCTCTGGGCGGATGGGTGAGATATCCGCGATGCGGAAAAGGACCCCATCGCCAACGTCGATTTGGCAAACTGCTTTGACCATCTGGACAAGGGAATCCTGTTCCAATGCCGTTTTGTAGAGTAGGAAATCGATATCGACGGTCGACCGATTGTCGATGCCATAGAGGGAAGAAAGAAAGAGACCGCCTTTCAATACAAAACGATCCCGAAACGGAGAGACAGCCAATCTCGCAAGGAACGCATCAAAGAAGAAGCGGGCATAAACAACATTCGGCAAAACGCCTTTTCCACTAGCAATGGAGACTGTGCGAGCCTGCAAAGATTGCTTGTTAATTCTCATCTGCGACCACCTCCATCAAATCCGAAACCGCCTTTTCCGAATGGACGAGTTTGGCGTACTCGTAGAGTTTGATGGTGTCCCGGTCTTTTTTCCTGACATACCCTTTCAGGGCCTTGATAAAGACCTCGTCCTCATAATCCTTCCGATTGCGAATCAGATCGACGATGGTCTTCTCGTAGCCGTAGACCCTCACTTCGTTTCCGAAGATCGTCTCTTTTTCGACGATCCCGAAAGCATAACGATCCTCATGCCGCTCATAATGAATCTCGAGGTGAGGGATTGTCTGGCGGTAAGGATGATAGCCGAAAGGGGCCGTGACCTCCATCGTCCCAACGACCTTCTCGGTCAGCCCGAGAAGAGAAAGAGCGCTCAGGCCGGAGAAGATGAATTTGGGATAACGCCACTGAAGAAGGAAATAATCGTCGATCGGCCAATCGGGACCGGCATAGAAACCCGGCGCCAGTTTTATCAGTTGATTCTTTTTAACGAAACACGAAAGAAACCAAGAAGGAATGCCCTCGTCTTTGACATCGGCGCTTGTCAGGTATTTTTTCTGCGAATAAATGCTCACTAGTTTTTCTTCGTTTTTCATATTTTGCACATACATTTTATTATTTTGTATGTTCTTTTACAAGTTTGATTAAAGCCAAAACGAAAAATAAGGCCCCCACCGAGGTTGATCGGCTTGCGGGTCCTTACGTCCTCGCCGCTCGAAACGGGTTTTAAGAGGCATCGGATAAATCGTAACTTTCTACGCGAATAAACCAAATAAGCCAAAACTAGCGAAGTTTCAAAGAGCAGACGGTTTCCACGTGAGTAGAGGCTACGAAATGTAAGCATGCCCCTAACCTAGAGGCTATAAAGGTGGACATTTCCCCTACCGCATCACTAGCCAATAACAAATAGGGCAACGATGAGAAGGGTCGATTCTAAAAGAAATTCAAAGTTCTAAAAAGTTCTAAAGGATTGAAAAAGTTCTAAAAAGTTCTAAAAATGGCCTGGGGCAGCCCTACAGCGGATCTTTTTCCGTTAATTCTCGGAACCTCGTCGGAGAAGGCTATTGTCAAAATCAACAATGGTGTTTCAGACGGGAAGGAAAGGATGCTTTCCTGAGATTTTTGTGCAGGTAGAGAAGCGTATGACGATTCGCCTGTCGGCAAAATTTTCATTCCGATTCTAAAGACGTTCCCCGAAAGAAATTCTACTGAAATCGCCCTTTGAGAAAAGATGTTCTGTAAGGATGATTGTGTAATTGCAAAGATAAAAAAATATGTTTTTATTCGATGATACCTAGAAACAATTCCAGACAGTTATTGGACAGTTATTGGACAGTCACCGGACAGTTCGCCCTTTGGCCTCTAAGCAAATGCTAGGAAAAAGCCCCGAATGGTCAATCGTGACGTCAGCTTTCTTCCGCCCTTAATACCCTTCGAAATCGAGAGGTTTAAATGATGGTTGATGGGGTACCTTTAGGAGTTACTAAGTAAAAATTAGGTTCTATCAAATCTTTTCGAGAAAAGTTACTAAGTAAGTTACTAAGTAACATCTTTCCAAATCTCAAGGATCGGAAACCGTCCTTTAAGCCGCTATCCAAAAATCTTTCTTTAGGAATTGAAGGATCCCTTGGCGGATACGAATCGTGCGAACCGGGGCAGCACGAAACGGACGCGGCCGTAGGAAGGCGAGAAGAGGATGCCTTTTTTGATCAAGGAGTCACGATAGACGCTGAAATAGGAATTATCGATCCCCAAAGGGGTGATGAGATCTTTTGTTTTGATGGAGGCCTCCGAAGGGATACCCTGTAGGATCTTCCGCTCATTGGGCGAGAGTCCGCTCCAAAGCTTGTCGTAGACAAATTCCCGAAGATACTGATCGTACTCGGAGAGAATCGCTTTGTCGGCTTCTTTCTTTCCGGCCCTGAACAAAAGGAATCCGAGAACTTGATAGGCATAGGCATATCCGTTTGTGAGACCTGCGAGTTTCTTTGCTTCATCGGGCGAGATTTCAAAAGCCTGTTCATAGGATTCAGCCACCGAAACAAGATCCAAGGGGCTGAGGTAAATCTTCGGCGCCCGGTAAAGGAAGGTGAGGGATTTGTCATCCTGCAACTTCGAGATGTTTTCAAAGAGCCCTGTCATCAGAAGGAAGACGGGGTAATCAATACGAATGAGGGATTGGAATGTCTTGGCAAACACTTTCATGAAATCGTTGCTTGAGACATCGTCGATTGTGATCAAAACCTTCTTTCCCCTTGCTTTGATCCTCTCAAGCATCTTTTTGATAAGGGCTTCGGATGTGAGTGTGGGACCGTTGCCCTCGATCGAGAAGGAAAGGCCCTGAAAACTGAAACTGAATTCTTTTTTTAGGAACAAAGATTTTACTTTCCCGTTTTCATAGAGTTCCGAGGCTAATCCTTCTAGGAGGTCTTTCTCGGAGTTGAGGTCGGCGACTACCCAATCTTCTCTGTCGAGGAATTCTTTAGTGATGGAAGTCAAAAGGACCGTCTTCCCGCTTCCACGAAGTCCCGTGATGATGTAAACCTGCTCCGATGCAGGATCTTGGGTAAAACTTTCGATGATGGTTTGGCTATCTTTGAGCCGATCAATGTAATTTATCGGGGTCTTCCCGAATGTCAAAGTGAATGGATTGGCCATAATTGCCTCCTGAATCATCTTTATTTTATAACTCTTTATAACTTCTGCAATGTTTTATAACTCTTTATAACTATTTATTTCTTTTATAACCAAGAGGCGATAAAGAAGCCTATTGATATGGGCAAAGAAACTTTCCGAATCTTGCATCTAATTCAACAATAAAGCCTATGGAAAGTCCGCATGTCAATTTCATAGTGCGTCTACAGGCAAAAAAGCCGAAAAACGCCTTTTTTGGCGATTTTCAATCCCCTGCCTAGAACGCCCATTCCATCGGCACCTTTCATATGTTCCCGGACTCTATATTCCTTTTTTGGTTTTCCAAAAATGGTTAAAAATAGCCCAAAATTGAGCTTCTCGATTTCTTAATAATCTTCTAAAATATTAGCGTTTGTCTTAATTTCTTAACGACAATTCGCATACAGTCTCAACATGTGTAGAGGCTACGAGATGTATGTATGCCCCTGACCTAGAGGCTATTGAGGTTGATATTTCCACTACCGCATCAGTCACAAATAATGAAAATATAAAATCTGGCGAATTCATGGCCCTTTCACGCTTTGCTGGTTTGTCCGCGAGACACCGAACGGCTACAATAATGCCATGGGTGTCAAACAGACCGGAAAAGCCTATCCGAAATCCGACGCATTGCTTTTGATGTACGGGATATTGAATGCGGAAAAACGCCTCGACGAACCTTTCTTCTGCAATGTTACCGGTCTTTCTGAAAGGACTTTTCGCCGTTATCTCCACCAATGCCAGCTTTGGCTTTCCCGTTTCCGCCCCGATATGAAACTTCTTCGTTTCATCGAGCAAGGAGCGATTAGTTATGGCCTTTTCCGCGCCGACGATCCTGACCCTTTGGTGCATGAAATAAAAGAGTTCGATTATGAGCAGCCCGAATGGGGTATGAAGCCTCGGGACTGATTCTGACCGTTTTGGCGGCGTTTTCAAAGTAGCCTAAAAAATAGGCATCATCGTGCCTTTTTAAATTTAAGTCAGAAACTGACCGTTGTTTTCTTTTTTCCATTCGTATTAATACATGGAGGAATTTTATGGAACAAAGAAAAACGTACGAAGAAAGCCGGCTGATCCTCACGGACGACGGCAAGGAAAAGAAGGAGCGGCTTGCCGCGGCCATCGAAACCATCCACCAAGCCGATCCGGACGAGAGGTTCATCCTCATCGACACCAAACGGGTCGAGCTCGAGAAGATCGAGAAGCGAGTCCCCTTACGGGGCAAGGCCACAAAGGGCGCGGGGGAGGGCGGGC
>Ga0183101_1000289_pt7 | contig 12107 bp, 10 predicted proteins | sample Biomet3_FD_127790 | JGI IMG/M metagenome (GOLD analysis project Ga0183101, IMG submission 127790) | Microbial communities from bioreactor (seeded with sewage sludge) at LBNL, California, USA - Biofuel metagenome 3 | ecosystem: Engineered > Bioreactor > Anaerobic > Unclassified ... | reverse complement strand
GCAGCCTTTGGACCCAGCACCCTCAATGTGTTGGTAGTCCCGGCATTGCCGCTTCCTTCTTTTTTAATATCTATTCCTCTCGAGCGGGCAATGATCGTCGATGGCGATATATTCCCCAGAAAATATGCAATTATGATCACTAGCGCAAAATAGAAATTATCCATTTATTACTGATCCTTTTCTCTTTTCTCTCTATACACAAACTTTATCGATGTTCCTTCAAATCCAAATGCTTCTCTAATTTTGTTTTCCAGATATCTGGCATAAGAGAAGTGCATTAATTCGCGGCTGTTGACCTGGAATGAGAACAGCGGCGGTTTGACGCCGATCTGCGCCGTGTAATATATCTTAAGTCTCTTGCCCTTGTCGGCAGGCGGCTGTTTCATCATCATAGCATCGATGACGAGGCTGTTCAGCTGTCCTGTAGATACACGCATAGCCCTGTTTTCAGCCACAGTCTTAGCCGTTCTCATAACTTCCTCAAGTCTTACCTTGTCCTTTACAGAAATGTAGACCTGCGGAGCATAAGACATGAAAGTCAGTTCTGATGATACGACCTTGCTGTAATCCTTCATGGTATTGGTTTCCTTCTTTACCAGGTCCCACTTATTGATCACAACAACGATACCTTTGCCAGCCTCATGGGCTACCCCAGCTATTTTCTTGTCCTGCTCAGTTACGCCTTCTTCTGCATCTACCATCAAAAGACATACGTCACATCTTTCTATAGCTGCTACGGCTCTCAACACGCTGTATTTCTCTATATCTTCATTAACCTTGCTCTTGCGTCTGATTCCAGCGGTATCGATGAGTATGTATTTCTCATCCTGCCACTCGAACGGCGTATCTATGGAATCCCTGGTAGTGCCGGCGATTGGAGAAACAATAACTCTGTTCTCGTCAATCAATGCATTTACCAGTGATGATTTTCCTACGTTTGGTTTTCCAATTACTGCAAGCTTTATAGTATCCTCATCTTCCTCATCACTGTTCTGCGGAAAGCTCTCAACTATCTCGTCTAATACATCGCCAAGGTTCAGCTTATTGGCCGATGAAACCGGTACAGGTTCACCTATGCCCAGCTGATAGAAGTCATACAGAGTATCAGGCGGTTTCGATGGATTGTCCACTTTGTTTACCAGAAGGATAACCTTCTTACCTGTACGTCTGAGCATGTTAGCCACTTCTTCATCTGCAGAAGTCATGCCTTCCTTGCCATCTACCATGAACACGATAACATCCGCCATATCCATGGCGATCTGCGCCTGTTCACGCATCTGCGACAAAATAATATCGTTGCTTGCAGGCTCTATTCCTCCTGTATCTATCAATCCAAAGTTGATACCGTTCCACTCCGCTTCGGAATAGATCCTGTCACGGGTAACTCCCGGCGTATCTTCTACAATAGATACTCTCTTACCTACTATTCTGTTAAAAAACGTCGATTTTCCGACGTTTGGTCTTCCTACCACGGCTACGATTGGTTTACTCATTAAAAATACCTCCCGCAAATACCGCTGGATCGAATTCTTCTATGTCTTCGATTTTCTCTCCAACTCCAATAAACTTTATCGGCATATCAAATTCATCAGCTATGGTGATGGCAATGCCACCCTTTGCTGTACCATCAAGCTTTGTTATTACAACGCCTGTCAGCTCGGCTACCTCATTGAATTCCTTAGCCTGAGAAATTGCATTCTTTCCGTTGGTCGCATCCAAAATCAGCAGAGTCTCTCTTGCCGCTTCAGGATATTCTCTCGAAACGACTTTGTTCATCTTCTCAAGCTCTGCCATAAGATTCTTCTTGGTCTGCAGTCTTCCTGCTGTATCGCATATCAAAACATCTATATTCTTTGCCTTAGCTGACTGTATGGCATCGTATAAGACTGCACTTGGGTCCGCGCCCTCCTGATGCATTACGGTGTTTACGCCTATGCGGTCTCCCCAGATAGTCAGCTGCTCACCAGCTGCCGCTCTGAACGTATCGGCTGCAGCGAACATAACTGTTTTACCTTCGTTCTTCAACTTATATCCCAGCTTGGCTATGGATGTGGTTTTACCGCCGCCATTGATCCCGATCATCATTATAATAAGAGGGGTCGCATCGTTAAGCTTGTTCCGCTCCCCTTTATCCATGATTTCCGCTATTATGTTTGCCAGGCCCTTCTTTACGTTTTCCGGCATAGTGACCATGTTGTCTTTGATGTACGTTCTGAGCTGATCCATGATCTTCTCAGTAGTCTCCATACCTATGTCAGATGTGATAAGTATTTCCTCGATGTCATCCATCAGGTCTTCATCGATCTGCGGTCTCATCATCAGCACATCGCCGATACGCTCTGACAAACGGCCAAAAAAGCCCTTCTTTTCCTTTGTTATTGACATGTTTACCTCTATTTCAATTTGATTGGTACCATTGTATATTAATTACAATATAAATGCAACCGCCCTAGTTAGTGTATTCGCTTGGATCATAATCGCCCATTCTCAGGCTGAGTACCTTGGAAATTCCATGCTCAGGCATAGTTACACCGTATAAAACGTCTGCATGCTCCATAGTTGCCTTCTGGTGAGTTATCAGCGCGAACTGTGTCTCCCCATAGTTTTTCAGGTAATTGGAGAATCTGTCGATGTTTTCATCGTCCAACGCTGCCTCTACCTCGTCAAGAATGCAGAATGGTGTCGGCTTGACACGCAGTACGGCAAACATCAAAGCAATGGCTGTCATTGTTTTCTCTCCGCCTGACAGCAGGTTTATATTCTGCAGCTTCTTGCCAGGTGGCTGAGCTACTATATCGATACCGGACTCAAGTGGATCATTCTCGTTTTCCATCCTGAGTTCAGCGCTTCCGCCTCCGAACAGTTCTCTGAACACTCTCTCAAAGCTGTCTTCGACCTGATCAAAGTTATCCTTAAACGTTCTTGTGATCGTGCTGTCCATGTCGCTGATGATGCCTTCCAGCTCATTCATAGCGGTCAGTACGTCCGAGCGCTGATCTGTCAGGAATTTATACCTTTCGCTTACCGTATCATATTCCTGGATGGAACCGACGTTGATATCACCCAGTTCTCTCATCTCGGTCTTTATGTCACGGCATTCCTTTGTTGAGGATGTCATGGCAAAATCGTCACGCCTGAAATCCATGGCCTGAACGTATGATATTTCAAACTCATCCCAGAGCTTGTCCTTCATAGTATCCATCTGTGTCTCGTTCTTAGCCATCTTGATTTCCAGCTGATATTTCTGATCCTGATATGAATTGATTTCATTTTCTGCAGCCTGAACACTGTCTGTAATTTCAGCGATGTGCTCTGCAAGTTCTTTCTTTTCCTTAGCTATCTCTGTGATATAGTCATCCAGAGTCTTTCTTTCCTGCTCCAGAGTCGTAAGCTGTGCCTCGGAATCAGTATCTCCGAACATCATCTGATTGCGTTCTTTACTGATATCCAAAAGCTGGCTTTCCCTTTCGTTGATCTGACTCTGTAGATCATCTATATCATTCTTCGCGCGATTCAAAATCGTCTCGTTGCTGGTCTTCCGGCCGTCCCACTTGTTAACAGAAATTCTGCTGTCAGTTATCGCCTTATTGGCCTTCTCTATGTCGTCTTTTATTGAGTCATAATCAGCCATAGCCGTTTCGACTTCCTTGCTGATCCTGTTCATTTCATCTTCTGCAGCCTTGGATTCAGCAATAAGTCTGGCAATCATGTCTTCTGCCTCTGACAATTCTCTGCTGATAGATTCCAGCTCTGAGTTATTCTTATCCAGGCTTCCTTCATTGTCCTTAAGGTTAGACTTCAAAGTCGAGATTTTTCCTCTCAGTGTTGCTACCTTAAGGTCGCTTTCACTCTTGTCGGTATTAAACTTGCTCAAGGTCCTGGCAATACCTTCGATTTCGCTACTGGTATCTTCCATCTTTGCTTTCAGAGTTTCCAGATCATGCTCTCTCAGCTTGATATCGTTTTCAAGCTTTGCTACTTCATTCTTTCTCTCCAGCAGGTTAGCAGTATTATTCTTGTATCTGCCACCGGTTATTGCACCGCTGGCATTGACTACTTCACCCTCAAGAGTGACGAAACGCAAACCGGTATCTGTCATCTTGGACATCTTGATCGCTGTATCCATGTCGGCAACTACTGCCACTCTACCCAGCAGATAGTCGAATATATTCTGATATTTCCTGTCGAATTCGACAAGGTCAACGCCCAGCCCCTTAAATCCTTCAATCTCCGAAAACCTCGGATCTGCATTGGCTCTTCTGCCCTTTATCGATGCGACCGGCAGGAACGTAAGTCTTCCTACTTTGTTATGCTTCAAAGCATTTATTGCCGTCTTTGCACATTCGTCATCTCTGCAGATTATATTCTGCATAGTTGCACCCATAGCCGTCTCTATGGCTGTTTCAAAGCCATCGGGCACCTTCATAAGTTCAGCGGCAACGCCTTCAATACCTGTGAGACCAGACTTCATTATATACTTGACTGCATAATTATAGCCTTCATAGTTGCTTTCCATTTCCTCGATGGCAGTCTTTCTGGCTTCCATCTGGCTGGTCTTGATCTTGTTATCCTCTATTTTTGACCGTAAGCCACTCTGCTGGCTGATCAGTTCGTTGTTTCTTCTTACTTTTTCAATGATTTCAGCTTCAATTCTCTCGCTTGTATCATTGGCATCTTTAAATTCAGCTTCCGCATCGCGCAGCTGTGTATTGATCGTATCTATATTTTTCGATGCCGTTCCCGTTTCTTCTTTTAACTGCTTCTGACGTTTTTCAAGGGTAGACCTGTAGCTTTCGATGCTCTTGGCCTCGCTCTTCTTTGACTCCGCCTCACTGTGCAGATTGAACATCCTGTCATTGCCCTGGTCGATAGTGTCAGCAAAACCAGACGTATCCGAAGTCAGCTGATTGTACTCAAAAATCTTTTCCTGCAGGTCATTCTCCGCATCATGAGTTTTAGCCAGTATCTCGTCGTGCTCTGCTCTGAGCTTTTCGATTTCATCCGCTGAATCTTTTTCTTTGCCCTTCAGCTCTGTGATTTCATCGTTGATACGCTTTTCGTCTCTCTCGATATTAGCCAGTCGTTCTTCGTTGATCTGGCTCGCACTGGTTATTCTGCTGATATCTTCAACCTTCCTCAAAAGCTTATCATGAGCTTCATTAGAAAGTCTGTCCAATGTGGAATTCCTGTCCTGAGCTGCTGCAGATTCAATATCTACAGATCTTTTATTCTCTTTGATAAACCTGATCTTGCCCTCAAATTCTGAAATATCTCCCTTGTACTGTGCATTTCTCTTGTCGGCATTTTCAATATTTCTGAGAGTAATATTGATTTCCAGGTCTTTATAGCGATCCTTCAATTCCAGATAACGCTTGGCCTTTTCACTGTCAGATCGAAGTCCATCTATACGTCCTTCGATTTCGCCAACTATATCATCTATACGCTCCAAATTTCCTTTAGTCGTATCTAATTTTTTCTCTGCTTCTGCTTTTCTGCTCTTATATGCAACTATGCCGGCAGCTTCTTCAAAGATTTCTCTGCGGCTTTCCGGCTTATTGCTTACGATATCGGCGATCTTACCCTGTCCAATGATCGAATAGCCGTCGACGCCTATACCTGTATCCATAATAAGTTCACGGATATCCTTAAGTCTGCAGGCATTATTATTGATCAGATACTCACTTTCACCTGATCTGTACATACGTCTGGTTATTGCTACCTCGTTGTAATCGATTTTCAATATTCCAGCTGAATTATCAATTACAAGAGTAACCTCAGCCATTCCTCTCGGTCTGCGGTTTTCAGTTCCGTTGAATATTACTTCTTCCATTTTGCCGCCACGCAGAGCCTTTGGACTTTGTTCTCCAAGGACCCACCTGATTGCATCGCTGATATTGCTCTTGCCGCTGCCGTTAGGCCCGACAATACATGTTATGCCTTCGTGGAATTCTATGACTACAGGTTCAGCGAACGACTTGAACCCGTGCATTTCCAACCGCTTAAAATACATCTATATGTATCCTCCCTCTAATGATGCTTTCGCAGCATTTTGTTCTGCTTCTTTTTTGCTCTTTCCTATTCCTGCGCCAAGCTTCTTGCCGTCGCACACAAGGTGAACGTAAAAAGTCTTGTCGTGATCAGGCCCTTCTTCTCTGTCGAGCTTATACTCGATGAGCGGAGCCGTTCCTGCACTCTGCAGAATTTCCTGTATCTGTGTCTTATAGTCTGCAAAGAGTTTGCCCGCGAGAGCGTCATTTATTATCGCATTAAACTCCCGTAGCACAAAGTCTCGCGTAGTTGCATAATCGCTGTCAAGAAAAATCGCGCCTATTACGGCTTCCATAGCATCGGCAACTATTGATTCCCGATGTCTACCGCCGCAGCGCTCTTCTCCGTTGCCCATATTAAGAAACTCGCCGATTTTCAAACGAGTTCCCACTTCAGCCAATGACTTTTCGCATACCACCAAAGCTCTAGTCTTAGTGAGCCTGCCTTCGTTAACAGACGAAAGCCTTTTATAAAGCTCAGTTCCGGCTATGGCATCCAAAAAAGCATCACCCAGGAATTCCAGTCTTTCATTACTTTGACTAGAATCCATGTTATTCTCTCTACAATATGAGCTATGAGTAAGGGCTTTATCCAAAAGCCCTTTATCATTAAAACTATACTTGATTATGGTTTCGAATTTGGAATTATTCATCCCCTACCATCTCCTGTACATTCTCCATGGCTCGTTCAATTGTTCCGACTACATCTTCCTCAACGTAAGGTATAGCTTTCATGATTGTCTGCTTCACAGCAAGCGCATCTGATGAGCCATGCATTTTAAGCAGCGCCCCTTTGACCCCAAGGATAGGGGCGCCACCATATTCTGCGTAATTGAATTCTTTTTTTATTTGAGACAGCTGGTCTTTCAGCAGTAATGCTCCCAGTTTGGATTTGGAAGTCGAAAGGAATCTTTTCTTAAGCTCCCTGAGAACCATGAGACCCATGCCTTCAGTCAATTTGACAATGGCATTGCCTGTGAATCCATCTGTAACGATAACATCACAAATAGCATTCTGCAGATCTCTGGTCTCAACATTTCCAATGAAGTTCAGATTGCTCTGCTCCATCAAAGCATACGCTTCCTTTGTCAAAGGCGTGCCCTTGCCAGCCTCGGTACCGTTGTTTACCAAACCTACTGTAGGGTTTTGACGCCCCAGTACGCTCTGCATGTAAATGCTTCCCATAACACCGAACTCCAGCAGATTCTTTGCTTTGCATTCAGCATTGGCACCGGTATCAGTCAGCAGGGAAGGTTCACTTCCAATGACTGGATAAACCGCAGCAAGAGTTGGTCTGTCTATACCTGTTATACGTCCCAGTATCAGCAGTCCTCCTGCCAGGATAGCACCTGTACTGCCTGCAGAAATAAATACATCTCCATCGCCTTCTTTGACCATGGTAATGCCACGTACTACTGACGAATCCTTTTTATGTCTTACTGCCTTTACAGGCGCTTCATCGTTTGTGATCACCTCTTCAGCATTCACAACCGAAATCTGCGAACCTTTATAGCTGTATTTTTCCAGGCATTCGCATATAATATCTTCTTTTCCGACAATAACAATATCGTCATCGTCGCTTATTTCTGCTGTAGCAGCTATTGCACCTTCTATAATAGAAACTGGTGCATCATCGCCACCCATTCCGTCTAAAATAATTCTCATTACTATTTATTTTCCTTAGCCAATTCCTTAATAACTTCGTCTATTCTTCTTGCTACTTTGATGAAATCGTCTTCCTTGTAGCCTCTTGTCGTCATCGGTGCAGTACCGATTCTAACGCCGCTTGTCTGCATAGGTGAACGCTGATCATTAGGAACCGCATTCTTATTCAGTGTGATACCTACTTCATCAAGCCTGTCCTGAAGGTCTCTTCCGCTGAATGGGAACTCTGACAGGTCTAACAGGAATACGTGGTTATCAGTTCCGCCTGTTACTACCTTATAGCCCAGTCTGATGAATTCTTCGCTGAAAGCCTTGCAGTTTACTACTACCTGATGAGCGTACTCTTTGTACTCAGGCTTCAAAGCCTCTTCAGCGCAAACTGCCTTGCCGGCAATGATGTGCTCCAAAGGACCGCCCTGTGCATAAGGGAATACTGCGCTGTCTATTTTCTTTGCAAGCTCTGGCTTACCAAAGATCAAACCGCCTCTAGGTCCTCTCAAAGTTTTATGAGTAGTCGTTGTAACGATATCCGCATAGCCGAATGGAGTTGGATGCTCGCCTGCAGCAACTAGTCCTGCAATGTGTGCCATATCTACCATGAAGTATGCTCCTACTTCCTTGGCAATCTCCGAGAAAGCCTTGAAATCTATGATTCTTGCGTAAGCGCTTGCACCTGTCAGTATCAGCTGTGGTTTGAACTCGTGTGCTTTCTTACGAACGTCATCCATATCGATGTATCCTCTTTCGTCTACATCGTAGAATACCATATTGTAAAGTTTTCCACTGAAGTTAACGGATGAGCCGTGTGTCAAATGTCCGCCGTTGTCAAGGCTCAGTGATAAAATAGTATCGCCAGGATTGATCAAAGCTTTATATGCCGCGAAGTTTGCCTGTGAACCACTATGTGGCTGAACATTTACATGGTAGTCTGTATTAAAGACTTCTCTCCACTTGTTACAGCAATACTCCTCAAGCTGATCTACATACTTGGTTCCGCCGTAGTATCTGCCCTTGTTTCCTGATTTTCTGTCCAGCTGTGGATATCCTTCTGCATATTTCCATGAAAGGCAGCTTCCACATGCTGCGAGAACTGCTTCTGAGCAGTAATTCTCGGAGGCAATAAGCTCGATATTGTTTTTCTGTCTGTTGTACTCTTGTTCGATCAGTCCTCCAACTGTAGGTGAAGTCTTTTTGATAAACTCGTAGTTATCTACATTGTAGGTACTGTTATCTGTTGCATCTTTGTTAAACATTTTATCACTCCTTATAATACTTAATGTTTGATTGTAATATTATATCACAACGGCTTGAACTGTTACAAGGAAATATCATAATAAGCTCAGCCCCTTATGATCAATCAACTAGTTCACAATTAGTCGTTACTTCGACCAGTCCTTTAGTATAATATCTGTCCACATAGGATTCTGCCGTCTTAGCATCATCTATTACCCATGTGCCTACTTTAGTAACGCCTACCTGCTGTGCATATGCCAGGACATCATCGCTCAAATCAGTGTAGCTCATGAAAATCCCAGAGCATCCTACTGATGCTGCCCTGTTGATATCCTTCTTTACATTATACGATGGATGTTTCGACGTCAGATAATAAGTGTTTGCCGTAACACCATATGTCCTTGCGACGTCGTTCACTGCCTTTAACTTGTCATAGGAATAGCTTGTGATGTGAGCCTTGCCGAGCAGACCATAGCTGTTCAATGTACTGCATAGCTTACTTGCTATTTCCTCGTTGGATTCACTTTCATATTTGCTGCTCTTTATTTCTATTTCCGGAAATACATTACTGTTCTGGAACAGGCTCAGATACTGGCTCAAGGTTATAAGTCTCTGATGTCCATATTTAGACTGGCCATTGCCATTAACGATTGCCAGGCTTCCCGAATCCTGAGCTGATTCTATTTCGCTCACTGTCATATTAGTAATGCTGTTATTGTAATTGCACATTCTCTTCAGCGAATCATCATGGTTGATGTATAAATCAAAGGATCCATCGCTTGCTCTTTCGGATGGCCATATATCACATTCAACACCGCTGAATCCTGCTGCTATTGCCAACTGGAAGGCCGGTAATGAATTCTCAGGTGCAACTGACGAAAGACCCCTGTGCGCTACTACCATAACTTTGTTTGTATCCACAGATACTACATTGATATCATAGGAGCTGCTTACTCCAGAGCCGTCTTTGCTGGAAGCAATAATAGTGGCCGAGCCACCGCGCTTGCCCTTTACTACGCCATTGCTGCTGACCGATGCCACCTTGGAATTACTTGATGTCCATTTGATCTTGTTTATTGTTGCATTGTACGGGCTTACCTTTGCCGTAAGCTTAGTGCTCTTAAGCTTGGATATTCTCTTTGTCTTACCTTTCAAAGTGATCTTGCTTACCTTCTTGCCGACGATGAACTTGAAGTCTTTATAGGTTTTATCCTGCGCAGTAGCTGTAACGTAAGCAGTACCATATTTCTTTGCCTTTACCTTACCGGAGCTTGATACCGATACGATTTTTTTATTACTGGACTTCCACGTAACTTCCTCGTTAGCGACCAGTTGCACAGTGCTGTACCTGTTGATCACGCTGGTATGCGCGGCGCCTGTTACTATAAGTTCCGTAACTACCGGTTCTGCTGGATTTGTTGGATCAGTCGGATCCGTTGGTGTAGTGTCATCTGTCCCCGCAAATGCGCTACCTGGTATCATTACCAGAGATACCATGACAATCAATGTAATTATAACTAGCTTTTTCTTTAACAATTTGATCTTCCCCTTTTCATTTTTACTCAATTAATCAACTTCTTATATTTGAAAGATGCCGTTATCTGGCAAACCTTTTCAATCTGTTTAAATACTTATTTATTACGGCTATGACTACAAAGCCTACTGAAATCGCCAGCGCTATGACCAACGCAGTCATGCCGTTTGTCTGCGCCATTGTCTTATTCTGAATTACCAGCCCGTACATCATGTTATACAAATTGGCTCCCGGTATCAATGGCACTGCTGCCGCCGTCAGGAATATGGTAGCCGGAGCTTTGTTTATCCTTGCCATTACTTCCGCGAAGATGGCCACAAAGACCGCCGCGATAAAGTTTGACACAAAGTAACTCTGCAGATAATCATACGCGATCAGATATACCATCCATGTCAGCATACCGCCTATTCCGGCGTAAAATATCTGCTTACCTTTGATTTTTAATATCAATGCGAATCCCAGTGAACCGACAAAAGCTGCTGCCAGCTGGATTATTTCACTATTAATCATAGCACACCTCCCAGCAGTATCAATGCCAACGCAAATCCGCAGGCTATAGATGCTGCAACCAGTAAAGCATTTACCAGCCGCAGAAGGCCTGAAGCTATATCTCCAATCAGCATATCTCTGACTGCATTGGTCAAGGCTATGCCCGGTATGAGCAACATTATTCCACCCATCATTATTCTGTCCACATTGGTTCCAAGTCCGATCCTGACCATAAACATAGCCAGCATGCCGCCTATGAAAGATACCACGAAATTATATACCAGCTGATTGGTTTCTCTAGAAATAAGTATTTTCTCCATGGTCACTACCAGGATTCCCATCAGCGATGCTGCAATAACATCCAAAACGCCTCCACCGAAGAAAACGGTAAAACCGCCTGCGACCATTACTGCTCCTGCAAATTTGACATAAGATGCCTGTTTCTTTCGATTCAGGACCTCATCGAACTTCATGCGAAGCTCGGCCACATCAGGTTTCTTATCGCATACGTATCTGGAAAGATTGTTTAAGTAATCCAGCCTGTCAAAGTTTACGTCATATCTCTTAATACACCTGATTTGAGTCAATATGCGACCATCAGGTGCTTCCAGTGTCACCTGGATATTGGACGTGATAATAAAGACGTTTACACGATGCATATCATAGCTTTCGCACATTCTGAATATGCTCCCCTCTACACGACTGACTTCCGCTCCGCAAACGACCATTTCTTCACCGATGTCCAGTATTCCCTGTAAAATCCTATCGTAATCCATCCATCCTCCTGTAATATCAAGAGATAACTGTCTTCATCACTTCCGGATGACAGCTTACTCTGTACTGAGGGCACTGCTTGCACTCAAAGAAGTTAGGCGCTCCCGCAGGATCGATGGCTTCAAAACCGTTCTTTCTGAAAAATCCCGGAGCTCTGGCTACTAGATACAATTCACTGCCGCCTAGTCCCTTCACCTGCTCTATGACCTTTTTGAGCATTATCCGGCCTAAATCGTGCTTCCTGTATTCAGAGGCAACGGCAAGGCCATCTATTATATATCGTCCCTCGCGTTTTGCAAGGACAATGGCTCCTACCAGTTTATCACCGTCCACCGTTACCTTATAACACTTTAATATATCGGTAT
>Ga0183101_1000869_pt2 | contig 12111 bp, 11 predicted proteins | sample Biomet3_FD_127790 | JGI IMG/M metagenome (GOLD analysis project Ga0183101, IMG submission 127790) | Microbial communities from bioreactor (seeded with sewage sludge) at LBNL, California, USA - Biofuel metagenome 3 | ecosystem: Engineered > Bioreactor > Anaerobic > Unclassified ... | reverse complement strand
CAAGAGAATAACTTGTCGACTTCCGCGATAGCTCGGATGAATCTCTTCCTTCATGGCGCTAAGGATGTACAGATTAAACAGGGCGATACACTTCGTAAACCTTTGTTCTTAGAAAAGGGTAAGTTAAAAACCTTTGACTGTGTCCTTGCAAATCCACCATTCGGATTAGAAAAATGGGGTGCAGAACAGTTTGAGACAGATCAATATGGAAGAAATATATGGGGATGCCCGTCAGATTCAAATGCTGATTTTGCCTGGCTGCAACATATGATTAAATCTATGGACCCTCAAGATGGTCGGTGTGCTGTTGTGCTACCGCAAGGCGTTCTGTTCCACAGTGGTAAGGAAGGAACAATTCGTGAGCAACTTGTTAGGTCGGATATGCTTGAAGCAGTAATTACACTTGCAAGCGGTGTGTTCTATAGTACAGGCGTATCAGCTTGCATTCTATTCCTAAACAATAAAAAATCAAAATCTCATAAAGGGAAAATATGTTTAATTGACGGGTCAGAAATTTATAGATCTCAACGTGCTCAAAATGAGATTTCACCTAAAAATGTAAAGACGTTATTTGGTCTCTATACGAATTATACAGATGTTGTTGAACGCTGTAAGATCGCTACTATCAAAGATGTTGAAAACAGTGACTTTGATCTGAGTGTCAAAAAATATGTTGAGAAAAAACAACAAGAGACAGTTTCTCCAGAAGTTGTAAGAGAACATTACTTCGAAGCACTGAAAAATATGAAGGCTGCTGAAGACAAAATGAAAAAGTTATTGATCGAAGGAGGATATGTTAATGAGTAAAAAAATTTCGCAGAATGATCTTGAATCCTATCTCTGGGGATCAGCTGTTTTATTAAGAAACCACATTGATGCAGGATCATATAAACAATACATATTCCCACTTCTCTTCTTCAAGAGACTAAATGATGTTTATGAAGAAGAAACGGAGAAGGCAGTGAAGGAAAATGGTCCAGAAGCAGCTACTTGGGATGAGATCCATAGTTACGTTATACCTGATGGTTCTCATTGGGATGACGTTAGGAATATTTCCTCGGATGTAGGCAAAGGTATACAAAAGGCTTTCAGAAATATTGAAAAATCCAACATTGAAAAGCTTTCAGGTATTTTCGGCGATGGAACATGGACAAACAAAAATCGACTTCCAGACTGGTTACTTAAAGATTTACTGGAACATTTTAGTACAGAGACCTTATCTCTGGAGAATTGTCCAGAGGATGAACTTGGACGAGGATACGAGTATCTTATAAAGAAGTTTGCTGATGATAGTGGTCATACAGCTCAAGAGTTTTACACCAATCGCACAGTCGTTCATCTCATGACGGCAATTCTTAAACCGAAATCAGGTGAATCCATCTATGATCCTACATGTGGCAGTGCAGGTATGCTTATTTCTTCAATTGCGTATCTTATAGATAGTAAAAAGGAATGGCGTAATGTTTCTTTATATGGTCAGGAATTTAATGCACTGACATGTGCTATCGGAAGAATGAATCTGTTTCTTCATGGAATCGAGGATTTCCAAATCGTAAACGGCGATACACTAGCTGCACCGGCATTTATTGAAAACGGGAAACTTCAGCCATTCGATGTAGTTCTGGCAAATCCTCCATACTCCATAAGTCAGTGGGACAGGGAGTCATTTTCCAAAGATAAGTATGGAAGGAATGTTCTTGGTTTGCCTCCACAGAGTCGTGCAGACTATGCGTTTTTCCAGCATATTCTTGTGAGCATGAAGCCAAAAACCGGCAGATGTGCAATCTTATTTCCTCACGGAGTTCTGTTTAGAAATGAAGAGAAGGAGATGAGAGAAAAACTTGTCCGTTCAAATTTACTAGATTGTGTAATTGGTTTGGGACCAAATCTTTTCTATAACTCCCCAATGGAAGCATGCATTGTAATCTGCAGAACAAAAAAACCTGATAGCCACAATGACAAAGTTCTATTCATTAATGCAGTTAATGAGGTGACTCGTAAAAATGCTGAGAGTTATCTGGAAAAACATCACATTGATCGAATAAAAAAGGCCTATGAATCGTATGGCAAAGATGATCCGGAACTTGCACGGGCAGTATCAATCAGAGAAATAGAAAAGAACAATTTTTCACTCAGTATTCCTTTATATGTTAAAGATCCTGCAGCAACAGTTATAACTGATAATAGATCTGTTAGTGAATGCTATACAGAGTGGAAAAACTCCTCTGAAATAATGCATAAAAATTACGATGAAATTAATAAGCTTTTACTTGGTGGTGGTGAGAATGAGTAAGTATAGATTTGATGAAATCGCAATAAATAGTACTTTAAAGAAAAAGCCTGAAGAGAATGATAGATTTCATTACATTGCTCTTGAACACTTAGATTCGGAAAGTCTTACTGTGTCCAGGTGGGGATCTGATGTTGCACCAAAGGGAGAGAAACTCATCATGAAAAAAGGTGATGTTCTATTTGGAAAGCGACGTGCTTATCAGAAGAAAGTCGCAATCGCACCTTTTAATGGCATATTTTCTGCACATGGAATGGTTCTCAGACCGAATGAAAAAGTTGTTGATAAGGACTTTTTTCCTATGTTTATTAGTTCGGATTATTTCCTTGATGCAGCAATTGCTATTTCTGTTGGGTCGTTGTCACCTACGATCAATTGGAAGGATCTAGCGAAACTTGAATTTGATCTTCCAAGCCTTGAAGAGCAAAATAAGGCGGCTAAAGTCTTGTGGGCAATGCACGATACAATTGATGGTTATAAGTCTCTTCTAACAGAGACCGATGCTTTAGTAAAATTACAATTTATCGAGATGTTTGGTGGACAAGAAGAAAACCAGTATGGTTATCCTGCCATGACACTTGGAGAAGTATGTACTTTCTTCTCCGGAACAGGTTTTCCAAATGACTATCAAGGAAATCCGTCAGGGAAGTATCCATTTTACAAAGTTGGAGATATTTCAAGAAATGTCCAAAATGGAAATAAGCAACTCCAAGATTGTGATAATTACATTGATGACGATGTTGTCTCAAAAATTCATGGGACGATTATTCCAGAGGGAACCGTTGTTTTTGCAAAGATTGGTGAGGCGTTGAGACTTAATCGGAGAGCTATCACAAGTCAGAATTGTTTAATCGACAACAACGCTATGGGAATAAAACCAGATGATGAGCTGGCATTAGGATACTTCTTCCAATATATGAAATTGCTTGATATGGGCAAATACGCTGGAACTACAGCAATGCCTTCTGTCAGAAAAAGTACTCTTGAAAATGTTCGGATACTTGTCCCACCAATCGACAAGCAAGTGCAGTTTGAACAGTTGATGCAACAGAGCGATAAATCAAAATTATCATTGCAAACTTCAATGAATAACCTAAGAGCAATGTTCAACAAGGTACTATCAGGAGATTTAGGAGAGGAGGTGGTGTGATGTCTACAGTGAAATTGGGCGAAGTTGCAACTGAATGTAAGGATACTTACAAGGATGATAAAACAGGTATGCCAATTGTTGGTCTGGAACATCTAACACCGAATGAAGTTACTCTTTCAAATTGGAACATGAATACTGATAATACATTCACGAAAATGTTCCGAAAGGATGATGTTCTGTTTGGACGTCGTAGAGCTTATTTAAAGAAGGCTGCAGTTGCACCGTTTAATGGTGTGTGCTCGGGAGATATTACCGTTATTCGTGCAAAGGATGACAAGCTATTTCCTGATCTGTTACCATTCATTATCCAGAATGATGACTTCTTTGATTATGCAGTAGGTAAGTCAGCTGGTTCCTTATCTCCTAGAGTCAAATGGTCGCATCTTCAAAACTATGAGTTTAATATTCCTGACATGGGTCACCAGAAGAAGATAGCAGAATTGCTATGGTCGATTAATGATTCCAGGCTAGCATATCAATCTCTACTTCAGGATACCGATGCTTTAGTAAAATTCCGATTTATTGAAATGTTTGGCGATCTCAGCAAGAATAACAAATGCTATGATTTGAAGCCTTTATCTGAATTGTTATTAATTGAACGAGGCGGATCGCCTAGACCGATTGAAAAGTATGTTACCAATAGCTCAGCCGGAGTTAATTGGATAAAAATAGGTGACGCAGTAGATGGATCAATTTATATAACTCATACAAAAGAGAAAATAAAATTAGAAGGCACTAAAAAGTCCAGATACGTTGAACCAGGAGACTTCCTGCTAAGTAATTCAATGAGCTTTGGTCGTCCATATATTCTTATGATAGATGGATATATTCACGATGGATGGTTAGTACTAAGAGATAAAAATCATCTTTTTGATAAATTATTCTTATATACACTATTATCATCCGAATATGCTAAGAACTTTTTTCAAACAATGGCTAATGGAAGCGTTGTAAAGAATTTAAACAAGGATCTGGTTGGAAAATTATTAGTCCCTGTTCCTGAAATGAAATTGCAATTAGAATTTTCTGAATTTTTATCTCAAAGTGACAAATCAAAATTTGCATTGCAGGATTCTTTAAATGACCTGAATAGTCTTATGTGGGCTGTCATAAGTAAAGAATTAATAATAAATCATGAACAGAAAGGAGAATAGATTATATGTTCAACGAAGACAATACAACAGAGCAAATGATAATCAATACTCTCAGTAAGAATGGCTGGGAGTACATCTCACCAGACGAACTTGATCGTGAAGCAAGTGATGCTATGGTTGAATCCATGGTAAGAGATGCACTTGTTCGCCTCAATCCGGAAATTGCTGAAGATGAATCAAGAGCGGATACAGTCATTTATAAGCTGAGAACGCTGTTCCTTTCGACGAATCCTCAGAACCTTGTCACACAGAATGAAGAGTTCAAGAAGATGGTATTTGAAAAGAACTCTTATCCTTTCGGTGAAGATGGAAGACAAGTATCCATCAATTTCTTTGGGACTGAGATTAATGGAATGCTGGATAAGAATCAGTATGTAGTTACAAATCAGTGGTCATATCCGAAGAAAGAAGGCGGGAAGCGTCTGGACATTGTTCTGCTTGTCAATGGATTCCCATTCGTAATCGGAGAACTTAAGACACCAGTACGTGCGGCTATTACTTGGTTAGATGGAGCACAGGATATCAATAAGTATGAACAGAGCATTCCTCAGATGTTTGTGGCTAATGTATTCAACTTTGCAACAGAAGGTAAATGCTATCGGTATGGTTCTGTTTGCATGCCTGCAGCAAAGTGGGGACCATGGCATACGACAGATGATAAATCCGATGGTAGCTTAGCTGCTGTTCAAACGAGTATTAATGAAATGATCACTCAATATAAGATCATGGACTTATTCCAGTTCTTCACACTGTATGCAACCGACAGTAAATATCGCAAGTATAAGGTCATTGCTCGTTACCAGCAGTATGAAGGGGCAAACATGATCGTTGATCGTGTACGTGCTGGCTATCCAAAGAAAGGTCTTATCTGGCATTTCCAGGGCTCTGGGAAATCCTATCTGATGGAATTTGCCGCCGTTAAACTGCGTATGCTTCCGGATCTGAAAAATCCAACTGTAATTATTGTAGATGATCGTTTGGATCTTGAATCTCAGATTACAGCTCAGTTTCATACATCTGATGTGGGAAATCTTGAAACTGCAGCGACCCGTGATCAATTGATGACAATGCTACGTCAAGACATCAGAAAGATTATCATCACTACAATCTTCCGCTTTGGCGAAGCTGATGGAGAATTGAGTGCCCGTGATAATATTATCGTCATGGTGGATGAATGTCACAGAACTCAAGAAGGGGACCTTGGCCTAAAAATGCGTGCAGCATTACCTAATGCATTCTTTTTTGGTATGACAGGCACACCTATCAATCGGACTGACAAGAACACATTTGCTACTTTCGGTGCGACTGAAGATCGCAGCGGATACATGAGTAAGTATTCCTTCTCTGATTCAATCCGTGATCATGCTACATTGCCACTGAATTTTGAACCAGTTCCTATCGATCTAAAGGTCGACAGAGATACAATGGATCGTGAATTTGACGTTTTGACAGATGATCTTTCTGAATCTGACAAGGCTGAGCTTTCAAAGCGTGTGAATATGCAGGCGATCATGTACAATCCACAGCGTATTCATAAAGTATGCGCACATATTGCAAAGCATTTCACTGAGAAAATTCGTCCTAATGGTTATAAGGCAGAAGTTGTTGTTTATGACCGGCCTTGCTGTATCAAGTACAAGGATGAGTTAGATAAGCTGCTTGGCCCGGACTGCTCAACAATTGTAATGGATACAAATGATGATAAGGCAGATGTTTACAAAGCATATCACAGAACTAAAGATGAAGAGGCTAAGGTACTGGATCGCTTTAGAGATCCTAATGATCCTCTTGAGATTGTGATTGTAACTTCTAAACTGTTAACTGGCTTTGATGCACCTATTCTTCAGGCGATGTACTTGGATAAGCCAATGAAGGATCATTCACTGCTTCAGGCAATTTGCCGTACAAATCGTACCTATGATGACGGCAAAACGAATGGTCTAATTATCGACTACATTGGAATCTTTGATAACGTGGCAAAGGCTCTTGATTTTGATGAGGGCAGCATGAAGAAGGTCATCTCAAATATCGAAGATGTAAAAAAACAAATTCCAGCTTTGCTACGGAAATGTCTCAGTTATTTTATGGGTGTTGATCGTACTGTTGAAGGCTGGGAAGGTCTTATGGCTGCGCAGGAATGTATCCCAACGAATGCAATAAAGGATAAATTTGCAGCCGACTATCAGGTTTTGAATCGTGCATGGAATGCAGTCTCACCTGATCCTATTCTTAATCCACTTCAACCGGATTATGTTTGGCTTACAAAGGTCTTTGAATCCGTGAAGCCAACTGATGGTGGTGGTGGATTAATTTGGGCTGCTCTTGGTGCAAAGACAATGGAAATTGTGAACTCCAATATGGACGTTGGTGAAGTGCATGATGATGAGGAAATTCTCACCTTGGACGCTGAATTAATCGACGCTTTCATCGAAAAGCATAAAGGTGCAAAGAATGCTGCAAAGAGAGTAGAGATTGATTTAGTGGCGCGTATTCAAAAACATAGCGATGATCCGAAATTCCTGAAGTTAGGAGATAAGCTTGAGCTCCTTCGTGAGCAGCATGAACAGGGATTGATTAACAGTATTGAGTTCTTGAAGATGTTGTTACAATTGGCAAAAGAGGCTGCACAGGCAGAAAAGGAAGTCGTGCCTGAAGAAGAACTCAATAAGGGTAAGGCAGCTCTTACTGAATTATTTAACGGAGTAAAAAACAACAAGACACCTATTATTGTCGAACGCATTGTAAATGACATCGATGATATAGTGAAAATCATTCGCTTTGATGGTTGGCAAAAAACAACTGGTGGTACACAAGAGATCAAAAAGGCACTAAGAAGTGTTGTATGGGTAAAGTATAAAATCAAAGATAAAGATGTATTTGATAAAGCCTATAGCTACATCGAACAGTACTATTGATTTAGGGGAGGCGATGTAGCTTGGCATATAAGGATCTTAAGGAGTATATTCAGCGTAACTATGATTGGCTATTAAAAGATGCAATTTCCAAATTCATAGATACAAACCATGATGGCCAGGGATTTCATTCTCTGAATGTTTTATCCTTGCTTCGTCAAAAGGTAGAGAATATTGAAGTGAAATCAATCACTTGCCATGGTGATATTGGTCCTAGAATCAAAATGGATGTTCATACGCAGGCTGATATTGTTTCCATGGGGTTAGGAAAAGCTGAGTATGAAGCTGATAGAAAAACCAGATGGTTTACAGTTTATTTGAAAGCGGTTCTTAAAAACGGACTCGCCAACATTGTTATAGAAGATGTTGACGAATATTCGGCTGGCCAATTTGATAAAGAAAGTGCACTTGATCTTTTTCTTTTACCATATATTTATAAGGCGGATCTTGAAGACCAGGCAGATGACTTTACCTTATTCTATTGTAGCGATGCAACCTATGATGATTATAAGTTGCCGGTGGATCATATACTCCAGGCATTTGATATTAAATGTTATACAGCAGATCTGCCTGACGATTGTTTTGGACGCATGTATTTCAGAAAATCAAATGCGACGGTATATGAGAACAAATCAGAAAAAAATGGAAAAATATATCCAACAAGTTTTCTTGATTTGCAGAATGGCAACCAATGTCAGACAAAAGACAAAGAAATTGAACCTGGTACAATATTGTTGAGTAGAAAAAAATTCTTCCTTGGGAAATATGGTACACTCCGTCTTACGTTTGCTCACGAGATTGTTCATTGGTATTTGCATCAAGAATATTTTAAATTGTTAGAACTGTTAGACAGAGATGCTAATCAATTGTCATGCGAGGTAGAACCAGAACATTACAGTGAAGATATGTCACTGTCTCAGAAAGCACATTGGTTTGCTGAATGGCAAGCAAATTCACTTGCAATTAGAATTGCTATGCCACAGGAACTGGTTGTAAAGGCATTTAAGGAAGCTCGGGAATCTTCAGATGGGCATTCTTTTACTGGTGAAAAGGTAGAAGACATGTTGCATCAAGTTGCCAAGCTCTTTGATGTTCCAGTATACGCAGCCAAACAACGTGCTCGACAGTTGGATTTTGATGATGCAGATGGTGCATTTGTTTATGTCGACGGCGTACATTATCCGCCATTTTGGTTTACAGAAGGTATATTAGATTTTAATCAAAGCTTTGTGATCGATCATGCTGGTTACGACAAACTTTATGAGCAGGATGATAATTTTGCGAAACTTATTGATTCCGGAAAATATTTGTACCTTGGATATGTAGTGTGTTTGAATGATCCAAAGTATATAAAAGTTGATTTCACGCATAATAAAGCAACATTACTTTTATCAGATTATGCAAGGGAACATGCCGATGAATGCTGCCTTATTTTCAATTGGAAATGCACATCTTATCTAAAAGATGAATACGAGTTTTATGGTCAAGCGTATCTAAGTCAACAAGTTTCAGCTGCTCATTCAGTTGAATACCAGTATGATAAAGATTTCAATGACAACTATCAGCAATCAAAAGCTGAAATTCATGAAGCAGTTTGCCAATATAATAAAGCTCTAGATGCAGAGAAGAATGTGACGATTGAAATGCTGCAGAATCATTGTGACACATTTGCAGATACACTAGTTTATCATATGACTCGTAAGAAAATAAGTGTTGATGAATTAGTAGCTAGGACTGGATTGAGTGATACTACGATCAAGGCTTATCGTGCCGGAAGGAAGAATCCACCGATAGAAAATGTTATGGCAGTATGTATCGGTCTAAATTTGCCACGAGAATATTCTGTTGATTTGTTGCATAAAGCATCTTATCAATTAGGAAAAGATACTGACAGGGATCGTGCCTACAACATGTGTTTGGATTACTCAGACGGCACCATTGAACAATGGAATCTGATATTAGATGAGTTCAAACAGCCACGTATTCCGAATCTGAGAAATCAAAGAAATGAAAATAATTGATTGATTAGGGTAACTTAAAGTTCCCTGGAAAAAAGATGAATATCTCAATGACTTTGTGTATAAGCAAAATACATAAGGTCTTTTTTTATGCCCAAAATAGTAACTTTACGTTCCTTAATATTACCGTTGATTTCCAATATTATGACCTTAGTTAAAGATCAGAGCCAATCTACGGAGGAAAACATATGTACAACGACAGTTCTTAGCAACACCTGCAACTTCTTTTAGCTATAAATAATCGCAATTACATACAAGTATCAGCCTGAGTTGCGCATGAAGGCAGGTACTGCATACAGCAATAGACAACCCATAAGGGAAGTCTATATGTCTGGAGCAGACACCTTTCTTTCATGCGCCTTTTTTATGGCCGGCCTGTCCAGATAAGAATGCAGTGACCCTGCCTTCATCGCCTCAGCAAATGAGGAGAAAAAGATGAAGGAAGAAGTAAAAGAAAGATTCATTGAGATCAATGGTCAGATGGTCCAAGTTTCAGAAGAAGTATACAGGACATTTAAGCGTCCTGCATGGGCAGAAAGACAAAGGAACAGACGTAAGTGGAGATGCAAAGCAGAAGGTAAGCGCTGCATGAAGAACTGTGAAGAATGCACAAGAAAGGCAGATGGAGCGCCGCTGTCACTGGATGAATGGTATGAAGACCCGAAAGAATTCAAACAACAGGAGATTAGTTCGGAAGAGATATTTATGAGAGATCTTGCAGTTGAAGCTTTGCATCAGGCAATTTCCATGCTGGCTAATAATGATCAGGCAATTCTCATTCTCTACAGTGAAGGATTCTCTGACCACAAGATTTCTGACCGAATTGGTATGCCGCAGACAACGGTCAGTTACAGAAGAAAGATCCTTATTAAAGCTCTACGTGAGCAGTTGAAGGATTATCACGAAGGATAAAGAAAAATATTTATTCAAATTTTGCTCAATTCTTTCCCAACTGTCCTGTGTGTATTGGAAGGAAACAAGACAACTTCCGGAAAGATGAGGAAATCTATGAAAAGCATTGAATCAGATTCAAAGCACAGGATTACATCCGATGACGTAATCGACATCCTCCAGTTAGTAACCATGGTATCAAAGACCTTTGGTGATTGGCTGCAGATGAAAAAGGAAAGGGGCAGTCACGATGGCAAAGAAGAATGATATCTCGCTTGCCCTGGATGAGCTGAAGAAGTGCGGTGAAACACTGATTGCACTGTCTGAAGCTATGAGAGGGACAGAACCACAGCCGGCACCAGGACCAGTAGAAGTGAAGCCAGTTAGCTTTGAAGAGTTAAGAGCACTCCTGGCCAAGAAGACACGTGTCAGCAAGCAGAACACAGACGCAATCCGTGAACTTCTTCTGAAGCATGGAGTAAACAAACTCTCAGAACTGAAGAAGGAAGACTACCCAACGCTGATGGATGAGGCAAAGGAGCTTCCGGATGCCTGAGCAGCACGCATTTCTGTCCGCATCATCTAGTACGAGATGGATTGCCTGCCCGCCATCAGCCAAATTGAACGCTGGCACTGGTGGCAAAACCAGTGACTATGCAATCCAGGGTACGGCAGCACATGCATTATGCGAGTTCAAATTGAAGTCAGCACTTGGCATTCCAGTACGTGATCCAACAGGAGACCTCGATTGCTATGACCAGGAAATGGAAGAGTGCGCTGAAGGTTATGCGGCCTTCGTCATGGAACAGGTCATAAAGGCAAAAGAGACATGCAAAGATCCAACCGTTCTGGTTGAGGAAATGCTGGATCTGTCCCGCTGGATTCCTGAATCATTTGGAACAGCGGATGCACTGATTATTGCTGACGGCACACTCACAATCGTCGATATGAAATACGGAACCGGCATCAAAGTCGAAGGTTCATCATCACAGCTTCGGTGCTATGCACTGGGAAGCGTGGATAAGTTTGATGGCATCTATGACATCAAGAATGTCCGTATGGTGATTTACCAGCCGCGTTTGGAGAACATCAGTGAATGTGACATGACAAAGGATGAACTGCTTGAATGGGCAGATAGCATCCTAGTACCAGCAGCGAAACTTGCCTTTGTTGGTGAAGGTGAATTTGCCGCAGGTGCACATTGCCAGTTCTGCAGTGTTAAAGCTACATGCAGAAAGCGGACAGAAGAGAACTTAGCACTGGCAAAATATGACTTTGAAATGCCACCAACATTGAAGGATGAGGAAATTGAATCCATCCTTCCACAATTAGATCAGCTCGTATCCTGGGCTTCCGACATTAAGGACTATGCACTGAAAGAGGCACTGTCTGGAAAGAAATGGTCTGGATACAAACTGGTTGCAGGAAGATCCAATCGTAAGTTCACAAATGAGGATGCAGTAGCACAGGCAGTCACTGCCGCTGGCTACGATCCATACGAAAAGAGTCTTCTTGGTATCACCGCAATGACTTCTTTACTCGGTAAGAAGAAGTTTGAAGAATTACTCAGCAGTTTAGTGGATCGGCCACAGGGAAAACCGACACTGGTTCCACAAAGCGATAAGCGGCCGGAGTTGAACACGGCAGCAGATGATTTCAATGACAATGAAAAAGGAGAAAAAAATCATGTCTAAAT
>Ga0183101_1002603_pt1 | contig 12113 bp, 7 predicted proteins | sample Biomet3_FD_127790 | JGI IMG/M metagenome (GOLD analysis project Ga0183101, IMG submission 127790) | Microbial communities from bioreactor (seeded with sewage sludge) at LBNL, California, USA - Biofuel metagenome 3 | ecosystem: Engineered > Bioreactor > Anaerobic > Unclassified ... | reverse complement strand
GCTTTATATAATGCGCGCGGAAATTGTGCAGGACGGCCAGACGGCGGTAACCGCCGAAGCCAAATTTATGCGCAGTGATTTGATTAAATAAAAAACGGTAGAAAGATGTAACAGTTACAATTTTATAATTTTATTCCGCACCCATTAAAATGCTTCTCATCATTCTCTTTTATAAACTCAAATAAATCTTTTATTTCCTGTTTGCCTGCCATATAGCTAAAGTCAGTCGCATCTGTTATAGAGGATATTTCAGAGGTATGTGAGAAAGAATTAGCCATAGTCCAAAGATATTGATATTTAGGTTCATTTCCAACCATTTCTTGAAATTTTCCGAACAAACTAGCCCCCTTTGGTTTTTTAAATGACAGGAACACTTCCAAAACTCTGCGTATAAGATTACCGGTTGTCACATCTTTTTCGGAGTTTGGGTCCCTATATATTTCCTTTAATTTGTCTATAATTGACATATATTCAGAAATATAATTTTGTATGCATGTGTTAGCATATTTTATATTTGAGCCTTTCCTTTTCATATTTTCAATCTCAAATATGGCTACATTATTATTGTTTGATTCCGTTCCTTCTTGATTCTGGCTCTTATATATATTCTTTATGGCCTCGCGAACTTTAGCAAAGAAATAGAAATTGTGCGTTAAGAAAAAAACTTGTTTATATTTCTGAACAGTTTTAATTGTAAGATTTTCTATATTGAATAAATTCATACTATCCAAACTGGAAACAGGGTCATCAATCACTATAATCTCTCCCTTTTTATCAGCTGCAGAAGAAGAATCTAATGACACAAGGAAATATAAAAACGCTATTATATTTTTTTCGCCCTCACTCAGATTTTTAGCCGGTCTATTAGGCATATTGTTCATTTTCCGTTCAAGAAAATATTCCCCTGAGTTGGGCTCAATCTTAAATATCAGACCGATATCCAGCATTTTTTCAAGAAATCCATTTATAAGCCTTAAGTTCTCTTCTTGATTTTCAAGACTTGCATTTTTTGCATCTATATCATTCTCAATTTTTTGCACATCTTGCTTCGCCTTTTCTAAAGAACTTTGTTTGGTCGTTTTGTTTAATTCAGCAGCTTCTATTACAGGTTTGTTTTGCTGAATATAAAAATTTATAACAATCTTTTTATTTTTCTCTTTTAAGTCACCACTTGCAACCATAGAATTATTCTTTGCAATAATACTTTTAATACGATCTATAGCCGTTGTGAAATTAGCTAATATATTATTAAAATTATCTTCATCTTCAAAAGATTTATCAGAATCTTTATTTGTTTCTTTTTCCACGAGTCTATCAAGAAGCCTTTTTAAAACTGATAAAAAATTGGTTTTTCCTGTATCAAAAGCAACTTTAGCGGTTTCATATTCTAAAAACAATTCATTAGTAAAGAAGTGTTGTTCTGAAAGCTCTAAAGGAAAAGATGTTAGTGACTGAATGCCTTCGGATATATGTTCTTTGGAAGTAGTAATTTGTGTTTCCAATTCCGAGAACGCATCATCTTTCTTAATCAGTTCTTGAATTTGTAATGACCTGGCATTCCATGTTTCAGCATCTATGTTTTGCCCACAGAACTTGCAAACATTATGATCATCTGTATGTAATCTGGCACCTTCTTCAATCCACTTTATCACTTCCTCTTTGATTTGGGTAGATTTGCGCTTTATAGGTTTTTTTAAAAGGTTGAAAATAGTGGTATAACTATCAGGCAAAAGTAAAGGAAGAATATTATCCAAGGTATTAACATATTTAGAATCTATTTCCGGTTTTACTTCTGACAAATAAATATCTCCGGCTGCTTTTTTATTATCTTCTGTAAGGGGTTCTTCTGTTGGCACATAGCTACTATAATCTGACATAAAATGTCTAATAGTGTATGATGAAGCATTCTCAATGTGCAAATAGGATCTAATTTCGGCGGCAATATTCTTTTTTATGTTTTCTAATGCTTTTTCGGATTTTTCCAATTCTACCTGTGCTTTTAATTTTTTATCGGACCTATCTGGAAAATCATAAAAAGCTCCTTTTGCGTTCTCAAGCCTTTCAATTTCTTTTTTTATAGTAGCATTATGCTCTCCTATAACAGCCGAAAGTTTGTGGGCTTTACCAACTTTTAACTCTAGATTTTTCTCTATAAAATCGGCATTAAATACTTTAATTTTACCTTTCAGACTAGACCTTACAAAATCTGTTACATTGCTTCCATTACAAACTATGTTTAATTCTCCTCCATTAAAATCTACCAATGGCTCCCCCTCGTTGTCTAACAAAGTCCAAGAGGCATCATTCAAGCAAGAGAATACCCGTGTAAGTGTTGTTTTGCCACTTCCATTATAACCATAAAATAAATTGGCATCCTTAAATATCAAATCATCAGGTGCAGAAAAATCTGAGAATGAACCTATCCCTTTTAATTTCTTAATACTATTAATACAATATGTCATTTTTACCCCGTGCTATTATTAAAAAATATTAAAGTTTAATAAACATAACCATTATACTGCAAATTTATCTACTATAAAATTATTATAACTATTTGAAACCAGTTTTTGAATAACTTTAGAATATAATTAGGATATTGCTATCAAACTAATATTCCCCCACTACCCTTTTAGGAACTCTTTTGTTTTAGCATATACGAAAAAAATAATGAGTTATGGCTGTTAATGCAGGCATAAAATGCCTGTAAAATTTTTATTTACAGAATTATTATTTATTTATTGCGGTTTCTATGCGGTAGCCTACACCCTGCTCGGTCTTTATAAAACCTTCCATAGACGGAAAAACTTCAAGTTTGCGCCTCAAATTGGCAACATAAATACGCACATAATGCCCCTGCTCCACTGCGGCAGGGCCCCAAACCTCTCTTAAAATATGCGTCTGCGTTATTATTTTGCCTTCACCTGCTATCAACACTTTTAAAACATCAAATTCGTTGGCGGTCAGTTTTACGTTTTCCCCGCCTATAGAAACCTGCCTTAAATTAAAATCCACGCAAAGCGGCCCGTTTTTATATACCGGCTCCGCCTTCAAATTGACTCCGTGGCGCAAAGCAACCCTGACGCGCGCCAAAAGCTCCTTAGAGCTGAAGGGTTTTGTAATGTAATCATCTGCCCCAAGGTCAAGTATATTTTCTTTTTCCTCATCGGAATTCAAAACCGTAACCGCAATTACAGGTGTGTTATAAAGCGCGCGTATCTTTTTTAAAAGTTCCGCACCGAACATATCGGGCAGGTTCAAATCAAGCAATATTAAATCGGGGTGTTTATTCTTAACCTGATAAATGGCTTTTTGGGCATTTTCCGCCAGAAAGACGGCATAGCCGTTTTCCTGCAGAATATTTTCCAAAAATCTGCGGATTCCCTTTTCGTCGTCAACAACAAGTATTTTTGCTCCGTTCATAATTTTATGGTATTAGATTTTAGGTTGCTCTTCAAGCGGCATTTGCACCGTTATCCTGAAACCGCAAGGTTTAATGTTTTCCGCCTTAATGCTGCCGCCGTGCAGCTGAACTACGCTTTTTGCTATGGCAAGGCCTATGCCGATGCCTGAAAAACCCGCTGCATTTTTGCCTCTGTAAAATTTTTCAAAGATAGAAGACAATTCCCCTTCTTCCACGCCGGGGCCCGCGTCTTCCACTTCAATAAAAATATTTTTACGCTCCGCATAAGCTTTTATTTTTATAACGCTGCCTTCGGGTGAATATTTTACGGCATTAAGCAAAAGATTTGTAAACAAAGATTCAAATAAAGCAAAATTCACGCGAATAAAGGGCAAATCAGTCTGCAAATAAGTTTCAATTTTACGACCGGCGGTATAATTTTTAAGTTTGCTCAAACACGAATTTACTATATCTTTAAGGTCGTTCCAGTCGCGCTTAAAATTCATCTCGGAACTCAGCTTTGACATATCCAAAATGTTATTTATCTCCCTGTTAAGCCGCATTGAAGCCTCTTTCAAATCTTCCAAAGGGGAAATATCCTTTCCGCCGCTTGCGGCCATTATATCCACCGCGCCGCCTATAACGGTAAGAGGGGTTTTAAGCTCGTGCGAAATTGAATTCAGCACCACCTGATATATTTTTTGAGATTCTTCCAGCTGCTTAATTTTTCCTGTTCTTTCTTTCAAAAGCTCCTGCCCCAAAAACACAGAAGTCTGATTTGCGGCCGCTTTTAACAGAGATAAATCGTCAAAAGAAAGCGGATTATCGTGATTTTGCGGAAGATAAGAAATAAACCCGCTCAGCCCCTGCGGCATTACCAAAGGCATATAAAGCGCTTCCGAAAGAGAAAGTGTTTCGGTATTCCAGCCTGCCATAGTTTGGTTTTCCATCGCCCACAACCCGACCGAAAATTCCTTATCCGCCGCGGTCCACACATATCCCCACGGGTGGCTGTTATAGGTTTCAAAAGAGCCTTCGTTATTTTTAAACGTAAAGATGAATTCCCCTTTTAAAACATATTTGAGTTGTTTTGCTATTTCTTTAAAAGTATCTTCTCTGTTTAAAGGCGAATTGATTGCCTGCGCTATTCCAAGGAGTATATTTGCGCGCTCTTCTCTTGCGGCAAGCAGTTTCTGCGTTCTTATCATTTTATTTGTTCTGTACCCGGTAACTAAAGCCGTTATCAGGAACAAGAAACACATTACGATATCTTCCGGTTTGCCTATATGGGCGGTGAAAACAGGCGGAATAAAGAAAAAATCCCAGGCGACCATGCTCATAACCGCGCAAAGCATAATCGGCCCTATGGTTGAAACCGCACCCGTGGCAAGCACCAAAAGCAAATAAATAAACCCTGCGGACTGATACCCCGCAAATCTGTAAATCACGATATTTATAAGTGTTACGAATAATACGGAAAGGAACACGTTAAGATATTTATTAAAGTCGCTTTCCATATAAATATAATCTTTTATGCCGAAGCGTTTTGCAGAATTCAAAAAATTGGTATTTCTGATTATCTGTATATCAACTTCCGTTTCGTTTATAAGCCGCGTGGCCAAAGACCCGCCTGCAAATAAATCTTTCAAAATCCCCGTCTGGGATTTGGGCAAAATCACATGCGTAATTCCCTCACGCTTAATAACTTCTTTAACAGCAGGGAATACGTCATTTTGGACAACGTTTATAATTCTTGCGTTAAGATTGCGGGCAAGCTCCGTGTTATCAAGAAGCATCTGCTTCTGCGCAGAATCAAGATTACGTCCGTCTTCGGCTATCATGGCAAAAAGCTCACAGCCTGAAGAAAAAGCAAATTTGCGCGCCGCTCTTATAACTTTTTTTGTCTCTACCGAAGGATATAAAAGTATAAGCGCTTTACCTTTGCTGCTCTGTGCATAAACCCCGGGGTCAAAAGAGTCTAACTCGCTGCCAACAACATCACCCGCAAAACGCAGGGCAAGTTCCCGCAGGGCGGTAAGCTTATCAGCCTTAAAAAAGTTACTTTGAGCCAATGAGATATTTTGGCCGCCCAAATAAACTTTCCCCTCTTTAAGACGCTGCAAAAGCTGCTCGGGCGGGATATCAATAAGTTCCATTTGATACGCGCTTTCAAACAGACTGTCGGGCACGGTTTCGTGCATGCTTATACCGGTTATCAAGTCAACGTCTTCTTTAAGGCTTTCCACGTGCTGTATGTTAATTGTGGTGTAAACATCTATATTATTATTAAGTATTTCTTCAACGTCCTGCCAACGCTTTTGGTGATTAAGACCGGGCACATTTGTATGGGCAAGTTCGTCTATAACTGCAATTTTGGGTTTTCTTTTAAGTATTGCTGGGCAATCAAGTTCTTCAAAAGTTTTGCCTTTATATTCAACCGTTTTAAGCGGCAGAACGGGCAAACCGTCAATTAAGGCCGAAGTTTCGCTTCTGCCGTGGGTTTCTATAACGCCAACCACTATATCGTCGCCCTTTTCAAGCGCGGCGTGGGCATGCTCAAGCATAGCATAGGTTTTACCTACGCCAGGGCACATTCCAAGGAATATATATAATTTTCCGCGCGTCTTCTTGCGCTCGGCGCGCTTCATGGCGTCCAGTATTTTGTTGGGATCTGCGCGCACGGTATCATTTTTCATATTTATCCAAAGCCAAATTAAGCTTCAAAACGTTTACTCTTTCTTCTCCCAAAAATCCCCAAGTTCTGCCTTCAGTGCAAGAACCTATAATAGCATTCAGGTCTTGAATGTCAATATTGCGTGCCGCGGCAACGCGTTTTGCCTGCGCTAAAGCGCTCTGCGGGGATATATGCGGGTCCAAACCCGAAGCCGAAGAAAACAGCATTTCTCCGCCCGCGCCGCGCGCAATTTTATATTCATCTTCATACATTTTAATATTATTTAGGGTTTTGGCGTCAAAAAGAGCCAAATTGTTCGCGGCAGAAGGCATTGTCTGCCAGTTGCAGGCGCTGGGCCTCGGCCAAAAATACCCGGCGGAAGAAAACTTCTGGGCAATAAGAAGACTGCCTTTGTTTTCCCCGTTTATTTTTATTATGCTTCCTTCCGCACGGAAAGGGAAAAACGTTTCCGCCGCCAAAGTTGCGGCAAGCGGATAAATTATCCCGCAAAGGACGCAGAATATCAAAAACATTTTAAGCGAAGTCAAAAATTCTTTCATATATTCCCTCTAAACAAGACCTGCAAAATTTATAATTAAATCAATAATTTTTATTCCTATAAACGGCGCGATAATGCCGCCTGCGCCGTATATCAAAACGTTATTTCTGAGCATTGCTTTTGCGCTCAGCGAAGTTTGTTTTACGCCTTTCATTGCAACAGGTATCAAAAGCACTATTATCAAAGCATTAAATATAACCGCGCTCAAAACGGCGCTTTGCGGGCTTGCAAGGCGCATAATGTTAAACGCGGCAAGCGGCCCTGCGGAATAAGACGAAGAAGCATATAAAGTGCCAAACATTGCGGGCAGTATCGCAAAATATTTTGCAACGTCATTTGCTATGCTGAAAGCTGTCAAAGCCCCGCGCGTAATAAGCATTTGTTTGCCAGTCTGCACAATTTCTATAAGTTTTGTAGGGTTAGAATCCAAATCAACCATATTACCTGCTTCGCGTGCGGCCTGCGTGCCTGTATTCATACTCACGCCGACATCTGCCTGAGCAAGCGCGGGAGCGTCGTTTGTCCCGTCGCCCGTCATTGCCACAAGATGGCCCTGCGCCTGTTCGCTGCGGATTCTGGCCAATTTACCCTCGGGCGTAGCATTTGCCATAAAATCGTCAACGCCCGCTTCCGCGGCTATGGCGGCGGCGGTATAAGCGTTATCACCCGTTATCATAACCGTTTTAATACCCGCCTTGCGAAGCTGGGCAAAACGCTCTTTTATCCCGCCTTTTACGATATCTTTAAGGTGAATTATGCCCTTAATATTTCCGCCGTCGGCAACCGCAAGCGGCGTTCCGCCGTTTTGGGCAATTTCTTTGGCCCTGTCCAAAATATATTGGGGGATATCGGTTTTATAATTTATTTTTATCCAAGAAGATATCGCATTGACGGAACCTTTCCTTATAACCCGCGTTGAAGAGCCGTCTTCAATATCAACGCCGCTCATCTGCGTCTGCGCGCTGAAAGGTATAAATTTAACATTATGAAGAGCAATATTATCCGCCCTGAGATTAAACTCATTTTTTGCCAAAGTTACTATTGAACGCCCCTCGGGCGTTTCGTCCGAAATAGAGCTCAGCTGGGCGCAAAGCGCAATTTCTTTTTCGCTTATGCCCTCGGCGGGTATAAACTCCGAAGCCATTCTGTTGCCAAGGGTTATTGTGCCTGTTTTATCAAGGAGCAAAACGTCAATATCGCCCGCGGCTTCAACGGCGCGGCCGCTTGACGCTATCACGTTAAGTTTAAGAAGTCTGTTTATCCCCGCAATGCCTATGGCGCTCAGAAGGCCGCTTATTGTCGTGGGTATCAGGCAAACAAGCAGCGCACATAACACGGTTACGCTGACGGTGCGGGCATTATAATAAGGAGCATAGTTGAAATATGAATAGAAAAATTTTAAGGATATTGCAGACGCCAAAAAGATAATGCTAAGCCCGCAAAGGAGCAGATTCAGCGCTATCTCATTAGGTGTTTTTTGCCTTGTTGAGGCCTCTATCAAACTTATCATTCTGTGAATAAAGCTCTGACCGGGCAAAGCTGTTATTTTTACTTTTACACAGTCGCTGATAACACGTGTGCCCCCTGTTACCGCGCTTCTGTCCCCGCCTGATTCCCTTATAACCGGGGCAGATTCGCCTGTTATGGCGGATTCGTCCACGCTTGCTATGCCTTCTATCACTTCTCCGTCGGAAGGTATGAAATCTCCCGCGCGGCAAATGACCTCGTCATCTTTCATCAGGGAGGAAGAAGGCACTTTTATTTCTCTGCCGTCGCGCAGAAGGTTTGCCGTCATTTCCTTATTGCTGCGTCTTAAAAATTCCGTTTGTGCACGGCCTTTGCCCTCGGCAAAAGCTTCGGAAAAATTTGCAAAAAATACCGTAAACCACAGCCAAAGCGTTATTTGTATTTCAAAAGATGCGGGCTTTGAGCTTATGATATCGCCGATACATATTAAAGTATTTACAATGCTGCCGACATAAACTATAAACATAACCGGATTTTTTATCTGGCAGGACGGAGTAAATTTTAAAAATGCGTGTTTTACGGCCCAAAATAAAATTTTTTTAAGTTCAATTTTTTCTTTCATAAAAGCCTCAAATATTCAAAAGCGTTTCAAGCCCCGGGCCAAGCATAAGCGCGGGGAAATAAGTAAGCACGCCAAATATTATGACAATGCCCAAAAGAAGAACGGCAAACAGCATATCGTCGGTTCTGAAATCGCTTACGCTCTGAGCCATACGCTTTTTGGCGCTAAGGCCGCCCGCTATTGCAAGGCAAGGCACAATTATCCCAAAACGCCCTATAAACATTGCCGCGCTCAAGGCCAGATTATAAAAAACATTATTTGCGTTAAGCCCGCCGAAGGCGCTGCCGTTATTGCCGGCGGCGGAAGCAAAAGCATAAATAACTTCGCTGAATCCGTGCGGACCGGAAGAAAATATATAAGACCTTAAACTGTGGGATACCAAAGCGACCGACGAGCCGAAAAGTATGCACAATGCGGGCAGTAAAATGACCAAAACCGACATTTGGACTTCGCGCTTTTCTATTTTTTTGCAGAAATATTGCGGAGTTCTGCCCACCAGAAGCCCGCAGATAAAAACCGTCAATATTACAAAAACCAGCATGCCGTAAAGACCGCAGCCTATGCCGCCGAAAATGACTTCGCCCGTAAGCATATTGAACAATGCGACTCCGCCCGCAAGCGGCGACAAACTTGAGTGCATAGCATTGACCGAACCGTTTGAAGCCGCAGTAGTTGAAACCGACCACAAAACGCTGTTTACGACGCCGAAGCGCGTTTCTTTGCCTTCCATGGCGGCGCTGACGCCCAATTTATGCGCGGCGGAATTTTCGGCATACAAAGAAAGCCCGATGCCGCAGATAAACAAGAAAAGCATAACCATAAGAATGACTGCGGAATGTTTGGGCGCGCCCGTCATAAAACCGAACATAAAAACGCAGGCGGCAGGCAGAAGGAGAATAGAAAACATTTCTAAAAAGTTGCTCAGCGGGGTAGGGTTTTCCAACGGGTGAGCGCTGTTTGCGCCATAATAACCGCCGCCGTTTGTGCCAAGCTGCTTTATTGCTATCTGGGAAGCGGCAGGCCCAAGCGGAATTTGCCGCGGTGAAGAATCTTCAACGGTAAATGTTTGTGCATTTGCCTTGAATGTTTGCACAACGCCCTGGCTTACCAAAGCCACAGACAAAAATAAACTTAAAGGTAAAAGTATATATATAACCGTTTTGGTAATATCGGACCAAAAATTGCCTATTAACGGATTTTCCGCACGCTTCAGGCCGCGTATCAACGCCAACAGCACGGCCATGCCCGTGGCGGCACTTAAAAAGTTTTGCACGCACAGGCCCAGCATTTGCGTGAGATAACTTAAAGTATTTTCTCCGCTGTAAGCCTGCCAATCCGTATTTGTTACAAAACTGACGGCAGTGTTTAAAGCCAAGTCCCAGCTGACATTATGAAGGCCGTTAGGGTTGAGCGGCAAATGCCGTTGCAGTATCTGAAGCATAAAGACCGCGCCAATGCCGATAAGGTTAAAAATAATAAGATTTTTTGCATAAACTTTCCAGTTCATTTCCTGCTCGGCATTGATGCCCGCAAGTTTATATATAAACTTTTCAAAAGGGGATAATAATCTGACGGCAAAATTTCTTTTGCCCGTATAAATATCCGCCATATATTTGCCCAAAATCGGCGCGACCAAAAGCAGGCAAAAAATATAAAACAATATTTGCAATAATTGGTTTGTTGTCATAGTTTTAAAATTTTTCCGGGTTAAACATAGCGTAGAACAGATATAAAAATAACACTGCGACAAGCAATAAAAGTAAGAAATTTAACATTTTGGTGAACCTCTTAAATAAATCTTATAATTAAGAGGAGAAACAGAGGTGTAAATAAGGGAGGCAAAACCGTAAAAATTCCGTAAAAAATGAGCCTAAACGGCAACATTTCGGCAATTTGCTTGTTTATGCGGAACGCGGCGGCCTTTACGGCAGAAGAATAAAGGGAAAAACAAGGGTTTGACGCTATTAGTTTAGAGTTTAAATTTTTAAGAAAAAGGTTTAGAAAAAACTAAACTGCAAATATTGAATTTTAATTTCTCTAACTACCAAGTACGCTCAAAAATGATATAGCACCACAGAAAAAGAGGGATAAATTTCCTTAAATAAACCAAGTATTTCTCTTCTTGAATTATCCATACATTTTTGTGCTTCCGGAGAAAAAAAGAACACAGGACAATTTGGATCCTTGCAGGTGCAATGTTTTAAATCTCCACTACGTAAGAAATCATCATATTGCCAACGTAATTGAGCAAGTTTTTTCTCTATATCAGACAGAATTTTTTTAATTTGTTCAGATTTAACCATATGTCTGGAAGGGATTCTTCGTATCTCAGTACCATCACGCAGCCTGTGAATACCTGTGTTTAAAGCTTCTATCGTATCAGTAATGGCTTGTTTAAATGCAGGGACATTGCTTTCATGTTGGAATGGGGTATAAAATGCTGGTCTATCAAAAAGTTCTGACATTATGGCAAGAATTTCATTGTCAGATCTTGGAATAGAATTTTGAACAAATTTGTCCAATTCTGCCGGAGTATCGGGGAACGGCTCCCCATCACAAAATCTTTTCAATAAGGGCTCTGCTTCTTTGTGTAAACGCTCTTCAAATTCTTCGGAAGACCATGCCTCACCCTTAATATCGTTATTGCGACATAAGAGAGCCACTTTATCACGGAAGCTAGTGGAAAGTTTTTTACCACCAGTCACTACAATAAACTTATTTGGTTTTTCATTTGCATACTTTATAATTTTTTGAAAATCATCACTAACTTTCTTAAAATTTGTATCTTTTCGATCAGAGCATTGAACAACTATTTTATATAACAGAGGAGGATTGTCTTTTTCTCTTTCTATCACAATATCTCTACCCCTATCATTACCAATTTGTCCATACCATTCTACTCTTGCAAGCGGTTCTGTGCGGAGGAAATAGGCAAAGACTAGCCTTTCAAATTGATGGCCATTAAAATCTTCAAAATGTATTGGTTGTACAAATTTCGCTAACATACCACAGTATACTATTTAAAATAAAAAAGTAGAAAGGACTAGGTTGGATATTCAACTTAATTATGCCAAAGATTAAGTATCACTGTTTATAGAAATAGCATACAGCTGTTTGAACTAGGTGTTATGGAAATAAGTATGCTCTGGGTCAACTTTAAAAAAGTGGATAAAAAAAGTTTTAGGGTAATTTATCTGATTAATTCAAGGCGAAAATGAAGAGGGAGGGATTCCGCCTTCCGGTAAAAATCTTGACTGATTTTTCCTGCAGGCCGGGCTCGCGATTTTTGCCTTTCGCAAAAACAACCTGCTCAAACAAAAATAACGCTCCGCCTTTCGAATCCCTACTCAATGCCAAGCAGTTGGCATTGCTTCCACCCGCAAATTAAAAA
>Ga0183101_1001774_pt1 | contig 12133 bp, 13 predicted proteins | sample Biomet3_FD_127790 | JGI IMG/M metagenome (GOLD analysis project Ga0183101, IMG submission 127790) | Microbial communities from bioreactor (seeded with sewage sludge) at LBNL, California, USA - Biofuel metagenome 3 | ecosystem: Engineered > Bioreactor > Anaerobic > Unclassified ... | reverse complement strand
GCTTTAGTGTCTATCTTAAGCCCACCCATTGTATGATGAACTGCTGGCTTTCTAGGAGTAGCATAAAACGGTGCTTTCTCTACTTTTAAGCTAAATGTATCCTTATGGAATTCAGGATCAAAACCAGCATCCACATATGAATTATATTTATTAATAGTGTCTACAAGAACTGCAGGATCCATTCCAACTTTTACTGCTAGTTCTTCTAGGGTATCTGCTCTAAATAAAGTGCCAGCTTCTACCTGACGGTCTAACTTTTCTTGACTTGTATTAGCTGCGGTTTTCTTTATTTCATCATCAGCTATAAGGTAGAATAAACCACCTTGCTCAATAGCAGCTTTTGTTAAAACATCTCTTCCAGAGAATTCATTAATAAATCTTTTTCCTTCTTTATTTACCATTACAAAGTTTTCAGGAGGTACTTGAACTCCACTGAATAATTCACCAGTTTCAGGATCAGCTACAGGCATCATTTGAGTAAAGCCCATTCCTGTAAGTGCTGCACCTACAGTTTTACCAAGCAATATTCCATCACCAGTCATAGCATATGAATTGGTAGTTTTTACATCATCAGCTATTTCACTCCAGTAAGTGTTGTATTCTTTCAGCATCTTTGTGTTTGCACCAAAACCACCACTTGCAAGGACTACTGCTTTTGCATAAACAGTTATCTTTTGGCCATTGACACCAGTTGCTATAACTCCTTTTATTTCACCATCTTCTATGATAAATTCCTTTACCGGACTATCAGTAATGATTTTTCCTGAGTTATCTTGTACATATTTTGTTAGTGCAAGTATAAATGATGAACCATGACTTTTAGTAGGCTTATGACCACGACGCCAAAGTGCACCAACTGGAGCAAATACTATGCTCTTATCATACTCAACCCCTATATCTTCTAGCCATTTAACACTTTCTAAAGCTCTGTCTGTAAGTATCTTTACTAGGTCATATTGGCCGTATATTGTGTTACCATTAAGGTCAGTTCTTTTACCTCCAAAATATGTTTGCATTCTGTGAAGTAATGGAGAGTCAAATAGATGTCCCTTTTGTGCGCCAAACTTTTCCTTATAAGCAGAAAATTCTTCTCTAAGTGCATGGAAATCATCTATATATTCTGGATGAATTAAGCTCTCATCTGTAGCTAGAAGTTCTTCAATTGTATGTCTTTCTCCTTTATTTTCTTCAAACTGCATCTGCCACTCTGGATCTGCAGCATTGATAGGACCACCTGAACGTATTGTATTTCCACCTACTGCTGGGTATTTTTCAAGAACAATAGCACTTTTACCATTCTGAAGTGCTGTTGCAGCTGCACTTAATCCAGCGCCGCCTCCGCCTACAACTACTACATCACAAGTATATTCTTCATCTTCTTTTATAAGACTGCTAGCAGGCTTTGGACGTCTCTTAAGTATATCAGGGTTAACTCCTGCAAGCTTAACTGCTTTTGCTACACCGTCTAGTACAGCATTACTAGTTTCTGAAGCACCAGAAAGAGCATCAACATTTAATGTTTGTCCTTCAATTATTTTATCTGGTATTCTTACAAAAACTACATCTGCAAGTCCTTCTGTCTCACCCTCTGTATTTATATCTATACTTTCTATTCTTTTCTCACTAAAGGATACTTTCATTGGAAGACTTCCACTATGACCTATTGCATCTACCTCATATACTCCTGGTTTAAAGGTAAACTCTTCTTCTTCATTAAGCTGATTTGAAATCTTTGCAAAACGCATAAAACGTAAGAAGCATATTTCTAGGAAGTCTATAGTTCTTTCATTGTTTAGATTACCTTCTTCATCAAATGCTTTGTGTGCGCTTCCAAGTAAAAACTCATATCCTGGCATTACATTTGCATCAACACCTGGTGCATCTAGAATTTGACGAAGATGTAGCTGTGCACGAGAAGAACCTTGGACATCAAGTGAAGCTCCAAGGATCATTACTGGTTTGCCAGCAAGTGGATGAAGATCAAAGCTTAGCCATTCAATTAAGCTTTTAAGACTAGATGGAATTGAGTGATTATACTCAGGAGTAGCTATAATAACACCATCACTTGCTGTAATCTTATTATTGAACATCTGTATAACTTCACTTGAAGACTGATTATCAGATTGATTAAACATAGGAACATCAGTAATCTCAAGTATTTCTATTTCTGCCTTTGACTCAAAATATTTTTTCATAAACTGAAGTAGTTTACGATTATATGATCTTTTTGCACTAGTTCCAACAATTGCTATAAATTTCATTAATATTAATCCTCCTACTCTTCCCAAGTGAATTTTTTAACTTTTTTATGTAAAACTTTTTCTGCTAAAAGTTTTGATGTAATATCTGTAAATAGAAAAAACTCTCTGAAAATTTCATCAAGCTCTGATAACTTATCTGAATAGATAAGATTTCCTGCGCTATCAAATGCGCCTTGTGATTTTCCTAAAAGGAATTCACTACTTGGCATGATTCTTGCAGCAAGCTCAGGTGAATCAAGTATTTGTCTAAGATGTGCCTGTGCACGAGAAGAACCAAGTGTACCAAGAGAAGCTCCCACTATTAAAACAGGCTTGTCAGTAAGTGCTTGACTAGTATAACTAATCCATTCAAGAGCACTCTTTAAAACAGCTGGTATAGCATGATCATATTCTGGAGTTGCTATTATTACACCATTTGCTTTTAAAATTTTATCAGATAATTCTGCTACCTTTTCAGGAACATCAGAATCCTCTGGTTCATTAAAGGCAGGTAAATCCTTAATTTCATATAGTTCTATCTCTGCCTCACTCGAAAAATGCTTTTGCATAAATTGAAGCAGCATACGATTAGTTGACACGTCTGAGTTAGTGCCTACAATTGCTAAATATTTCATAGTAATCCCCTTTCTGTATTTCAAAGTTTCATAATTTAAGGCACATGAAAATAAATAATACGTCCAAGATTTAAAAATAATCCAAATTGCAGCAGAGCTGCTCTTTTTAAATCTACATATTTATTTGATTGTGCCTTAGTAATTGTTTGATATAATTTTAACATGTTAAGTATATTATATCTAATAGTTATTTTATTGAAGTTTGATAACATATTTGTTATAATCGAACACAAGAATCAAGTTCGACTAAGATTCAGGTGGAATTTGATCCCCATCTGAATCTTAGTTGAACTTATACCCTCGATGGGCACAATGTACCCTCAATGGGTACCTCGTCTATGGTCGTTCAACTGTTTCACAAATCACTAATGTGATTTGTATAAGTTCGATTAACCAAATATAAGATGCCCACATGGAAAGTTCATGTATCCAAATGTAAAAGCTCTAAAGAGAAAGTTCCGCTAGCCAAATATAAAATTTGGAGCATCACTTTTTTGACATTCACTTTTGGATTCTCACTTATCCCCCATTTAAAGAAGTGGGAGGTGTTACAGTTGCTAGACATCAGATAAACGAGTTAAGGCACTATTACATAAATAACAAGTCCACTTGCAAGGCTATTGGGGGACTCGTTATTTATTTTCATATGCCTAAATATTTCACAAAAGGATGAGTTAAATGTCAAAATACTATTCTCAGGATATTCTGTATTATATTGATGCCATTTTAAAATACAGTAATTATGGCAAGGCTGCCAAATCACTTTATATTTCTCAACCTCACTTGACACAGAGTATTAAAAGGATAGAAAGCCAGTTAAACTGTGAGCTTATAAGTCGTAGCAAGCTGCCATATCGATTAACCGAGCAGGGGAAGATATATTATCAATATTTAACTTCAATAGAAAATAATTATGCGAAGCTGATTAGGGAAATATCAGCCGTGTCAGATATAGATAACAAGGTTATAAAGATAGGAGTGCTTCCTAGCCTTGGAACCTACCTTTTACCTCTTTTTTTACCAAAGTTTTTGGATATGCATCCAAACTGTAGGATAGAGCTTTCAGAGACTTTACCAGAAAAAAATGAGAAACTCATTCAAAATGGTGAATTGGATTTTTGGATTGGACAAAATTCAAGAAATATTTCTCCAAACTTAAACTCTATTACTTGGGGCAGACACGGATACCGTGCTATTATTCCTCGAAGCTGTGATCTGTATCAAAAAGATGTAGCCATTATTCCAGAAGGAACTATGGACATAACCAAGATATTGCGTCAAAATCTCATACTAACTTCCAAGGGTTCTGCTATAAGAAAGCAGATAGATCAATTATTAAGCATTTATAAGGTAGAACCAAAAATCATAATGGAAAGCACCGAAATCAACACTGTATGTAACCTTGCAGCGAGTAATTTAGGACTGACCTTTATACCAGAAAGCATATATGTAAAAGAGTGTCCATCTGAATACAACATATATCAAATTCCAATTGATGAATTGAATTTAGATTATTTTATGGCATATCACAGTGAAAAAAAACTAACTGATATTGATAAAGACCTTATAGATGCATTTCTAATTCATGGGCAAAATAATTTAGGAAACTGACAATTAATAACAAGTCCAAAATATAATGGCAAGAGGACTTGTTATTAATTTGATAGTGCCGCAAATATAGGAGGGCAAAATGAATGAGTATACGAAGATAATATATCTTATGGGAACGAAAATCTCTCTATATGTAAAGGGAGATGATGCTGAAAAGCTAGCAGAAAAGGCTGAGTCTATGCTTATTAATTATGAAGAAGTCTTTAGCGCTAACAGTGATAAATCACAGCTTGCAATGCTAAAAAAAACAGCTCCACTAGCTCCACAGGAAGTTGATGCAGAGCTGTATGAACTGATAAAAATAGGAAAAAAACATAGTCTATGTGAGAATACATATTTAAATATTGCAATAGGACCATTAATAAAGTTATGGAGAATAGGTTTTAAGGAGGCACATGTACCAGAGAAAGAAGCTATAGCAAATGTACTGGAACTTTTAAAGCCTGAAAATATACAATTAGATAATGAAAAAAAGACCGTGTATTTCTTGAAAAAAGGCATTGAGATAGACCTTGGAGCTATAGCTAAGGGCTATTTTGCTGATAAAGTCATGGAATTATTTAAAGAAAATGGAGCTGTTTCGGCTATGGTAGATATGGGAGGTAATGTTCTCGTTTTTGGAGACTCACCATCAAACAGCGGTGACTGGAATGTGGGAATACAAAATCCGTTTCTACCAAGAGGAAATGCAGTGGCACTTGTCAAAATAAAAGATCAATCAGTTGTAACCTCTGGAATATATGAGAGAGTGTTTGAAAATGATGGACGTAAGTATCACCATATATTTGACAGCAAAACAGGCTACCCAATAGAAAGTAATATAGCTTCATTAACTATTATTGCTGATAAATCCATAGACTGCGATATATATACTACAAAATTGTTTGGATTAGATGCTGCTTCAATTATTCATAGAGTTAATAGAATTAAAGGTATGGGTGCTGTTGTAATAACTGTGGATGGAAAACTAGCCTATACAGATAATCTTAAAGGAAGAATATCTCCATTAACAATGTAATATTCCAATGAGGCACCATTTCTAATTTAATATATCTGGTGAAACTACCCTTACCCCAAAAAAACAACCGCCTGTAAGTAGCTATTTAAGGTACCTACAGGCGGTCTTTGATATGTATGGTGGAGGCGAAGGGTGACATTTTAAATCAACTATGCTTCACTAAAATACACACTTTCTATCTTACAAGTATGATTTTTCATTTTTGAATCATAACATATATTAATATTTTTATAATTACATTTTTTCTATTTTAAAATCTAAACTGATAAAAAGATTCAACAAATTCATCAATTGTATGTAAGTTCAATGATTCTATAACTTCTATGTCAGTTTGTTCACACAAGTCAATTAATATGCTTGCCATATAAGCATCTCTAACTACTATATTTTTAGGTCTTCCTATTCGAATAATATAATTTATTACTGTTTCAAATATTAGATCAACAACATTATCTCCAGGTGTTACCATGTTTTGTGATAATACCACTCCTTTTCTTGCATCTACTAACATACATAATCTAGGTATAAGTGGTTTATCATATTGCTTATCGTTTATTGCAGAATTTAAATATGCTATATCTAGTTCTAAAATAGAATTATCTTGTTTTTGCTTCTTTAAGCGATTTATTAATAATTCATCTTTCAAAATAGCAACAGGATAATCCATATCTGGAATAATCACTGCTTCTTCTGAATTTACCCATATATTGTTTTCCTCATCAAATTTACGCATTAATGTCTTACCATTTTTAAAATCAATCTCCATACCTTTATTTAGTGAATCAATAGCCATATATACATGTTTTAATATTTTTGTAAATTCTAATACTTCATCTCTATCAGGCATATACGGTACATAACCACTTTCAAAAGTTCTAAAATATATCCAATTATTTTTTCCTCTAAACTTCAAATCTAATTTCTTTATAATGTCACGTTCTTTTGTTGTCAATTCATCTCTATTACCATAATTACACATAACATTATTTTGATATCTTATTAACTGATGACTAGGCATCTCACTACTATAAGCCATTTCAAAAAAGCCCTTTATAGAATCTAATCCATAATAAGCAGCAATACCATAACATTCTCCACCTTTTCCCATAACACTGCATACACATGGCTCTTTTTTATTTGACTCAATTATAGTTATTAAATCCATATCCCATAGTCTCTCCCATGGCTTTAACTCCTTAAGCTTTATAGCAATATCATATAAAGCTCTCCATTCTTCCAACTTAGCTTCAGTTCTCATCTATTAAATTTCTCCTATCTATTTTTTATTAAAATGCTCTTTATATAATCAAATATTTATCTATTACAAAACCATACACTATAGTCATCTACTATTTCTTTTTCTTTCCCCTCAGCTTCTAATAAGCATAATTCTATACAATATTTTCTTCTTCCTTTCTTTACATCAACTATTATTCCATGTAAATCATCTATCATACCAATACCAAGAACTTTTAACCTATCACCAACTTTAATTATTGAATCATAATCATTTTCTACAACTTTTGCTTCAAAAGGAAATTTTAATTTAGTATTTAGGTATTTTTCCCACTCTTCCAGCACTTTTATCTCATCATCTTCTGGCATATCTTTTATTACATTATAAATTCGTTCATCTTGCTTAAAATGTATTTCCCATTTCAATATTCTCAAACTCCTCTACTATATGTTTTTGCCGCAACACTTTTAATAATATCATCTTCAATAATATTTTAAGACATAATTTTGTAATTGATGCGTCTTTTTTCACTCATACTTGCTTCCATTAGTATTTTTATTGAAAATTAACAAGTTCAGTCATTCTTCCCTCACAAATACCCCAGGGGTGTTTTAGGAGAACGTAGTTATCCTCTTGCTACTGAAGTCCGAAGGGCTGAAGTTGCTACTCCGTGTTTCACGCGCCCCCCTTAGCATTCGAATAATTTCCAAATTAATTCCAAGAACTGTCCCTCTAACAATAAACCTCAACTATCTCTTTATTTTTCCCCTCAAAAATCACAGTACTTTTTTCTACCTTTCCTGTTTGTCCATGAATTTTTCTAAAATCAAATATTAAAAGATAGCCTTCATCTAAACTATATTGATCTATATATTCAGCTAATTGAAGTAATCCCTTTTTATGATATTCCTCTCCATTCCACCTTTTAAGCTCTAATATATACATTTTCTTATTATAAGTTATAACTATGTCAAAGCGCTTCTCTTCACCGCCTTGTACTTCTTTAAATGCAAATCCTACTCCATTTATTATAGGACTTATGAACGCTAAAAATAATAATCTTCCATCTGCTTCTAAAAATTCTTCTCGCTTCTTGGAATATTCATGTTTCATGAATTCTTGAAACTTTATGAGTATCTTCTCTATATCTAAATCTCCATTTGCTTTTATGAATTTTGCACTTTCATTATAATATCCTACATCTGTTGAAGTTTCTATTAATGAACTCATATAATTATATATTCTTTGCTCATATATTCTATTATGAATCTTAACTTTTCCATCATTATTTTTAAATATCCCATGAATTATTGCTAAGTTTATAATTAAATTATCTTGATTATAGATAATTTCCGTGCCATCTAGAATTATTCTTTTTACTAATGCTTTTAAATCATTATTGTTTTCTATATTCTTAATAAGGCTATCAAAATTAGTATTACTCTCTGTTAATAGTTTCTTAACGGCCATATCCATATACTCTTTTTCCCACTTTGCTTCATCTTCTGCCATTATCTTTTCATCAATGATTTTGCAAAGTTTACTCACTAAAAACGGATATCCCGAAGTATAGAAATATAGTCTTTCTGAAAAATAAGTTTTATCCAAAATTACACCTTTATTTTCAGTATAATCATCGAGCATTGTAACTATTTCTTCTTCAGAAAAGCTCATATCTACATCAAAGTCAGAAGCTATATTCCATGGGCTGTTATATTTCTGCTCTTCCTCTAGCCTTATTTTTAGCTTTAAGCTTTTGACGTCATGAACTCCGGCAAGTATTACACTATGAAAAGTATAGTCTTTTCCAGTATTTCTTAGTAAATACTTATTTCTAAGCATGCCTAAAAAGCTTATAAACAATTGATTATTGCTACTTTTATCAACTTCATCTATCATTAAAACTACTTTTTTATCTGCCTTTATAATAAATTCTGTTATTATTTGTGATAACTTATTTAAATTATTAGCACCACTTTCCCTCTCCTCTAAGAATGTCGCTAAGTTTTGATCGCTAAATAAAAGGCTTCTTTCTACTATTTCTAAAAAAGTTTTAGAAAAACTTTCTTCATTTTCAAAAATCAAATCCCCAATACCTTCAAAGCTTATAGATATAACTAAATATTTACTATCCTCATTTAAAAGTCTTTCAAGCAGATATAGTGTCGTAGTCTTTCCGTACTGTCTTGGTCTATTTATAATAAAATATTCTTCTTCTTCAATTAACTTTATTATTTTATTCATTTTATTCGAAGTATCTACCATATAATGCTTATTAGGTATACAAGTTCCTGTTACATTAAACTTTTTTCCCATATCTAAATTCACTTCCTTGCGCCATTATATAATTTATTCTACCACATTTAATTTTATTTAAATCTTATGTTTTTTCTTAACAGCCTGTTTATTTCTGTTTGAAAGACTTCAACATCTCCTTTTAATACTGATGTATATACTTTTGTCTGATATTTTTCTTCCATTTTGTTATGGTATTTTTCTAAGCAGTCACTTAGAAAGTATAAGGAATCAATATAATCGCCTTCTTCTCCTGCTCTTTTAGGATTTTTAAATATCGTTCCTTTTCATGCTTTAGTTCTTGATGTTCTAAAATATATTCATGTCTCTTGTATTCTTCTGCTATTCTTCTTCTAATAGAAATATAGGCAAGCTCAAAAGTTGGCTGCTTTGCAGATTTTAATGATAAATTAATTACAGGATACTGCCCCATCCCTATTATTCTTTATATTATATCCAATAAACTGATTTTATTAAACATAAAAGATAAACAGCTCCAAGGTTAATCTATCCCCTAGAGCTGCTTGTCTTTACAACAATATCCTGAGCGTACTGCTCAGGATAGTTATATATATAATTACTCATTTTATTTATATTTTTCAATAGTCTCTGCAACTCTTGAGTCTATTTTTCCTTTTTTATTTCTTGCTGCTATATCATATGAACCATTGATATAAGCATCTATATCTTTTCTATTAATTCTCCACTCTCTCCCAAACTTTACAGCCTTTATTCTACCATCTTTTATCATATTATATATAGTTTGATTACTTACCCTTAGAAGATCTGCAACCTCTGTTAGGTTTAAAACATCTGGTTTGTCTTCAGTTTTTATATCTTCTAAGCTCTTACTAAGCTTTTGAAGCATCATTGCATCTTCACTCTCTAGTACCATTTCTCCACATTCTGGACATACATACGCACTTATACCATTTACAGTAACCTTATAATCACCCCACCCAGTGTTAATTGCAGTGATTTTCTTTTCCATTTCATGATTACAAATATAGCATTTCATACTCATTTTTCATGCATCTCCCTTCTTTTTAAAACATTTCCGATACATTCCCAAACCTCATCTTTTGTTCTATAAACTGTTACTATAACAGGAATATCTCTATCTGCCACTACCGTATAAACTTCTGGTTTCTCTATATTACCTTCTTGAAATAACACTTTAAAATCATCTATTTCATTTCCGATTTGAACCTCAATATTTTCCCCTTCAGTTATGCAACTTATAACATTCTCTAAAGAAATTTTACGCTCTCCCATTCTATCAAGTGCATGATTACTAACTCTATAATAACCATCATTAACCTTCTGACATTAATATAAAAATTAAAGCCTTAACTTTTCTAAAGTTGTTAAGACTTTTAATATTATCCAATTCCTTAATTCATTAAATTTATTAATTAGTTATCTGATTCACTTAACTCTATTTTCATTGAACTCAATAACAAGTTGAGTCATTCTTCCCTCACAAATACCCCCGTGGTTGCTTCTGAAGTCCGAAGGGCTGAAGTTGCTATTTGTTTTATCTTTCTATTCCGAGTTTGCCTGGACATGGTCGGCATTAACGGTTAGTGCACAAGTAATTATATAAAAATATACTTATTAAAAGTATATTTTTAATTTTCCATTTTCCCTATAATATTTCCAGACTTCGGAGAAAAACTTATAAAATCTTTATCATTATTTGATAATGCCCATAGTGCAAAACCATTATCAGGTAAATAATTTTTAGGCTCTCCATATTTATTATACAGATATTCAGTAACACTTGTAAACGCTGGTAAACTAGCATTATTTTCATTCTTAACATCTAACGTTAAAAGCATAAGCATACCATCTATAGTTTCTGCTGCTATTTTTATGTTATTATACTCTCCATCAAAATACTCTACTTTTTTATAATCTTTAGTTATTTTAAATGTTAAACTCATATAACTTGGCATTTGATCAATACCATCACCAATTTTAGGGAAATCTCTCAAAATTTTAACATAATCCTCTTCTCTAATATTAATTTTTTGTGAATTATCAACTACTACTGTTTTTGCATCTGCTTTAACTTTTACGTCTGCCTTTGCCTCAGCTTCTGTATTAGCCTTTACTTCTGATTCTGCCTTTGTCTCAGCTTCTGCCTTAGCTTTTTCATTAATATTTTCTTGAGAATTACTTTGAGTTTTGATTGTATTTGAAGATTTCCCATTTGAAACAATTGCACCTATAAACATTAAAGTAAAAAAAACACTTAACAGTATTCTTATTATATTATTAAATCTGTTGTTTCTCCACATTATCCAAATTCCAACTGGTGCAAAAAATATTAGTGTAAACCACATAAACCATATGGAATCGTAAAACTTCGATTTATTTCCCATTACATCCCTTCCCCCATAATCTTTAATATACTTTTTTCTAAAGTAATTATTTCTACATAAACATTTAAATTCCTTTAAATTTTCTTAAAAAGCAAATATATTTGAATAATTACTTGAAATATTTAGCTTTTAATGAGTATTAATTAAAAATAACTTTTTTACTTAATATATCAATAGGCATAATTAGTTTAATCAACTCAATTTAATATAATAGTTTATGGTGTTACTCCAATAGGTTTTCGAGCCACAAACCCTATCACTGTCGAACAGAACTTGCAAAAGTAGTACCTTGACTAAAGTATCCGTGGCAGTTTATTGTAGCTTTAGTGTACAATAAGAGAGTTTCTTTTACGGTCATTTAATGATAAAGAAAAAACAACCCCCAAACCCATTAAAAACAGCTCGATTATGTCAACGAAACTGACATAACCATTTTGCTGACAAATCGGTATAAATACTATAACAAATTCAGTCATTCTTCCCTCACAAATACATCCGGGGGTGCTTCTGAAGTCCGAAGGGCTGAAGTTGCTATAGATATTTCAAACCGTTTGAAAATATACAATGATATAACTAACAAAACAACTCCAACTGCTAGCTTAATAGGACTGAAATCCACTTTATATAATTCTGGAAAATATGATACTATATAACAGAATAAATTATTCAAACCATGTAATAAAATAGTTATAATAAGGTTTCTTGTTTTT
>Ga0183101_1001796_pt2 | contig 12134 bp, 13 predicted proteins | sample Biomet3_FD_127790 | JGI IMG/M metagenome (GOLD analysis project Ga0183101, IMG submission 127790) | Microbial communities from bioreactor (seeded with sewage sludge) at LBNL, California, USA - Biofuel metagenome 3 | ecosystem: Engineered > Bioreactor > Anaerobic > Unclassified ... | reverse complement strand
CCGGCGAGATCACCTGCGGCCAGTGCAAGAAGGAGACCGCGGAACGGGTCATTGCATTTTTAAAGGACTTCAAGGAGAAGATGGACGTGGCGGCAGAAAATATCGAGGTGTGAAGGGAGAATGGCGGAACTGACATTAAACGAGAAGAGGCTGCTTGCCGCGCTTGCTAAAGAAAAAGAATCTAGTGCAGAAGAGCTTGCGAAAGAGTTGGAAACAACTCCAGAATCCATTATTCAGTGGGGACTCTTGAGCAAAGATCGCGGTTTTACTTTGGTTGCACGTAATGTCAAAAAGGATTTTGAGCTTACAGATGAAGGCAAAATGTATCGGGATGAGGGCCTGCCTGAAACTCAAATCCTCAAAAAAATTGGAAATTCAGGAACTCCACTTTCAGAACTCCAAAAACATCCGGCATTCAAGATTGGATTCGGGCAGTTAAGAAAGAAGAATCTTATAACTGTCAATAATGGAGTAGTTTCAAAGAATCCCGGTGCCTCCACATCTGACGATGAAAATGCCTTAAAAACTCTAAATGAAGGAGATCCCCGATTACGCGAACTTATCCGTCGGGGTCTTGTTCGCGAAAATGAAACTGTTCGAAATATTCTCTCAATTACTTCAGAAGGCACTCTCTGTGTGAAAGCAGGCCTCGATCTCCGTGAAGAGATCGGCACCCTCACCCGGGACCAGATCCTCTCCGGCTCGTGGAAGACCGCGAGCCTGCGGAAGTACGATATCCACAAGCTCCCCAGGACCGCCTACCCGGGCAAGACCCACCCGTACCAGCGGCTCATCGACGAGATGCGCGAGATTCTTTTGGAGATGGGCTTTATCGAGATGCACGGAGGGATCGTCCAGAGCGCTTTCTGGAACTTCGACGCCCTCTTCCAGCCCCAGGACCACCCGGCCCGGGAGATGCAGGACACCTTCTACCTCAAAGAAGAAGCCCCGCTGCCCGAAGGCTGGGAGCGCCTCCGCGACATGCACGAGCACGGCGGGGAGACCTCGTCCACCGGCTGGGGCGGGAAGTGGAACCCCGAAAAGGCAAAGCAGTGCGTGCTCCGGACCCACACCACGAGCCTCTCCATCCAGTACCTCGTAAACCACCCGAAACCACCGGTAAAGTCGTTCTGCATCGGCCGGGTGTACCGCCGCGAGGCAATCGACCCCACCCACACCCCCGAGTTCGAACAGCTCGAAGGGATCGTGATGGACAAGGGCGTTACGTTCCGCCACCTGCTCGGGTTCCTGAAGGAATTCTACCAGCGGATGGGATTCGAGGACGTCCGGTTCCGGCCCGGGTTCTTCCCGTACACCGAGCCCTCGGTAGAGCCCGAGATCTGGGTAGACGGCCTTGGCTGGGTCGAGATGGGCGGGGCAGGCGTCTTCCGGCAGGAAGTCACTGCTCCGTGGGGCGTTACCTGCCCGGTGCTTGCCTGGGGCCTTGGCGTGAGCCGGGTGGCGATGTTCCGGCTCGGGTTAAAGGACCTGCGGCAGCTCTACCAGAGCGACCTCGAATGGATCCGGACGAACCCCGTGCACGCGCCGGTAAAAGTCGGGAGGAAGGCGTAACATGGCAATCATCAGCCTTTCCTATAAGTATCTCGAACGGCTCACCGGGACCGACAAGGAGACGATCCTAAAGCGCCTCCCCATGATCGGCTCCGAGATCGAACGGATCGAGGAAGACCACGTTGACGTAGAGTTCTTCCCGAACCGCCCCGACCTCTTCTCGGTCGAGGGTGCAGCCCGGGCAATGCGGGGATTTCTCGGGATTGAAACCGGCCTCCCGAAGTACACGGTCAAGCCCTCCGGCATAAAATTCACCATCGACCCGAAGCTTGCAACGATCCGGCCCTGCCTTGCCTCGGCCGTGATCCGGAACGTTTCCTTTGACGACGAGTCGATCCTCTCGGTGATGGCGCTCCAGGAGGCGCTCCACTGGGCAGTCGGGCGCGGCCGAAGCAAAGTTGCAATCGGCATCCACGACCTCGACACGGTGACCCCGCCGTTCCACTACAAGGCTTCCCCGAGAGACCGGAAGTTTGTCCCGCTCGACTTCACAAAAGAGCTAACCCTCGACGGCATCCTTGCCGAGCACCCGAAAGGAAAGGATTATGCAAAGATCGTCAAAGACTTCCCGCTCTTCCCGCTCATTGTCGATAACGAGGACCATGTCTGCTCGTTTCCGCCGATCATCAACGGCGAGCGGACCCGGGTGACGACAAAGACAAAGAATATTCTCCTCGATGTCACCGGTACCGACCAGCGTGCGGTAAACGTTGCGGCAAACATCATCTGCACGGCGCTTGCCGAAGCAGGCGCGACCATCGAGAGCGTCGAGATCGAAGGAAAGACCTTCCCCGATCTTGCTCCCACCGAGCGCACCGTGAGCGTCCGCGAGTGCTCCGAACTTGTCGGCGTCGAACTCACCGCCCCGCAGATGGCAGCACTCCTTGAAAAGATGCGGTTTGGCGCAGAGGTCGTGGGCGATGACAAGGTCAAAGTGCAGGTGCCCTGCTTCCGGGCCGACATTATGCACGACTGGGACATCTTCGAAGACGTTGCGATCGCCTACGGATACGAGAACTTTGCTGTGGAACTCCCGCCAACGTTCTCGATCGGGAAAGAGCACCCGGCAAACCATATCGCCGGGCAGGCCCGTGCCGTCCTTTCCGGCCTCGGCTACCTCGAAACCATGCCATTTACGCTGACAAACGAGCGCGTGCTCTTCGATTCCCTCCGGCGCCCGCGACTTGCAGAGACGCTGCACCTGATGCACCCGATCAGCGAGGAGTACACAGTAGTCCGGACCGATATCCTGCCGCTCCTTCTGGAGATGCTCCAGGTCAACCGGCACCGCGAGCTCCCGCAGCGGATCTATGCAACCGGTGACGTGGTGGCAAATCTCCACACGGGACAGAAGCTTGCAGCGGCAGGCACCCACCCGTCAGCAGACTTCTCCGAGGCCTACGCCCACGTGGACGCTGTGCTCCGCGAACTCGGGATCGCGTATACGGTCGCGGAATCAAAGGACGAGGCGTTCATCGAAGGAAGGAGAGCCGACATCCTTGTAAACGGGAAAAAAGTCGGGGTCTTTGGCGAGATCCACCCGGCGGTGCTTACCGCATTCGAACTCGAACACCCGGTGGCAGCCTTCGAACTCGATCTTAAAGCCGTACCGGGATATCCCGACGAGCCAGATACTCTTTTACATCGCGGACAGTAAACTCGCCATAGTGAAAGACGCTTGCCGCAAGGCAGGCGTCGGCTTTTCCTTTGGTAAACCCGTCATAGAAATGTTCGAGCGTGCCCACCCCGCCGCTTGCGATCACCGGGATGTTTGCCGATTCCGAGATCGCCCGGGTGATGGCGAGGTCAAACCCGTTCTTGGTGCCGTCGGTCTCCATGCTCGTCAACAGGATCTCCCCGGCGCCGCGTTCCTCGGCCTCGCGTGCCCAGCGCACCGCGTCGATCCCGGTCGGCTTGCTCCCGCCGTAGATGACAACCTCGTACCAGCAGGTCCGGCCATCGCACAGCTTCACCGGCACTGCCTCCGGGTTTTCGGTAAAATTCCTCTTAACGTCCATGGCAACCACGATACACTGCGTGCCAAAAGACTCTGCCCCTTTGGTGATGATGGTGGGGTCGTGGACGGCGCTCGTGTTCAGGCTCACCTTGTCGGCGCCGGCCCGGAGGATCTGCTGGATATCGTCGAGGGTTTTTAAGCCTCCCCCGACCGTGAGGGGCAAAAAGAGCTGGTCGGCTGCCCGCTGGATCAGGTCGATGATGATGCCGCGTTTCTCCTTTGAGGCCGTGATGTCCAGGAATACCACCTCGTCTGCCCCCTGTTCATTGTAGCGCGAGGCAAGCTCCACCGGGTCGCCGGCATCCCGGAGGCCCAGAAAATTTGTCCCTTTCACGACCCTGCCGTCCTTTAGGTCAAGGCAGGGGATGATCCGCCGCGTGAGCACCATTTCATTCTTGGTTTCTCCTGCAAGGGCTATTTACCTATCTGCCCTGCCGGATTCACCAATTCGCTTATGTGCCATAATCGCCCCAGTACATGGGTACGAAACCATGCGGTCCCGGCAAGGCTCGCCGGGGGCCGTGTGCACGGAGTAGGTTATGAGCAGTTCCGGAAAACTCAAGATCGACTGGGCAGCACAGTACATGCCGGTGCTTGCCTCGATCAAAAAACAGTTCGAGAAGGACAAACCGTTCAAGGGCATGACGATCGGCATGGCCCTCCACGTGGAGGCAAAGACCGCAAACCTCGTCCAGACGCTTGCCGCCGGCGGGGCAAAGGTCTACATCACAGGCTGCAACCCGCTCTCCACGCAGGACGATGTGGCCGAGGCCTTAAACCATGTCAAGAACGTGCACTGCTATGCCAAACGCGCGTGCAGCGTCGAGGAGTACTATGCGGCCATCGAGCAGGTGCTCGACGCGGCCCCGTCGATCACCATCGACGACGGTATGGACCTGATCCACTACCTGCACACCAAGAGACGCGAGCTCTTAAAGAACGTTGTCGGCGGGTGCGAGGAGACCACGACCGGTATCCACCGGCTCCGGGCCATGGCAGCCGAGAAGAAACTCGAGTTCCCGGTCGTTGCGGTCAACGACACCCCGATGAAGCGGTTCTTTGACAATGTGCACGGGACCGGCGAGAGTGCGCTCTCGTCGATCATGATCACGACGAATACTCTCATCGGCGGCAAGTACTTCGTGGTTGCCGGCTACGGCTACTGCGGCCGCGGCTTGGCGAAAAAGGCCCACGGCCTTGGTGCAAAGGTTGTTGTCACCGAAGTCGACCCGCGCCGGGCGCTTGAAGCCCACATGGACGGCTACCATGTCATGACCATGGCAGACGCTGCAGCAATCGGCGATATCTTTGTCACCACCACCGGGAACACGAGCGTTATCGGGAAGGACCATTTCGGGAAGCTGAAACCCGGCGCGATCCTTGCAAACGCCGGGCACTTCAACGTGGAGATCGATATCGCGTGGCTCGCAAAGCACGCCGACTCAACGGTCGAGCGCGACGGGATCGTCACCTACTTCCTGAAAGGAAAACCGATCCATGTGCTCGCCGAAGGCCGGCTCGTGAACCTTGCCACCCCCAAGGGCATGGGCCACCCCATCGAGGTCATGGATTTGAGCTTCGCCCTCCAGGCGCTCTGCGCCCGCTACATTGCGGAGAAGGGCTCCTCCCTCAAAGGCGGAGTCTACGAGGTCCCGAACGAGATCGACGAGCAGGTTGCCCGGCTCAAGCTTGCGTCGCTCGGCCTCTCCATCGACGAGCTCTCCGCAGCCCAGAAGAAATACCAGTGCAGCTGGAACATCGGGACCTGAGATCCCAAATATCCCGTTTTCTCTTTTTTCCCCGCGAACCCCGGGGGTTGTTATCCTTCCCGTCCCGCGTACAGGTATTCCTGCGCATACCCGCAGTACTCACCGAAATGCTTCCGGGCAAACCTGCGGATCGTATCGTACTCCCGGGTTGTCATGGCCTTTTCTTCCGAAAGTTCCGGGAGATAATGCTCCCGCATGATCCGCCGGATCCAGACATCGACCGGGAACGCCTCGTACTTCTGGAACGCAAAGAGGAGGACACAGTCCGCGGCCTTGGGGCCGATACCGGCAAACTTCGTCATCTCCTTTCTCGCCTCCTCGTACGGGAGGCTCCGGATCGTTTCTTCCCAGCCGGTCTCTGCCGCTGCATCGCGGGAGCTTGAAAAGACATACGGGGCCCGGTACCCGAGTTTGCAGGTCGAGAGGCATTCAACACTGTCGTGGCACGCGATCCGCTCCGGGCCGGGGAATGCATACCCGGAAATCCCGCTGCCTGCGATCTTTTCCCCGAACTGCTCTGAAAGGAGGGTGACCCGGCGCCGGACCGCGGGGATGTTCGTATTCGTTGCGCAGATATAGGAACAGAGGCATTCCCACGGTGGCTGCCGGACCAGGCGGAGCCCTGCTGCACGTTCGATAGCCTCATGGATGAACGGGTCGCGGTCGATGGCCACAAGAATTTCCTTGAGATCGGTATCGAGCGAGAAGTAGTGGCGGATATAGGCCTCGTCTGCCCCCAAAAACGAGAACGTCCTTTCTTTCAGCCGGCACCGGATCGCCTGCCCCTCCACAACACCGCTCCACCAGCCGTCGTTTCCTTTGTCCCACCGGAATGCCTGCCCGCACCCGAGAGTCAGGTCGAGCGAGAACGGCTGGTCTTTTTCGAGGGCGATCCGCGGCATGGATAACGTTCCTTACCCATTTTATGGTCGTTCGCCCCAGATGAAGGATAGCTCCGTACCACAAAACACCCGCAGTTTTTTTGCGTATTCGGGAAAAAGGACGGATAGCCTTTTAATATTACGATTAAAAGTTCTTTTCATGGAATTAACAGACACGCTTAAGGAATTCATGGAAGAAGGCGGCGACTGGGAACGCAAGGCCACCTCGCTTGCCGGTGTCTCCATCATCAGGCTGCCCGCAACAAAGAACCGCCCCGCCTCCCTTGCCATCGATGTCAACCCCATCAACGAGTCAGGACTTCCCATGAAAAAGAAGGGCGTCATGATCATGAACGCCGCCGAGCTTGCCGCATTCCGGGCGCTCTTTACGAGCGAAAAGATGGACGGCCTCATTAAGGCTCTCGAAACCGTGCTGCCCGAGCGGAAGTCCGCAGGAAAAACAAAGAAATCCGATGTTCTCCAGATTTAACGGGATACCTTAGGGCTGATTACCGTCATGCGAAAACAGGCACATGCAGAAGGACGCCGTACAGGATACTGGATCGTCTCCTGTGTCCTTATTCTCCTCGTGCTTGCCTCTGCCGGCTGCCTCGGGACAAGAATCCCCGAGCCCGAAACGCAGGTCCCCCCGGGGATCCTCGTGGACTACCACCGCACGGGCGGGATTGCCGGCACGAATGACCGGCTGGTGGTCTTCGATAACGGCGTGGCCGTGATCTCCGGGAAGTCGGGGAGTACCGAGGTTCTCCTGAACCAGACCGACCTTGCGCTGATCTCCGTGCTGTTCAACCAGTCGCAGTTCTCACAGCTCCAGGCGCAGTACTCCGCGCCCCGGGGCAGCGCCGATCTGATGACCTACACGATCAGCTACCACGGCAAGACGGTGACTGCGGAAGAGTCCGCCGTGCCCCCGTCGCTTGTGCCTATTATTGCTGACTTAAACCATATCCTCAGCATGGCAGAGATCCAGAAGACTACCTACCCGACGCTGCCGGTTACGACCTCGTAAAACGGGGATCCAAAAACCCTGAAAAAAGATTATTCTTTTTTATACATGCACGACTGCACGTCGTGGCCGAGCTTTCCTATCGCATCGGCCCGGCAGCGCTGGCAGTGCCGCATCTGCTTGACATATTTACTGCAGGCGTCCTGCATCTTCTTCTTCATCTCCGGGGTCGGCGGGACGATGTCGGCAAACTTGTACTGCGAGATGAGCGGGATGATATTGAAAGTATACACTCCCATCTCGCCGACTTTCTTTGCAATGTCCACGATATGGTCCTCGTTGATGCCCGGGATGTAGACCGTGTTCACTTTCACGATCATGTTCCGTTCCACAGCCATCTCAATCCCCTTGAGCTGCTGGGAGAGGAGGAGTTTTGCCGCTTCGAGGCCCGTATACCTCTTGCCCTTGTAGTCCACGAACTGGTAGATCTTCGCGCCGATCTCAGGGTCGATGGCATTTAAGGTAACGGTGATATTCCCCACGTCGTACTTCTGGAGGAGGTCGATCTTGTCCGGCAGGAGCAGGCCGTTCGTGCTGATGCACTTGATGACCCCGGGGTACTTCTCGTGGAGCCTCTTTAGGGTCTCGAAGGTCTCCTCGTTAGCGAGGGGGTCCCCGGGCCCTGCAATGCCGACGACCTTGATGTAATCGTATTTTTTTACCACCTTGTCGACCATGTCCATGGCCTCTTCGGGGTTGAGGACTTTGGTGGTGACCCCGGGCCGGCTCTCGTTCACGCAGTCGAAATCCCGGATGCAGTAATTGCACTGGATGTTGCACTTCGGGGCCACGGGGATATGGCAGCGGCCGAAGGCATGGCACGCCTTTTCGGAAAAACAGGGGTGTTCCTGTATTTTCCGCATCTGTGCCGGGTCCCACTGGACTTTTCTCCCGGCTACGTCGGCAGTCTTGAGTTCGTCGGACATATGCACTACGTGTAAAGTGCGTTCTTTTGGTATAAATAGGGTTCAATAGGGTCACTGCCGCATGCGGGCACTGACGGGGGGGCGCGCAGGGGATTAGTTCCCTTTTTTGCCGGAAAAGTCGTCCCGGGAAAAGACCCGACGGAAGTCGGGGTTGACGATGTACACCGGGAAGGTACCGAAGATGGTCTTTCTCTCGACCTGGTAGATCTGGGCTTCGAGCAGGAGTTCCGTGGCGCTGCTGAGGGTATCCCCGGAGGATTTCCCGGCATCGGCGGCTTCCCGGGTGAGGCGGGCCTGCCGGGCGAGCTCCTTTGTCTTGTTCTCCGAGAACCGGATCAGGAGGTCGCGGCTCGTGATCCCGTGGATGTACCGGAAGATGAAGTAGAGGGGGACAAGCGCCGTGGCGATTGCGACGATGAGGTGCCCGAGCTCGTCGAACTCCGAGATCGAGAGGACGTTGTTGACCGTGATCCCGGGGAGGAGGATGATCGTGGTGACTATGCTGATGAGAGCAAGGACAGTCCCGACAACAAAGAGGAACGAGACTACCGATCCGGGGATCCTTTTCCGGATCAGGTGGATCTTCATGTCCGAGACATCGGAGAGGAACTCCGTGGAGTAGGGTTCGAGCCGCCATACGAGGAAGTAAAAGACGATGATGGCAACGCACTGGAAGAGGACGATCCACGTGTGGGAGGGCGGGATAACGCCGGTGCGGAAGAGGTAGAGGACGATGGCGAGATCGAGCGTGAAGAGCACGGTAAAGCCGATAAAGAGCGGGCGGCAGTTGATGAAGAAGGTGTTGAGGAAGATCCGGGTGAAGCGTTTGGTGCTCCTGATAAATCCCGTCTCCTTAAGGCCGGCGATGTACTGCCGGATGCTCGTGCGGGACGCGCCCGCGGGCCTGAGCGTGTGGGGGACGAGGAGCGTGATGAAATAGAACATAAACAAAAAGAAGCTCGCCGAGACGAGGATGAGGAGGTACATCGGGCTCCGGATGAAGTAGACGATGTTGGTGATGACCGCAAGGGCGAGGACAACGATGGTGGCCTGCCCCTTGGTGCCGGAGGCGTACAGGGTGCGCTGGCGCTCTGTTTCTTCGCGGAGCTCTTCGCGGATGATCCGGTTGATGGTGGCAAGCGCACTCAACGGTGCGGGGGAGTCCTGTTTTTCCACGGGTAGTACACCTGCGGGCGGTAAGGCCCGGTTCTGGATAATAACAGATCGGAAAGGCAAGGGTATATTATTTGCCGGCGAAACGGAGATGAGAGCAATATGAAGAAGTCGGAGAAACTCAAAGGCAAGGAGAAGGTGCAGGAGAAGGCGGCATCGCGGAAGCGCACCCTCCGGATCGTTTCGGTTGTTGCGGTGATCATCATCGTTATCGCAGGAGTAACGGCCTACCTGTCGCTGTACAACCCGTTCGTGGTCGCGGCGCCCGGTGACAAGGTGAGCGTGGTCTACACGGGCATGTTCGAGAACAAGACCGTCTTTGAAACGAACACGAACACCACCCCGATCTCGTTTACGGTGGGCTCGGGCCAGATGATCACGGGCTTTGACGCGGCAGTCCGCGGGATGAAGATCGGCGAGAAGAAGACGGTGACGATCCCCTACGACCAGGCCTACGGCGCGTATAACCCGGATCTTGTGCAGATTGTACCGAAAGACAAGTTCCCGTCGAATATGACGCTATACCCCGGCCAGGCGCTCGGGTTTAAGAGTTCGACGACCGGGCAGTCCTACCTCGTCCACGTGATCAATGTAACCTCCGCGGGGGTTGCGATCGATGCGAACTCCCAGCTCGCGGGCCAGAACCTGGTCTTCGAGATCCAGGTGACGGGGATCACGAAGGGGAGTTCAGGCAGTACGGCTGCGGGAAGTTCGTAATATTTTTCTTTTTTTTAGCGGATTTTTAAGATTAAGACCGGCGAACCCTTGGTATGTATATGAAACGAGAATTAATTATAGTCTAGAATCTATAGATAAATTGAGGACATATGTGCCCCCAGAAGAGCAAAACCTTCCAGGTATATAACGCAAGTACCAGGCGATGGGTGAAATATGACCGGGAGCAGGGTCGTATCGTAGATTGTAAGAAGAGCGAAGGCCCGTATGCAAACATCCCGAAATACCGCAAGGCACACAGCTGAGGAAGACCGGTGGCTGCATGATCATCTGGTGCCCGAACCAGTTATGTGAGTGTACAAAACTTATCTCACCAAAACCAAAAACCGGCTTTTTTATGTTCTCCAGCAGGGAGGACACACGAAAATTACGAACATCGATAAAAAAAGACCTTTGTTGATTCGGGTTTTCATCTCATCAATGCTATGGAACGGGTCGGCAGCGATGATGTGTACTGCAAAATATGTGAGCAGATCCTATCTTCTGCTTTCGGTGTTGCACTCATTACGAAATATACACCGCCGCCATCCCTGTATAACATCTATCTTGAGATTGGCCTTATGCGAGCTTTTGGCAAAGAAGTACTGATCCTCACCCCGGATCGTTCTCTTATCGCTTCTGATCTGGAGGGAAAAGGGGTACTCCCGTATACCAATGAAAATGACCTCGAACACGGAATTCACACGTGGATCGATCAAATCCCCGCACGAATCCAGGATTACAACACATTTGCAGAGATTTATCTGAAGGAATCAAAGGATTACGAAAAATTCTTCGATTATTCAAGAAAAGCCATTATGTTCGGCGATTTTGACCTGCCGGTACGACGGCTCGATGAGGTTTTCAATGGGAAAGCCTCATCAAATACACGCCTGTCCCGACGGCTGCGCTCGGAGGTCAACTCATTCCTTGAATTTGCAAAAAGGGCAGAAAAACAACAATAGCGGGCAATAAAAAAAATGAACATAACCCCTACATCAGGGGTCTTGTTTTTCAGAGGAGCACGGCTCAAAGAGACCGAAAGGGTCGGTACCTGCAACTGCACTTTTCAGCGGGGAAGCGGTTCTTGTACAGAAACCGGTAAACCGGGAAGAAACGAACACCCAGGATCAGAACAGTTTTCCCGGGATACCGGAGTACAGGAAATAGTATTCTTTCCCGGCCGACCTGCGTTCCAGGTACCCCAGCTCTTCAAGACGGAGGAGATCGCCGCGGGCTGTTGCATATGCGACGTGGTACATCTCCTCGATCTCCTTGATCCGGACGGGATTTTCGGGGCGCTTTGCGCTCTGCTTGAGGATGTCGATCTGGCGGAAACTTAAGTCCCCGGCTGCGTGGATGCGGTGAAGGGTCTGGATCTGCTCTTTTTGCTGCTCCTCAAGGTATACCTGTATTTCCCGGAGGGTTTTTTCAATGGCGGTCAGGTTGTACAGGATGAAGTAGGTCAGGTCGTTTTCATCGGATTCGGTATAGACATAGGCTTTCTTGTACTGGCCCTTTGTCTCTTTTATGGTCCGCGAGAGGGCCAGGTATTCGAAGAGCCAGTAGTCGTGCCGGAGCACGTACCAGTAGAAGATGGTCCGGGCAGTCCTGCCGTTCCCATCGTTGAAGGGATGGATATACCCAATGAGGAAGTGCAGTACGATCGCCTTGATAACCGGGTGGATGAACCGGTCGCCGGCATCGTTTGCGAACCGGCAGAACTCATCGATCAGCCGGGGGATATCTGCTGCGGGAGGCGGGGTGTGGAGGACCGTTCCCGATCCGTCGACGACCCGGATCTCGTCGTTGTCCCGGAACCTGCCTTCGTCTGCGGGATCGTCGAGCGTGTCGCTTGTTATCATCTTCTGGAGCGAGAGGATGAGATCCGGCGTGAGGTCGGTCTTTGCAATCTCCCGGACCTTTTTCATGGTCTGGTAATTGTTGAAGATCATCTGCTCGTCGCGGTTTTTGGGCTTGCGCCGCTCCCGGAGCATCTGTTTTGCCACCCGGCGGGTGGTGGCGGCTCCTTCAAGCTGGCGTGGGTCCATCGCT
>Ga0183101_1002598_pt1 | contig 12137 bp, 11 predicted proteins | sample Biomet3_FD_127790 | JGI IMG/M metagenome (GOLD analysis project Ga0183101, IMG submission 127790) | Microbial communities from bioreactor (seeded with sewage sludge) at LBNL, California, USA - Biofuel metagenome 3 | ecosystem: Engineered > Bioreactor > Anaerobic > Unclassified ... | reverse complement strand
ATAATTTGGGACTTGCGGGGAATATAACCCGTGCTATGGAGCTGGCAGATAAAGATTATGTTTGGATTGTAGGCGATGACGATAAATATGATTTTTCTAATTGGAATGAAGTTGAAAAGCTATAGAAAAAAATGAAAAGATAATATGTATTTCCAGGTATATATTACCTGAGAAGTTCAAAAATGATATTGCTTATCAAATATTGCAATTAACTTTTATTACAGGCGGAATATATAAAACAGATTTGTTTGATGATACCACCATAAGAAATTCTCTTGATAATATATATACTATGTTTCCGCATATGTGTGTTGTCGTTAAATTGTTAAATGAAGGCGGAAAGCCTTATATTTTAAATAAAGCGATATCTGATAACGGTATGGATGCAAAAAACACAGATGTATCATATACAAGAGGAGCACGCTCTTCAGATTTATATATTCGCTCAAAAACAATGAGCTGGATAGTGGGATATTGCGATATCCTGTCCCAACTTAAAAATAAGGAATTAAAAGAACACTCTATTGACGTAGCTATATGTTCAAAAGCTGTTTTAGGTTCTTTTGATATTTTTTACAGGTATGTAAATACAAACTATTTGAACCAAGAAAATTTTATGCATTTCATTGATATTTATCTTAATGTTAGCAAACCAAGGGCCGAAAAATTAAAGCAAATTTACCTTGAATCAAATTTACCCAATAAATGTGATTTGCTAAATTTTTCGTTTAAACATCTGCTTTTTCAAAAAATTAAAAAATTTATATTCAATTGGGAAAAGACGCCGACAAAACGTTATTTAACTGTTTTGGGGATAAATATTATTACCAAAAGGAAAAAACATCATAAATAAACATTTTTTTTATAATAATGAATATAAACTCTCCAATATTATTTCTGGAGAGTTTTTTATGTCAGTTTTTATTTGACGGAGAAAACAAATACGCCAAAGGGCGCAATGCCGCCGTCTTTTGCCGTAATCTCTTTGAAAGAACTATCAGAAAACAGCAATTTATAATTTTTAGAAAGGAGCTTTGCGGGTGTCGGCGCAGTTTTGTCGGATGTATTAAGCACTATCAGAAATTTTTTCTTTTGATAAGTTATGCTTTTGGCGGCAAGCGGCGCTTTGATAAATTTCGGCGCGGGTATTACTTCGCCGTTTGCAAGGGACTGACCCAAAACATTAAACTCTTTTACGGTTTGCTTAAGCGCCTGCCATTCCTGCGGAGATTGCGCGGCTTCGGGATAGGAAAAATAAAAGAGGCCCGTCGCTCCGTTTAAGACGGCGTGATAGCTCATAAATCTTATTTCTGCGGCAGAGGGATAACGGCCTATTCTTTGGTCGTCAGGTCTGTGCTGCTTAAAATGTTTCCAGTCAAAAACCTGAACTACCGCTATAAGCGGTTTACCCGCAAGATTTGCCTTTTTCAAGCCGCTTTTGGCTTTAAAAACTTGCTCACCGAGGGAAGTAAGCGCAAGATGCGGCACGGGATACCAGTCAACCATAACAATGTCCGCGGCGCGGTAATAGTTTATCTGCGGCGCGCCTTCGCTGAGCACAAAAGCGGTTTCTTGCTCGGGGAATGTGCTTCTTGCGGCCAAATCTGCGGCGCGCAGTTTTTCAAACGGAAGGTTATTTAAGTCCGGCTCGTCTATAAGATACCATGCGTAAAGCGGCCATTCTTTGGCTTCTTGTTCGTATTGCGAGCCGATGATTTTATTGGGATATGCAAGCATTTTGAGGCCGTTTGCCTGCCTTGCAAAAGAAGCTATGGTATCGGGGTTTTTATAATAAATTTGAAATGTGTTAAAGCCCGCTTCTTTTACCGCTGTCAAATCTTTCGGATTTCGGACGTCATAAACACCCAAAACAAAGTCCCCCGCCGCGGCGGGCATGGCCAAAAAGCCGCAAACAATAAGAATAAAAAACTTTTTATACATTGTGATTTGCGACATTTTTATCCTTTATAAACATTCTTTTTGCGGTTTTAAACATAATTTCAAAATCAAGCGATAAAGAACGGTTCTTTATATACCATATATCATAAGAAAAGCGCATTATGGCGTCGTTTAAAATTTTTGAATCGTTAAAATCTTCATTCTTTTCTATCGTAAAGTAATTTGGAGGCGCTTTGTAATTTAGCTGTGCCCAACCCGTAAGGCCCGGTTTAACTATGCTGCGCACGCCGTGGCTGGGAATACTTTTGTTAAGCGGCTCACAATCCTTTTTCCAAAGCGGACGCGGACCGACAAAAGAAATATCGCCTTTAAGAATGTTTATAAGCTGTGGAAATTCGTCAATTCTGAAACGTCTTAAAAATTCACCTAACTTTGTGATGTTTTCGGTTCCGGGGCGCATAGTGCGGAACTTATATATGTATACAGGCGCTTCCATATATCCCACGCGCTCCTGCCTAAAAAACGGCGGCATTTTGTCAATTAGCAATATAAGAAGGAAAATAACCGCGCATATCGGCAGCGCAACAGGCAGCATTATCAAAGCTATAACGGTATCAAAAAACTTTTTTATTACGGTGTATAAACGTTTCTCTTCTCTTTCCCCCACACCGCGAAGCAGCCAAATTGCGTCTTCAAGGCCTTCTTTGGGGGTGCGGAAAAATAAATCTTCATATGCGGAAAAATCCGTCTTAAGAAGCGCGCCCTTTTTGATAAATTTTGCCGCTATTACGGGCCAGCTTGACGGATTTTCTTGAAAAAGTTTGCTTGAAATAAGCACACAATATATATCCTGCAAATCGTATTCTTTTTTATCGTCGGGTACGTCTTGCCTGTCGGCTATGGTATAAACTTCCGAATTTTTAACAAGTTCTGTTATTTCGTCTATAGTTTCGCTTTCGCCGAAGATAATCACGCGCTTTTTATAAAGCGGAGAGCTGAACCACAGCTTGCGGCTGACGTAAATATAGGCGGGATAAATAACCAATATTGCAACAAGCGTAGTTTTGGGTGTTACCATGCCTAAAGGCTGGGCAAAAAAGTAAAGTATCGTTGCCGCAGTTATAACGTTTATCAAAACGGTATTCAAAAGGTTTGAATAGTTTATTCTTTCGCTGCTGTTGGCGCGTTTGAAATCGTAAAAAGAGAAAATATAAAAAATAAGCGTGAATATAGGGAAAAACGGCAGCATTGCATATATGTTTGCCAAAAAAAGATCATAATTTAAATGGAGATGCCTTAACGTCGTAGTCGTAAAAATTATGGCTATATAAGCTATAAAATCGCTTGTCAAAAAAAGCGCTCTGCTCATTTTTTCTCCAGCATAATTTTAAGCCCCTGCTCAAGGGATATCTGCGGCTTAAAACCTATGGCTTTTATCTTGCTTATGTCTGCGGAAGATTCTTTTACGTCGCCTTTTCTTTCGGCCTCAAATTTCAGATTTATTTTTTTGCCGCTAATATTTCCTATCGTTTTTGCAAGCTGAAGAAGTGTATAACTCTTTGCGCCGGAAACGTTGTAAATTTCCCCCGCTTTTGCTTTCTGTGCTGCAAGGATATTGGCCTGCACAACGTCGGTTACAAACACAAAGTCGCGCGACTGTTTGCCGTCGCCGAATATCGTAAATTCTTTGCCGCTTTTTGCATTGTCAATAAATTTTGCTATTACCGCGGAATATTCGGAATTCGGGTTCTGCCCGGGGCCGAAAACGTTAAAATATCTCAAAATTACGCATTCCATACCGTAAAAATCGTAAAAAGCGCGGCACAGTTTTTCGCCCTGCAATTTAGTTTCGGCATAAGGGGAATGGGGATCGGTTTTTGCGGTTTCTTTATAAGGCATATCTTTGCCGTTGCCGTAAACCGCGCTGGAAGAGGCCAAAACCACTCTTTTTACGCCTGCCGAATATGCCGCAAAAAGCACGTTAAAAGTGCCTTCAAGGTTTATTTCTTTGGTAAGTTTCGGCTGTTCTACCGACTGCGGAACCGAAATCAGCGCGGCATGATGCAAAACATAATCAACGCCTTTTACCGCTTTGATAGTATCGTGCAGGTTCCTTATATCACCGCGTATAATTTTTACGGATTTTTTAATTTTTTTAAGTGAAGAAGGGTCAGACGAAGAGAAATTGTCAAGAATGACAACTTTTTGTTTCATTCTTACCAATTCTGCGGCTATTGCGGAACCTATAAATCCCGCTCCGCCGGTTATAAGCCAAGTCTTTTTACTGTTGTCGGTCATGTTGCCGCCGTGTTGCCAAAAATACTATGTAATTATATCTTTTTTATAGCGGTGCCAACAACTATAAATGTTATAATTATGAATAATATTCTAAGGCGTCGGAAAGGATTTTTATGTCTTCTCAATTTTCCGTTTTAATGTGCGTTTATAAAAATGATAATCTTGAAATGTTTAAAATGGCGCTGAACAGCGTTTTATCACAGACAAAAGCCCCTTCTGAGATTATTATAGCGGTTGACGGTCCGGTTCCGGCGGATATTGAAATGTTTTTAAAAAAGACTGCTTCGGAAAACAATATAATAAAAAATATTTTTATGCCCGTTAACCGCGGACGCGGCGCTGCTTGCGGAGAAGTTATGGGCAAATGTTCTTTTCCTCTTGTGGCTTCAGCCGATGCAGATGATATCAATTTGCCTTATCGTTTTGAAAAATTACTTTCCGCTTTTGAAAAAGATGATAATCTTGCGGTTTGCGGCGGGCAAATTGAAGAAGTTGACAGCGTATCTTTAAAAACCGTTGCTTTCAGAACGGTACCTCTTAAAGATGAAGATATAAAGCGTTATCTTAAAACGCGGAGCCCTTTTAATAATGCGTCAGTAATGATGAACAGGGACAAAGTTATTTCGGCAGGAGGGTTCAGAGCTTTCTATCTTTTTGAGGATTATGATTTATGGGTGCGTATGGCTGCCGCTCATCTAAAAATGGCAAATTTGCCCGACGTTTTGGTTAAAGTCCGCGTAAATTCGGATATGTATGCCCGCCGCGGCGGCTATAAATATTTTAAAAGCAATTTAGCCGTGCAAAAACAGATGCTCAATTCGGGTATAATTTCCATTCCCGTTTTCTTATTTAACCTTTGCGTCCGTTTTGGCGTGCAGGTTTTGATGCCGAATTTTGTTCGCAAACTGTTTTATAAAACAGTTTTAAGGGGCCGCAAATATGGAAAATAAACCTCTCAGAGTTTTGCAGATAGTCCCGGGTATTGAATTGGTAGACGGTATCTCCTGCCTTGTTATGAATTGGTACCGCAATATTGACAGGACAAAAGTTCAGTTTGATTTCCTTGTCCTTTATAAAAGAGACGTAAATTTTGAAAAAGAAATTGCTTCTATGGGCGGCAAAATTTACTATTTGCCGTCTTACAAAAACATTTTTTCTTATCTCGCGGCAGTTAAAAAAGTATTTAAAAACGGACATTATCGCGTAATTCATTCCCACATAACCCAGTTCAATTTGTTCTTTTTCCCTTTTGCCGCCTTTTACGGAGTAAAAAACATATTTTTGCACAGCCACGGCGTCAAATATTCCGAAAATTTTATAAAAGGAATTATAAACCGTTTTATGCTTTTTTGCGTACGCGGTTTTGTAACGCGCAGGTTTGCCTGCTCAGAAGCGGCGGGAAGGTTTCTTTTCGGCGGAAAGAAGTTTGAAGTCATTGTAAATTGTATAGATTTGCGCAAGTTTTACCCTGATGCCGCAGATGGCGCCGCAAAGCGAAAAGAGCTTGGCATCAGCGATAAATTCGTTTTATGTAATTTGGGTAGGTTTTCGCGCGGTAAAAATCATATTTTTATGCTCAATATATTGTCTTCCGCTTTAAAGCTGAATCCTTCCTGCGTATTGCTGCTTGCAGGCAGCGGCCCGCTTGAGGGAAAAATCAAAAAAATTGCCGCCGCGCGCGGAATTGCCAAAAATATTATATTTTTAGGTCCGCGGACAGATGTGCCCTCTTTATACCGCGCGGCAGACGCTTTTATAATGCCTTCTTTGCACGAAGGCTTCGGCCTGAGCGCGGTTGAAGCGCAGGCCTGCGGAACAAGATGTTTTGTATCGGAATTTGTCCCCCCCGAGGTTCGTGCGGCGAATATTAAAGTTTTGCCGCTTTATAAAGGGGCCGAATTTTGGGCGGAGGAAATTTTGCGGCAGTTTAAGTGCGTTAATCCTGCCGAATTTTTAAAGAATGCGGGTCTTGACGCCGCGGCCGCGGCCTTGCGCTGGGAGCGGATTTATACGGATTGCATATGAGTTTATATTTCATTCTTCTTTTAATAGTTTTTATACAGAGCGCTTTTTTGCTTGTAGGCAGAAAGGCGGGTAAATTTTTGTTTTTGTTATTTACCTTCGGCGAGTGCTTTGTAATAGAAGGGTTCAGGTCTTTTAACGTCGGATCGGATACAAAAGCATATTTGGATATTTATTCTTATATCTCTCAGATAGATTTTTCAAATCTTTTTTCAATGTCTTCGTATCTTGAAAAGGGTTATATGCTGCTTAACAAAATTATTTCTGTAGTTTTTTATGATCCGCAATGGCTTTTTATAATAACGGCTGTCTTTATATGCTTTTCTACCGCCAGATTTATTTTTAAACATTCTCCGAATGTGTTGCTTTCGGCAATTCTGTATCTTACTCTTGATATGTTCTTTTTCAATTTGACGGGCATCAGGCAGTCCCTTGCCATAGCAATTTTGTTTTTTGCCTATGATTTCCTTCTCAGCCGCCGTTTTATAATTTTTGCGCTTATTGTGCTGGCTGCTTCGGCTTTTCACAGCTCTGCCATAATTTTTATTGCGGTTTATCCGCTTTATAATATCCGTATTGACGCCAAAAAAGCTTTTGTTATTTTTGTGCTCGGGCTTGTGTGCTTTATTTCTTTTGTGGAATTTTCAAAGATTATATTTTCTTTGTTCCCTAAATATTCGGACTATGCCATGACTTCGCTTTTCGGCGGAGAAATGAAGAGCGCCAGCATAATAAAAACTGTTTTGGGTTTTGCCGTATTCATATTTTCTTTTTCCGTATTTCGTATTCTTCCGAAAAGTGAAGAGGATAATACAAGACAATTTAATATTTTGCTTTGGTTCGCTTTACTTTGGACGGTTTTCCAGTTTGTATCCGTAAATGCAATAATATTGGAAAGGGTTTCTCTTTATTTTTATGCTTTTTCTATGGTTTTGCTGCCGCTTGCAATCAGTCATATACGCAAAGCCTCTGCCAGAGGGTTCGTTGCCGTGGCAGTCTGCGCTTTTGCAATAACTTATGCCGGCGTTATCTTGTATTACCGTCCGGATTGGTATTCCGTTATACCGTACAGCTTTTGCTGGCAGGTAATGTAAAAATTTATGAAATATTTACTTAATTTTTTATATTTTTTCAGAAACAAAAAGAAAACGGAGATTAAAAAAATCCTCTTTGTCCGCCTGGATAATAAAATCGGCGACAGTATTATTGACACTTTTTTTGTGCGCGAACTTAAAAAGCTTTTCCCCGCCGCTTCAATTACGCTTTTAATGCTTTCTCCGTATGATGCGATTTTTGAAGGTAATCCTTATATAAACAAAATGATTACCGTTCCTTTTGCGCGCGGCAAATGGCGCGTTGCGCTGTATAAATTGCTTCAAATCAGGGCGGAACATTATGATTTGGTTATAGATATTCCGTGGCCTGCCACCGCCAAAAGGCTGGCGTATTTATATTTCAGCGGCGCGCGGCAGATTATGAGCGCGAACAACAAAGGTTTCAATTTTATAACTTACCCGCTTTTCTGGCAGCCCGAGAAACATATCCGCGAAGTTTTGGCCGACGGACTTAAATTGCTGGGCGCAAAAAATGTTGATTGCTCTTACGAGCTGTTTTTGCAAGATCAGCCGCAAATTGCCAAACTTGCCGCGGACCTTAAACCCGATCATAAAAAATTGCTTGTTTTTAACCCTGACGGCGCTTCTTTAAAGAGCACTTTGAGAGATGAAAATATCAAAAAAATTCTTCACGTACTTAAAAACAGCGGGCTTTTTACGACAGTATTATCGGATTATAAACAAAGACACTCTTCCGCCGCCGCAGATGCTGATGCGCTTTTTACCTCAAAAGGTTTGGCGGAAACCGCCGCCCTGATAAAACATTGCGATTTGGTTTTAAGCGTTGATACCGGCATTGTTCATCTTGCCGACGTTTATAAAAAGCCTGCGCTTGTACTTTATTCGTCAGATTCCTGCAGCGTTGAAAACAACAGGGTTTTGTTTTCTTCGGTAACGCCGTCTTCAAAATTTTTACAGGCCGAAACGGTCAATGCCATAGAACCCGCGGATATGCTAAATTTACTTAAGGATATTTTAAATGAAACAAATTAAAGTTTTGTATGTCCTTAACGAGTTTTCTATAGGCGGCGGAGAGGCTTTTTGCAGCGGCGCGGCGTCTTCCGTGCCGCCTTCCGTACGCATAGATTTTGCGGTGGAAAAATTAAACGAGCAAAGCGATTTGTATAAGAAACTTAATTCTTTGGGAACGGTTTTTTATGTCTATCCCAAAGTTCCGGGCCGCCACGGCCTTTTGAATCTTTTTTCTCTTTATAAAGTTATAAAAAGCGGGCATTATGATATAGTCCATTCTCACAGGGACTATTTTAACGGCGGCGTTCTTCTTTGCGCAAAGCTTGCGGGCGTAAAGAGGCGCATTTCGCACGCGCATCTTTCCTGCGACGGGCATTTTCCGTTTTTTAAAAGGATTTATATATCTCTCCAAAAGGCGCTTATACGCTTTGCGGCAACGGATTTGTGGGCTTGTTCGGATACTGCGGGCAAATGCCTTTACGGATGCGGAAAATTTAAAATAATAAATAATTTTGTTGATTCTTCCCATTTCGCTTATAACCCCGCTTTGCGCGCGCAGACAAGAAAGCGTTTTAATCTGGAAAATAATTTTGTTATATGCCATATAGGGCGTTTCTGCAAAGAAAAGAACCATATGTTTTTGCTTGACGTTTTTGCGGAAGTTCTTAAAAAAGACCCTGCCGCCAGGCTTGTTTTAATTGGCGGCGGCGAGCTTGAAAATGACATCAAAAAATATGCCGAAAGTTTAAAAATAACAGATAAAACCATTTTTGCGGGATTTTGCAAAGATACTTCGCCTTTCTTGCAGGCGGCAGACTTGTTTGCGTTCCCTTCATTAAGCGAGGGCTTCGGCATTGCTTCAATAGAAGCCCAGGCTTCGGGTTTGCCCTGTCTTCTTGCCGAAGGACTTGACAGGCATATGGCAATAATAAATTCTTATATTCTTCCTCTTGATAAAAATATATGGGCCGAGCGGATATTAAGTTTAAAAAACGTTAAAATTGACAGGCTGCCCTGCGCGGAAGAAATTAAACAAGCGGGTTTTGACATTGCCGCTACCGCAGAGGTTTTGGCAAAGGAATATACAAGATGAAACGCACAGGCATTTTAACTTTCAACAGGGCAATAAACTACGGCGCCGCATTGCAGGTTTTTGCGCTGCAGGAAACGCTTGAAAGCTTCGGCTGCGACGTTAAAATAATCAATTATATTTCGCCGGAGTTGGAAGAAGACCACCGCATATTTTCACTTAAGCGCTGCAAAAGTTTACGCGCTCTGGCGGCGAATTTAATAAATATTCCGTTTGCTTTTTTGCGTAGTAAGTATTTTGCGTCTTTCCGCAAAAAATATCTTAAAGAAACCGCTCCTTCCCGCTCCCCGGCCGAATTTAACGGTTCTTTTGACTTGTTTATAGCGGGCAGCGACCAGGTTTTTAATCCGCAAATTACAAGAGCGGATAAAAATTATTTTCTTGATTTTGTTGAAGATAAAAATAAAAAGTTTTCTTACGCGGCAAGCTTCGGGCTTGATAAAATTTCACAGGAAGAAGCGGCTTTTATGACGCCGCTTTTAAATGATTTCAAAAAGGTTTCTGTCAGGGAAAATCAGGGCGCGGAAATTTATAAAAATCTCTGCGGGAAAGATGCCGAAGTTGACCTTGACCCCGTCCTGCTTCAAACTGCCGATTTTTGGCAAAAAACGGCTTCAAATAAGTTGAACGGAGAAAAATTTATTCTTGTTTATCTCATTTTCAACGACCAAAAACTTTTTGCTTTTGCGCAGGAACTTGCGCGCAAAACCGGCCTTAAAATAAAAGTGATAAGTTATTCTTTAAGGCGTCCGATAAAAGCCGATTATATAATGCCTTCCGTCAATGAGTGGGTTGAATATTTTTTGAAGGCGGAATATATTATTACAAATTCGTTTCACGGAATTGCGTTTTCTATAAATTTTAAAAAGGATTTTTTTGCGGATTTCCTGCCTTCGGGTTATGTCAATTCCCGTCTTGAAGATATTTTGAAAATGACGGGTTTGACGGGGCGGCTTATAGGTAATAATCCCCCTTTAAAAATTTCTGATTGGGCTTATTCTTATTCCGTAATTGCGGCCGAAAGGGAAAAATCGCTTAATTATTTAAAGAGTATAACGGGTAATGAACAGAACTAAACTTTTTATAAATAATTCGTTTGCCATGGCTTTGCAGCAGGTTGCGGCCCTGGCGGCGGCTTTTATTGTCCCGCGCATACTGATTACGGTTTACGGTTCAGAAATTAACGGTCTTGTTGTTTCTCTTACCCAATTTATAGCGTGTTTTGCTTTGGTTGAGGCGGGCATATCGGGCGCATCGGTTTATTCTCTTTATAAACCGCTTGCGGAGCATAACCAAAGCGCTATTGACGGCATAGTTTCTGCCGCGCGCAGGTTTTATTTACAGTCCGGCTGGATATTTGTGGCTTTGGTGGGCGTTTTGGCTGTTTTTTATCCGCTTGCGCTCAAAAAAGTGTCTCTTCCGTATTGGGAAATTTCCCTTATAGTTCTTGCTCTGGGCACTGCGGGCGTTATGGATTTTTTTACGCTTTCAAAGTACCGCGTTTTGCTTACAGCAAGCCAAAGAAGCTATGTAATTTCTGTTGCGCAGATAGTTTATCTGGCAATAAATACCTGTTTGGTTTGGTTTTTGGCAAAGCTTCATTTTAATATAGTTGCTCTTGAATGTTTCCTGGTTTTTTCTGTTTTTGCGCGCTCGCTTATACTTTGGCTTTATACAAGAAAATATTTCCCGCAGGTCAATTATAACGCAGAGCCCGATAACACTTCCATAAAAGACAGGTGGAACGTGCTTTATTTGCAGCTTTTAAGCGGAGTGCAGGTAAGCGTGCCGCTGATAATAGCTACTTTATTTTGCTCTCTTAAACTGGTAAGCGTTTACAGCATTTACAATCTTATTATGGGCGGAATAAACAGCGTGCTCGGTATGTTTGTTTCGGGTTTGGCGGCGTCTTTCGGGGATGTAATTGCAAAGAAAGAGAGGATTATACTTCAGGAATCTTATCAGGAATTTGAACAGTTTTATTATATGGTGATTACGGTAATATATTCCGTCGCTTTGGGGCTTATAATACCTTTCATAAAGCTTTATATGCGCGGCGCTTCAGACGTCAATTATATCTTGCCGTTTTTGGGTTCTTTATTCGTTTTTAACGGGCTTCTTCATAATCTTAAGACGCCGCAGGGTACGCTGGTGGTGTCTGCGGGAATGTACCGCCAGACGCGCTGGCAGAGCACGGCGCAGGCCGCAATAGCGCTTATAGGCGGGTGTGCCGGGGCTTATTTCTTCGGCCTTTACGGCATTATCGGCGGGCTTTTGCTTTCCAACGTTTACAGAGATATAGATTTGCTTTTCTTTACGCCAAAAAATATCACGCGCTTGAGTTATCTTCGCACTGTCAAACGCATTTTTGTCGTTTTCCTTAATTTTGCCGCCGCAGCGGTATTTTTCCTTATAAAACCTGTCGGCGGAACGGATACTTTTGCCGCCTGGATAAAACAAGGGATTATTTTAACTTCGGCAAGCATAATTTGCGTTTTGATATGCAATATTATAATTGACCGCAAAAATATGAAAAGTATTTATCTCCGTTTTAAAAATTTAATAAACAGGCGGCGCAAATGAATATTATTTCCAAATCTCTCTGCTGCGGCTGCGAAGCCTGCCTGAATGCCTGCCCGCATAAGGCAATTTCTGCCGAATATGACCAAGAAGGTTTTAAATATCCCGTTATTGACGCAAAACTCTGCGTTAATTGCGGCATTTGCAAAAAGGTGTGCCCT
>Ga0183101_1001600_pt1 | contig 12149 bp, 10 predicted proteins | sample Biomet3_FD_127790 | JGI IMG/M metagenome (GOLD analysis project Ga0183101, IMG submission 127790) | Microbial communities from bioreactor (seeded with sewage sludge) at LBNL, California, USA - Biofuel metagenome 3 | ecosystem: Engineered > Bioreactor > Anaerobic > Unclassified ... | reverse complement strand
GTAATTTGAAAGTTTTCTAAAGCACGCAAAGTTTGTACGCCGTAATAAACATTATCAGGAATTTCCATTTCGCCTAAAAAATCATGTTCTTTACGCATTTTCATTGCCTCCTAATTTTTATTTGTATTTTGTATCTTGTATACAATAATTGTAACAAGTTGAACACGGAAAGTCAATTATAGGAAGGCTATTTGCTTAAATATTCTGTTTATTTATTTACATATTATTTAAAGAGCTTATGAAACCGGATAAATCCAAATTGTCTTTTTTTAGTAGGGCATCTATACGCAGGGGTAGGAAAGGATGCTGGCTCATGGCTTTAGCACGGATTAGGGCCGCTTTAATTTCCGGGGTTATGTATTCTTCGTCCCAACCTTCTAAAACGTTTAGAGCGTAGGAACGCGGGCTGTCATATATGGATGTTAGACCGGCAATAACAAATTCAGTACCCAAACCATTTTTGCGGGATAATGCTAAAAGTAAAGAGTCTAGAGTGTGTTCTCCATTTTGGTATATATTTAGATGTTTGCGAGCAAAATTTAAAACTTTGTTAAATTTTTTCTGGTCTCTAGTTAAAAGCAGAAAGGCATAGAGTTCTGTTCGCAAAGGATTTTCTTTCAATAAATGCATAAGCTTAGACCTGATATCTACTTTAACGGCGAAAGAAAAACTAATGGCTAGATAGTTAATGGAATCGTCTTCATTGACTAATTTACTGTTAATTTCAGGGAGCCAGTCTTTATGAAAAATGAGTTTTTCCGTAGCACTAATGAGCAAATGGCAATTGTTGGCACTAATGGCTTGCCAATTTTCGTTGGCAGCTAAAGCTTTAAGTTCTTGTGATAAGTTGGCAAGAAGAATAACATCTTCCAAAGTTTCATTATATTCTACGGAGTGGCGCAAACATTCTTTAATTAAGGTGTAAGTATCACAAAATGGCAATTCCGGATCGTTTTCATTTTCACTGTCGTAGTCAATAAGAAAGAGGACATAATTGTTGAGGGTCTTTAATATGCCACGATACAATTCAGGGCCTAGATGAGGTCGTTGCAAAAAGTCTAGCATATGGCCTTCTTGTATGCCTAAAAGAGCAATGCCGGGATATGCAACAGAAAGGTCGCTGCCATAGGATAAGAGCCAGTCACGTTTAGGCAAAGTATCATAGGTGAAGGATTCCATAGCGTGTATTTTTCCCCAACCACGTGTATGACTAATTATTTCCCATAAATCATCATCAGTGGTTATATTGCTCATATCTAGAGCGAAGATGATGTAAAAAGTAAACTCTTCGCAAAGGGCAAGAAGCATTAAATCTTTTTTCACGTCAAGCTCATAGGAACGCGACATAGTATCTAAATTAAATATACCACAGATAATAATAGCAAATTTTACTGCTTCTCTCTGGGGTGCATTATAGAGCCAATTTTCTGCTAGATGTACAAGTTTTAGAGGAAGTTCCTCTTGGGCCAGACGGTCGATAAGAGTTTCACAGTATGAGATGCATTGGCAACGACACACCGTTTTATAAAGTTGGGCTTCATTTTCTGCAGAAGAATCTTCACAAAATGCCATGATTTTTTTATAAACATCATCTCGCATTTTTTCATTATCTATATCTGAGGACATGGAAAGATACGCATCGGCAGTTCCTAATTCCAAAGAAAAATTGGGGTCGGAAGATGATATGATGCGGTCAGGAAGATCTTTACCGCAGTAAAAACCATCTACATCTATATTTTTTTTTACGTAGGGGAAAAGGCTTTCACCTTTTTGCCAAGGTTGTGTTTTTTTGTTCATAATTACCTCATTATTCTTTATGGCCTATAATTATAGCATGAAATATATAAATGCCCAAATTTATTAAATATTATAAAAATACATTGACATGGTAAACCGCCAGTTCAATATACAATTGAACTGGCGGTCTGTATAGTGTTTTGTAAAAATTATTTAACAGCAATTTGAGCATTCATATCAATTTCTACCAAGCAGTCTCCACTTTCAATGCGGCTGGTATTATTAACATGAATCGCAGATACAATTCCTGCAATAGGGGCTGAAATCGTAGTTTCCATTTTCATAGCTTCTGTAACAACTAGAGGGTCACCTTTAGCAACTTGCTGTCCCTTGTTTACAAGAATTTTCACCACAGAACCGGAAAGGGTAGCACCAATCTCACCAGGGTTAGTTTTATCAGCTTTTTTACGTGTGATGCTAGTTGATTTAATATTTCTGTCTTTGACTTCAATTTCACGAGGTAGTCCGTTGAATTCAAAGCTTACGGTGCGTATACCACTTTCGTTGGCTTCGCCTATGTGGATTAATTTAATAATAAGCATCTTACCTGTTTCAATCATAACACGCGTTTCTTCACCGGGTGCTAAGCCAAAAAAGAATGTGGGAGTATCAAGTACAGAAACATCACCATATTCTTCGGTGAATTTTACCCAATCCTCATAGACTTTAGGATAGAGGCAATAAGAACTAATTGATTCAGGTGAAGTTGGTCCGCCGATTTCGGTAAGATGTTCTTTGACTTTGCTGAAATCTACGGGTGGCAAGGTATCACCGGGACGGCCAAGAATCGGCTTTTTGCCTTTTAAGATGATTGCTTGTAATTTTTCTGGGAAACCTTGATAAGGAAGTCCTATATTACCTTCGAAAAAGCCAATGACGGAAGCAGGGAAGTCCAAAGTATCACCGTGATCGTAAATATCTTCTTCTGTTAGTTCATTTTGTACCATAAATAAGGCCATATCGCCTACAATTTTAGAAGAAGGGGTTACTTTAATTAAGTCACCAAACATCATGCTTACTTTGTGGTACATGATTTTAATTTCTTCCCACTTATCAATAAGGCCTAAAGCAACAGATTGTTGTTTCAAATTCGTATATTGTCCGCCTGGCATTTCATGCATATAAACTTCAGGGTTAGGTGTGATCTCAGTTTTATCGGCGGCCTTGTAATAAGGACGCACAGTTTCCCAATAACGAGAAATCTCATTTAGGGCCTCAGGATTCAGTTTTGGCTGACGAGGATTACCGCTTAAGGCATAATAGAGGCTGGAACTGCTGGGTTGTGAAGTTCCACAGCTCATAGCCGAAAAAGCTACGTCAACAATGTCTACCCCGGCGTCAATTGCTTTGGCATAGGTATAAATAGCATTACCGCTACCTTCATGTGTGTGTAGGTGAATTGGTAAATTTACAGTGTCTTTTAGGGCAGAAACTAATTGGTAGGCTGCCTCGGGTTTTAAAAGACCGGCCATATCTTTAATAGCAATTATATTAGCACCGGCTTTTTCTAATTCTTTGGCCATAGTTACATAGTATTTTAAATCATATTTATCGCGGCGTGGATCCAAAATATCACCGGTATAGCATAGTGCTGCTTCGGCAATTTTATTGCATTCGCAAACGGTATTTATGGAAAGACGCATGTTATCTAGACCATTTAAACTATCAAAAACTCTGAAGACATCTATACCGTTTTTAGCTGCTTGGCGAATAAATTCCTTAACAACATTATCCGGATAACTAGTGTAGCCTACGGCATTAGCTCCCCGCAAAAGCATTTGGAATAAAATATTGGGCGCTTTTTCACGCATTTTTCTAAGTCTTTCCCAAGGACTTTCGTATAAGAAACGATAAGCAACATCAAAGGTAGCGCCGCCCCAACATTCAAAAGAAAATAGTTGTGGGAGTTTGGCTGCTGTTTGTTCTGTAATTCTCAGCATATCCGCAGTGCGTAAACGCGTAGCAAATAAAGACTGATGCGCATCTCTGAAGGTGGTGTCGGTGAAGAGAACTTCTTTTTGTGCCATTGTCCATTTTGCTACAGCCATGGGTCCTTGATTATCTAAAAGCTGCTTGGTTCCACTGTCAATCTTAGTGTGTTTATACTGTGGCATTTTCAGTGGAGCAAAATCCGGCTTTGGTTGTACGCCAACATTAGCATAACCATTAATACTAACGTCAGAAATGTAGCCTAAAAGTTTTGTGCCTCGGTCAGAAATTTTGGGGAAGTTAAACAAACTTGGTGTTTCATCCACAAAGCAGGTGTCATAAGAGCCGTTGATAAACGAAGGATTTTTTAGTACATTTTCTAAAAATTGAATGTTGGTTTTGACTCCGCGAATACGGAATTCTTTTAAACAACGAAGCATTTTAGAAATAGCATTTTCATGAGTTAGACTCCAAGAAGTAGCTTTAACCAACAGCGAGTCATAATAGGGGGTAATAACAGAACCTGTAAAAGCATTGCCGCCATCTAAGCGGATGCCAAAACCACCACCACTGCGGTAAGCAATAAGTTTTCCGGTATCAGGCATAAAATTGTTGGAGGGGTCCTCTGTAGTAATACGGCATTGAATAGCGTGACCATGGCAATATATTTCTTCTTGCTGAGGAATAGCAACTTCTTCGCTATGCAAGTCATATCCTTCAGCAATCTTAATTTGTGTTTGAACTATATCAATACCTGTTAGCATCTCTGTAATAGTATGCTCAACCTGTATACGTGGGTTTACTTCAATAAAGTAGAAATGTTCATCAGGTGTTGCCAAAAACTCTACAGTACCGGCACTAACATAATTGACATTTTTCATAAGTTTTACTGCCGCAGCACATATTTCTTTGCGGAATTCAGGTTTTAGAGAAAACGCAGGAGCAATTTCCACTAATTTTTGATGGCGGCGTTGTACAGAACAATCACGCTCATACAAGTGGACAATATTGCCTTTCTTATCACCAATTATCTGTACTTCTATATGTTTAGGATTTTCTAAATATTTTTCCAGATAAATCTCATCACTACCAAAGGCTTTAAGTGCTTCGGATTTAGCACGGTTATATGCGTCTTCTAATTCCGCGGCTTCGTGTACCATACGCATACCACGACCACCGCCGCCATTAACGGCTTTAATAATAATTGGATAGTTGTATTTAGCGACAAAAGCCTTTACTTCATCAAGGGTTTCTATTTTACCGTTGCTGCCTGGAATCATAGGAATATCGGCAAGCTCAGCTTGTTTTCTGGCATTTAATTTGTCGCCAAACATAATCAAATGTTCAAGCCTAGGACCAATAAAAATAATACCCTCTTCTTCACAACGTTTAGCCAAATTACTATTTTCAGACAAGAAACCATAGCCTGGGTGAATAGCGGTAACGTCATGCTCATGAGCGATACGGATGATGTCTTCAATATCTAGATAAGCATCAATGGGTCCTTTTCCGGTTCCCACTAAATATGCTTCGTCGGCCTTGTTGCGGTGCAAGGACAGGGTGTCTTCTTTGGAATAAATGGCTACAGTGCGTATACCAAGCTCATTACAAGCACGAAAAACGCGAATAGCAATTTCACCACGATTGGCAACTAAGACAGACTCAATTTTTTTCATAGTTAGACCTCCTAATAGTCACTCCCTCTATTCTATATATTGCAAACATATTTTACAAGTAGTTCACTACATGTATACAGGATTCATAAGATCAGGGATCGGAATAGAAAAAAGGGCTCTCCCAGCTCTGGGAAAGCCCTTAGAAAATTTAATTACGTGAAATATCATCAACTAAATCATTGCAAATTCGGCCTAACATACCGGAAGTATCTGTTTCTTCAACACGATCTCGATTATCTACAATCATGTAGACTTTTTTGCCGTCAGGAGAAGTTATAACAAATTCTAAATTGGCAATTGCGTGCCACGCTATTCTGGCAGGGTGATAAATGGTTTCATTGGTAGGAACGGTGATGGTTGTATCCCTGCCCCTATTATCTTCAACTGTGATTTTCTTGTAAACCGTGCGAGTTTCGTAGTACGCTTCTTTTTGTTCGCTCCATTTGCCCAAGGCATGAACAACAGGTTTAATGGTAAGATAAATATTACGCATAGGAATATTTCCCTTATCTATATCTTCTTGAGTAAATACGTTAATTTTGCGTTTTTCCAAAGCCTGCCGTAAAGACGCTTCAATTTTATTTTGGGAAAAAGGATCAGCGATATATCCATCAATAGTTGGAACATTTATGTCCGGTTCTGCGATAATCACATTATGCACAGAAGCAAAATCATAATCATTAGCTTTCCATTTGTTTTTTTCGGCACTAGCCAAAACAGGTAAAGCAAGAAGCAAGATCAATATTAGTAAAGTAGAGAAAATTTTTTTCATTTTTTATCATCCTTTAAGCACCAGCGCGCATTCCAAGTGCAATTAATGCCAAACCGCCACAAATACTAAGGGCTATATTTATGAAGCCCATAACTGTATTATTTAACAGTAGCTCAAATGTTTCCAAGCTAAAGGTTGAAAAGGTAGTAAGACCGCCTAATAGTCCGGTAATAACAAATAATTTAACAGGCAAAGGCATTTCTGGATGCCGTAAGCAAAAAGCGGCTGTTATGCCTAAGATAAAGCAACCAAGCATATTAACAAATAATGTTCCATAGGGAAAGTTGACGCCTAATTTAGAGTGGATGCCAACGGAAATGTAGTAGCGCAAAGCAGAACCAACAGCACCGCCGCTTGCTACTGCCAAAGTTTCTATTATCATTGTTTTTTCACCTGGGCTTTAATTGCGGCAAAAGTTTCCGGACTTATAATATGTTCAATGCGACAGGCATCTTTTTCCGCTGTTTCAGCACTTACGCCTAAACTTTCTAGGTGCTGGGTTAAAGTTAAATGTCTTTCTAAGACTCCGTTGGCCCTAGCAAGACCTGTTTCAGTAAGCCTAATGGTGCCATTGGGTTCCATTAAAATAAGATTTTCTTTCTTAAGAATGCTCATGGCACGACTAACACTTGCTTTTGTAAACTCAAAAGCATTTGCTATGTCTATGGAACGAACATTACCGTTTTTCTTTTGCAGAACAAGAATCATTTCCAAATAATTCTCGCCGGATTCTTGTAAAATCATAATTTTCTTAACCTCCAATAAAACCAATGAATTCTAATTTATCAGACTTTATTACATTCTACAATGAAATACAATTACTCACAAGTTCTTTTCTTAAACTATTGACAATAGCAGGCATAAAATGGTAGAATTTTCCTGCAAGGTTAGCGACTGCTAACAATTTTGTACAAAGCAGTGGTGGGAGGTCATGAAGTGAGAACTTTAAGAGAGATTGCGGTAGGGCAGACTGTCACTGTGGTTAAAATAGAAGTAACTGGAGCTATGAAGCGCAGAATTATGGATATGGGAATTACCAAAGGGACGGATATTTTTGTACGTAAAATAGCACCTTTGGGAGATCCTATTGAACTTAAAGTTAGAGATTACGAATTATTTCTTCGCAAAGAAGATGCCGAAAAAATTCTTGTTGAGTAATACTCGTACAAGAATTTTATTTTTTTCCTGGTAAAAATATCAAAACTTATTGCAAATTAAGAACAGGAGGAGCCATGATTACAGTACTCGCTTTGGTAGGCAACCCCAATTGCGGAAAGACTACTATGTTTAATAATTTAACAGGCAGCGATCAATATGTGGGGAATTGGCCCGGAGTTACTGTCGCTAAAAAGGGTGGCATGCTTTTAAATCATCCTGATTGCGAAGTGGTTGATCTTCCGGGAATATATTCTTTGTCACCATATACCTTGGAAGAAGTAGTAACAAGGGATTTTCTGGTTTATGAGCATCCGAGTGTTATAATAAACATCGTTGATGCGTCAAATTTGGAACGCAATCTTTACTTAACTACACAATTATTGGAATTAGAAATTCCTGTAGTGTTGGCACTTAATATGATGGATGTAGTAGAGGCTAATGGTGATGAGATTGATATAGAACGTTTGTCTAGAGAGCTCAAATGTATGGTTGTGCCTATAGCCGCTATTAATGGCTATGGGTTAGGGGAATTAATCAATGTGGCTTTAGCGGTAGCTAAAGAAAAATCTACAAATCAGGGATTACCTATTTTTAGTGATACCGAAGAAATTTCTGTGCGGGGAATTGAACGTTTATTGCCGGATAGGGAATCAACACAGTTGAAGCGCTGGCTGGCTATTAAAATTTTTGAACGGGATAATAAGGTTATTGAACAGATAAAAATAAGCAACAATTTATTGGAGCGTATGAATGCATTGCGTCGGCGGTGCGAGGTTGCAGAAGACGATGATGCAGAGAGTATTGTCATAAATGCCAGGTACCGTTATATTACTAATACTCTGCGCAGTTGTATAAAGAAAAAGTTAAAAACAGGGGAACTTAGTGCTTCAGATAAGATAGATAGCATAGTAACAAATAGACTGTTAGCTTTTCCTATTTTCTTTATTATTATGTGGGCTGTTTATTATATTGCCATTCAGACTTTGGGCAGTATGTCAGTTAACGGTATGGAAAAAATATTTGGAACCTTTAGTGACTATTTAACTCAATTAATGGAGCTTGGCGGAGTATCACTAACGATTCAAAGCCTTGTAGTAAATGGTGTTGTTGGTGGGGTAGGTGCTGTACTGGGGTTCGTGCCTCAGATTACTATTTTATTTGTTTTTCTTTCTTTCTTGGAAGATTGTGGATATATGTCCAGGGCGGCATTTATTATGGACAGAGCTTTTCGGCAGTTTGGTTTGTCAGGAAAATCTTTTATACCAATGTTAGTAGGTACAGGCTGTTCTGTTCCTGGTATTATGGCGACGAGGACCATAGAAAACGAAAAAGATCGGAGGCTGACCATCATGTTGACTCCGTTCATTCCTTGCAGTGCTAAGATGCCGGTATTCGTGCTGTTTGCTGCCTCTTTATTTCCCGACAAAAGTTGGGTAGGGCCCTCTATGTACTTTTGGGGCATTATAATGGTAGTGGTATCAGGCATAATCTTAAAGCGAACAGCACCTTTTGCCGGAGAAACAGCTCCCTTTGTTATGGAAATGCCTGCATATCATATGCCTGGTTTGAAAACAGTCTTAAAACACACTTGGGAACAGGTTAAATCTTTTATTTTGAAGGCCGGTACCATTGTTTTTGCAGCTTCCGTGTTGGTGTGGTTCTTGCAAAGCTTCAATACTTCTTTGGATTTGGTATCTCCTACAGAAAGCATGCTGGCAAATATAGGGCGGTTTTTAGCACCGGTTTTTGTTCCTCAAGGTTTTGGCAACTGGCAGGCGGCCTTTGCTGCCTTAACAGGTTTTTTGGCCAAGGAAGCTATTGTTTCCACTTTTGCCATTTTAGCCGGTAGTGGTGGTGACGCAGGTAGTAAAGCCGATCTTGTTCTCAAGCTTCAAAGTATGTTTACCCCTGCCAGTGCCTATGCGTTTATGATTTTCACTCTTTTAGCTGCACCTTGTTGTGCGGCCGTAGGTGCAATTAGAAGTGAGATGGGTAGTTGGAAATGGACCTTCTTTGCGGTAGGTTATCAAACGGGAGTAGCATATATTCTGGCTGCGATTATTTACCAAGTTGGCTCAATAATACAATAAAAACAACAAAACCCAGGCGGACTAAGATAGTCTCGGACTGGGTTTTGTTGTTTTTATATGTAAAACTTTAATTTTCTAAGGCGCTTTTTAAGGCCAAAACACCAGCTTCAATATCACAAGCTGCAATGCCGGCAAAAGATAGAAGAATTTCGGGAAAATTATGGGACTTTGTAAGAACCGGGATAATTTTGACTCCTTTTTCCAGTGCTTTTGATGCAATTTTGTTGGCGGTATAGTGGTAGTGCAATGATATGCGTAAGTGCAATCCTGAGGCATAATCTAAGATAGTTATTTTTTTACCAAAATTTTTTAATAAAGCAGTACGCAATAAGTCATTTTTTTTGCTATATAGTTTACGAAGTTTTTTTACATGTCTTTGCAAATGTCCTTGGGCAATGAACTCTGCTAAGGCTAATTGTTCAATAGTAGAGGATGTTTGATTGTAAAGTTTAGCTGATGAATAGTAAGCTGGTAGTAGATTAAGGGGGAGAACCATGTAGCTAATACGCAAAGATGGAATAAGCGATCGTGAAAAGGATCCTAGATAAATAATGCGTTCACCATTGGCCATACCCTGCAAAGAGGCTACCGGTCTTGAGAAATAACGAAACTCACCATTATAATCGTCTTCCAATATGTAGCCGTCGTTTAGTGCTGACCAGCCCAAAAGATTGCGGCGTTCATCAGCAGATAAGGCTTGTCCTTTATAGGGGTTAGAGGGGCTGACCAGGAGCAGTCTTGGTAAATCAGCATTAATGTTAGCAACATCAAAGGTCTTTACTGACCAGCCATGGTCAGTAAAGGCTTGTTCAGCCTGTGGAAATCCAGGGGCTTCCAAAGCAACAGATTTTTCTTTCAGGGGCAAGAGGTTTAGCAGTATGGCTAAAAGACTTTGAATACCTGCGCCTACTACTATTTGCTCAGGAGTACAAATTACACCACGTGCTGTATAGCTATATTGCGCTAGAGTTTTTCGCAAGATAAATTCACCCTGTGCTTCGCCGTAGCCGGTAATGCTTGCTGGATCGTGCAGTGTTTTGTTAAGACAACGACGCCATAAGGCAGAATCAAAGGTAGAACTATCAATGTAGTTGTTGGAAAAATTGTAGCGAATGGAATTGTTGGGACTTTTTTTTATTAAGTAGGGTTCGGATTTTTCTGTTTTGCTAGCAATAAGCAATGTGCATACTTGATAGCCACTCTGGGGTCGGCTTATGAGGTATCCTTCCGATACTAGGATGTTGTAAGCAGTTTCAATAGTTGTGCGGCTGAGGTTGAGGTCAGCAGACAATTTGCGTATGGAAGGGAGTTTATCCTGTGCTTGTAAATGACCCTGTTTAATTTCTTGCTTGAAATAATTAGCTAATTGCTGATATACAGGGATTACCTTATTTTTTTTTGTATAATTTATAGCTGAAGTAAGCATTGTGTCACTTTTTACCTTTCACAATAAACTGGTTTTATATGTACAGTTACATTATAACACCACAATTAATTTAGCGCATAAAAAACCCTGAGAATTGATTCTCAGGGTTTAAGTTTCTATGGAAATATAGGGAAATATTATTGTATATTTTAAGTTTGTTTTACGGAGGCAGCGATAATAGCATGCTGTACATAAAGACTTTGTATAGCCGGATTTCGCCCAATTCCGACAATATGCCCACTAGTTTTTACGCCGATTTTTTCAATCTTAGTCTTCCAAGAATCTTCATCATTACTATACATGTCATTATGTGCATGGTCTCCTGCTACTATCATCAGGGGGTACATATGTACTGTTTTGTAGTTTCGCATTGCTAAAACTTTTAAAACAGTATCAATGTTGGGTGAATCATCTTCTTCTACTGTACCAACTATAACAGGAAGTCCCATGGCATCAAAGCTTTTTTGCAAACTGTTATAAGTGCTGCCAAAAGATTTATTGTTGTCGCGAGGAGAGCCGTGTCCCATGAGTATAATTCCTTCACCAGCTTGTAATAATGGAAACTGGGTAGCAAGAGCAGCAGCGACAATAGAAAAATCTTCCTTATTGGCAATTAAAGGAGTTCCAACTACTAATCGATTAAATTCATTTTTAAATTTAGTAATAGTCTCCAAAACTTTTTTCTCGTATTCTTCACCATGTAAAATGTGGGTTGGTTGGACAAGAATATCAGTATAGCCTAATTCTTTTAGATCAGCCAAAGTAGTTGCTAAATCCTTTATATGGAGCCCTTTTTCTGCATTTCGTTTCATCACGATGCGAGAAGTATTGGAACTAAAGAAATCACGGTTTGCAAAAGCAATTTTAATAGCGTTTTCAATACCGCCGATATCTTTGATACGTGCTTCGTCAAAAGTAGTGCCAAAACTTACAACGACAACTGCTTTTGTGTTTTTAGCAACAGTGCTGCTTCTTAGGCAAGATTTCTTCATGGGCAGAGCCGCCTTTCGATTTTCAACATATTACATGTGGGTAATATATAATAACTTAGAACGTAATAGTTATATCAGACCAGATTCGTTGATCTTTACGATTTTCTCCACCTTTTTCTTTGGTATCAAAATATTGCACAGTTGCTACTGTATTTTTCATGATAGTGTAACCGACACCTACTCCGTAGCCTTTAAATCCGGTTAAGGCATCATCAAAGACAGCGGCATCAGTGGTATGCACAAAGAAGGTTGTGCGTGGTTGATTGTAGTAATTAGCAAACACGGTTATAGAGCCGGGCTTTTCAGGAT
>Ga0183101_1002585_pt1 | contig 12216 bp, 15 predicted proteins | sample Biomet3_FD_127790 | JGI IMG/M metagenome (GOLD analysis project Ga0183101, IMG submission 127790) | Microbial communities from bioreactor (seeded with sewage sludge) at LBNL, California, USA - Biofuel metagenome 3 | ecosystem: Engineered > Bioreactor > Anaerobic > Unclassified ... | reverse complement strand
CTTTACAGCTCATAACTTTGTATAAAAACACCTATTTGTATTTTAATTATTTGATGATAATATTTATTGGTTCTGGTACAATTATAACAATACCATTGACTATAGTCAATGAAATAATATTGCTATGCTTGTCGGTAGTTTATAGCGAAGCACCGTGAAGGTATATATTTCCTTGCATTTCTTTCGAGAATGACTTAGGGGGAAACCATCTATAATATATAAATTTATAAATAAAGACAACAGGTAAAATTAATTTTTTTATTTTGAAAGGAAGTTTTGTTATGGACATTGTTTTAGCAAAAGAAAAAGAAAAGTCAATTATGGAGAGCTTAATTGATGGAGAAGGCGTTAGACTTGTGATGTTCACATGTGGATGTCCTCACCATTGCGAAGGTTGTCATAATGACCAAACTTGGAACATTAAAGATGGTGTACAGGTTGATGTTGATGAAGTTGTGGGGTTCTTAAAAGAGAAGTTCTACAAAGGAAGGTTTAAAGGCATTACTTTAAGTGGTGGAGACCCGCTATATCAAAGTAATGAGCTACTTGTATTAGTTCAAAAAATTAAAGAACAAATACCAGAAGCAGATATTTGGTGTTTTACGGGATTTATTTACGAGAAAGTTCAAGAATTAGAAGTTCTAAAGTACATTGATGTGCTTATAGATGGAAGATTTGAGAAGGATAAAATGTTTCCTAAGAAACCATACAGAGGGTCTAATAATCAAAGATTACTAAGACTTAAAAATGGAAAGATAACAAGTATCGAATAACAATTTTTTATTATCAAACAGGTAAATTTTATTAATGTAAACAGGTAAATTTTAAAAAAATTTTAAATTTGAAAGGATGATTTATTATGATTAAAACAGTTATTAAAAGAGATGGTAGTGAGGTTGATTTCAATTTAGGAAAGATTACAAGAGCAGTACAAAAGGCATTTGTTAATCAAGAAATTGAAAATGAAGAAGTGTATACAGTAATTTCTAATGATGTATTAGGCAGATTAGAAGTTGAAGGAAAAGAAGTAGTTGAATTAGAGCATATTCAAGATATAGTTAGAAGAATGATAGACCAAAATGGTTACAGCGAAGTAGGTAAAGCTTTTTCAAAATACAGAAGACATAAAGATAAACAAAGAAAGAGCAGAGAAAAAATCTACAAAAGCATTAAAAATATCTGTAAACTTACTGACCGTGAAAATGCAAACGTAGGAAATGGTCCATCGTCAAAACTTCTACAAATAGCGGAAGTTGCAAGCAAAGATTTTGCTGAACTTACTTTAGTAGATGACAACATCTTAGAAGCAATGAGAGATAATAAAATATATCCTCACGATTTTTCATGGATGAGTGTAGGTACAACAACATGTAACTTCATTCCATTCAGAAAACTTCTATCAAATGGATTTAACCCTGGACATGGATACATCAGAACTCCTAAGAGAATTAGAACAGCAGGACAATTATTCTGTATCATATTCCAAAGCTCTCAAAATGACCAACATGGAGGACAAGCTTCTGGTTGGTTTGAAAGAGATTTAGCTCCTTATATTACAGAAGAGTACAACTATCAATATAAATTAATAGTTAATACTCTTGAAACAATATGTTCAGCAAGAATTCTAAAGAAATTAGGATTAAAAAAGGTTCTTGGAAAATTAGCTATGACTAATTTCATTAAGAGTAAAATAGAAAAGTTAGCTTGGGAAAGAACAGATGAAGAAACCTTCCAAACTTGTGAAAGCATAGTAGCAAACTTAAATACTATGCACAGCAGAGCAGGGGCCCAAGTTCCATTTACTTCTATAAATATAGGTACTGGAATAACTAAGGAAGAAAGATTATTAATCAAAAATATTCTTCTTGCTTATGAAAAAGGTCTTGGAAAAGGTGAACAACCATTGTTCCCAAACATCGTATTTAAGGTTAAAGATGGTGTAAATTATGAACCAGGAACTCCAAACCATGACTTATTAAGACTTGCTATGAGAGTTACTGCTAAGAGATTATTCCCAACTTATAACTTCCAAGATTGCAGTTTAAATAAAGGTTTCCCAGAAGATGTTCCATCAATGGGTTGCAGAACTTCTGTTAGATGGGATAGACACTTATCTGATGAAGAACAAACTTGTGAAGGTAGAGGAAATATATCTTTTACAACTTTAGACATTCCAGGGTTTGCGTTAGAATGTAAATATGGAAAAGAAAAATCAATAGAAGGTTTAGAATTTGTATTTGCAAAATTAGCTAAGAAGTATGGTATTAAAATACCTTCTGTATATGCTGATATAGAACTTGTAAAGAGATTTTTCTTAATGACAGATTCATATTTTGATTTAACAGTTGAACAATTAGTTGCAAGATTTAAATATCAATCAACATTCACGGTAAGCGATTTTCCATTCCTTATGAATGGGTCATGGATAGGTAGTGAAGACTTAGGAGCTTTAGATAAAGTAGGTGACGTTCTTAAACATGGTACTCTTGGTATCGGATTTATAGGATTAGCTGAAACATTAGTTTGTCTTGTTGGAAAACATCATGGAGAAGACAAGGACGCATTTAAACTTGGTAAAGAAATTACTAAGTTCTTAGCAGAAAAAGCAAATGAAGCTTCTGAATTACACGATTTAAATTTTGCTATACTTGCTACTCCTGCTGAGGGATTAACAGGAAAACTTGTTGCAAACGATAGAGAAATCTATGGAGTTGTACAAGGAGTTACAGATAAAGAATGGTATACTAACAGCTCACATGTGCCTGTAGAATACGAAATATCTTTATTTGAAAAGATTAGAATTGAAGGCGAATTCGTAAAATACTGTGGTGGTGGAAGCATTACTTATGTAGAACTTAACGAAAGCCCAGGAGAAAACATTGACGCTATATATGCTATTGTACAAGCTATGCACGATGCAGATGTAGTTGTAGGTGCTATAAACTTCCCTTGTGACAGATGTTTAGACTGTGGTCACTTTGGACTTATAGAAGGAGATACTTGCCCAGTATGTGGAGGAAAACATATCAGCAGGATCAGAAGAATTACTGGATACTTAGCTGAAATAGAAAACTTCAACTATGCTAAATATCAAGAGGCAATGAACAGAGTTAAGCACGACACAAGAACTGCTTAACATAAATGAAAGAGCTATTGGGGTAAAACCTAATAGCCTTTTTTATTTATTTACTCTTGTGATATTTCAGCTATACTATGTTTATAATGTAGTAATTAGCACGTGGAGGTATTAATTTTATGAAGAATAAGAAAATTTTTATAATAGTCGCTGTATTAATTGTTGGTATAGGTGTGATTACTTTTAACAACTCGAATATTCAAATGCAACATATTCTGATGGAAAAGTACATATAAGTGGCAAAACTGATTTGCCTAATAACTCAGTAATTGATGTGAATTTTGATTTTCCAGAGGATAGTAAAGATTTAAGTATTAGTGGTAAAGCAAAAGTACAAAACGGTACTTTTGAAACAGATATAACTCCTACAGACATACCAGAATATAGAGGCGATAAAGAATATATTTTAAAATTGAAGTATGACCCATCGAACCAAGATGACGATAAAGTTAAGAAACTTGTTGGCGAAAATGGAGAGAAGTTATCATTAAATCATAGAATAGAAAATGAAAAGAACTCAAAAGATGAACATGAAGACCATGAAGACCATGAAGACACTGGCGTAACTGACAGTGACCTTATAATGATAAACTCAGTATTTCTAAACATAAAATAGAGGCGTATACATAAGTATACGCCTTTATCTTAGGGTTTAAATAAATATAAGTTTAACATTCTTTACATTTGACATTTTTTATAATGTAATCCTGTTGTACAGGTGTAAGTTCTGAACCACTTACTATAACTTCACCTTTAAAATCAATATTATTCTTTTTAACAACTTCTATTAGGTCGCAAAAAGAACCATTCCAACCGCTTTGTTCAATAAAATATTCCTCGCTCGCAGTAGGTGTTAAACCCATGGCAACTAAGTCCTCTTTCTTTAAACCATACACATAAGTCATTTTAAAACGCCACCTTTCATAATAAATCACTTGATTACCTGATGTTATAAACTAAACTTTATATATTATACAGATTGAGTATTAGATTAATAATTAAATGTAAAATATAATTTACAATATTAAGATAAAAGCGTATAATATAGTTATTAAATGTACAAAGGGAGTGGCATAAATGTTTTTAATGGAAGATGAAACTATAAATGTTAAAATAGATAAAATTGTAGAACTTATGAAAGCTTCTAATTACACAATATTACTCAGTGGAGCGGGTGTATCCACATCTTCGGGGATACCTGATTTTCGTTCTGAAACTGGGTTATACACAAAATATCCTTCTGATGTATTATCAAGAAGTTATTTTTATAATAAAACTGACTTGTTTTACGAGGCTTTCCATGAGAAGTTTTCAACTATATTAAATGCAGAGCCAAATGAAGGTCATAATATAATTGCAAAGTGGCAATGCGAAGATATAATAAACTTCATTTCTACACAGAACATAGATGGATTGCATAAAAAAGCTATAAGCTCAATGGGTATAAACGTAGAGAAAAAGGACTTGCTTAAAAACAGTATAAATGAAATACATGGAACTATTGAGACATTTACGTTAAAGGCAAGAGGAAAGAAAAATAAGCTAAAATTAGCAGATGTTTTAAATTCTGAGGGTAAGATTACCTATCGAAGACAAGTTGATGGAGCAGTCGGTACATATCTTGTAAAGCCTGACGTAGTTCTTTTTGGTGAACAACCATTAGGTTACGGAAAAGTATCTGAGATAGTTAAGAAGAAAGCAGATTTAATGATCGTAGTTGGAACTTCTTTAGAGGTTTATCCATTTGCATATCTTCCTACATTAATGAGGCATAGTAAACATGTTGTTATCATTAATAAAACACCTATTAATTTACAAAGAGGATACACAGTAGAAATAAATGAAGATATAAATGAAGTTTTAAAGATTATAGATAGTAAACTGCATGAATAATTGACAACTTTCTCTTTTAATGGTTCAAGTTATGAATACCTATAGTGCTGTATATAATGCACTATCACCATTAAACAATTAAATGAAAGAAAACAGGAGGACATGTCTTGGACGAGAAAGTAATAAAATATAGAAAAATAAGAATAGCAACAATGGGTATAGAGGCAATAGGGTTTCTATCAACACTTAATGGGTTTTTAAAGTATAATACATTAACATTAATTCTTGGATTAACTATGATATTAGTAGGAATTATAACATGGGCAGTACATTCAAAATGTCCAGTATGTGGTACGAGATTTAAAACTCTATTTAAGAGATATGATGAATGTCCACATTGTAATACAAAATTAAATGTAAAAACTAATAAATAGATGACAATGAGAGGGTATGGGAGACTGTATCCTCTTTATTTTATTAAAATTCATTGACAAAAATCTATTGACTATAGTGTTGTTTACAAATGTAAAAAATTAGTGTAGTATATACTATAATAATACACAACAATGACCTGTAGGGGGTAGAATACAATGTCAAATGGAGATATTCAAATAATAAAGACCGCATTAGAAAATCATAATATTGATATAAAAGAAATAAATGAGGCAATAAATTCAATGGAGTTAAATTTATTTGGAATACGTGAGTTAATACACAGCCCAGAAATAGATAACGAAGAAAAGTTAAATAAGGTAAATGAACTGCTATTTGAAAAATAAAATTAAGTAAAGACTGGTCTCCCAGTCTTTTTTTATTATTAAAATTAATATTATTTATATTGAAGATACCTACTGAGATAGGTGTCTTTTTGTTTTATGCCAAGTATTTCTTGGTGTGAAGTAATCAGTTACAGCCTGATTTCGTTGACCATAGTCAATGATTGTGTTATAATGAACGTGTTAAAGAAAAGGCGTTTTACCAATTAAAGTAATTAAATGAATGTATATTTTTAAATCTGCATATAAGGTAATAACGCTAATTTTAGTGAGTTAATTAATCAGGATAACCTTTTGGATGTACAAAAGTTTGATTATGAACTAAATAAATAAAATTCTAAGGAGAGACGATATTATGAGAAAGACACTTACAAAGGTACTTGTTGCTACTGTGGTGGTTGCGAGTATGCACAGCGTATTGGGGGCTACTCCTGTATATGCCACTCCTTCAATTAATGAAATTGAAGACCAAATTGAACACCTGGATAATACTATACAAAATGATATGTATAAGATAGACCAAATAAATAAAGATATTGAAGCTAAGAAGATTGAAATAACTGACACTGAAAAGAGTATAGAGCAAACAAAGCAAGATTTGTCAGACTCACAAAATGCTTTTAACGCAAGAATGAAGGCAATGTATGTTAATGGTAATGTCCAAACTGGAACTATGGCATATATAGATGTGTTATTATCTTCAAGAAGTTTAACTGATATATTTGATAGAGTGGAACTTATTAAAAAGGTTGTAGAATATGACCAAAAGATAATACAGGACGTAAAAGACAAACAATCAGAACTTGATAAAAAAGAAAAAGATTTACAAGATAGTGAAAAAGCATTAGAAGATAATAAATCTTCAATTGACAAAGAGCTACAGGACATGAGTAATGCTAAGTTAGAACAACAGAAAATATTAGCAGAGCAACAGGCTTTACTTTTACAACAACCTAATATTATGTTTGCAAAGCAATCTTTACCTGCTGACTTCACATTTAGTAATGATACATCTCCAAGAGCAAAGGATATAATTACGGAAGCACAAACGTATCTTGGTATACCTTATGTTTGGGGTGGGACAAGCCCAAGTGGTTTCGATTGTTCAGGACTAACACAATACGTTTATGCTAAATATGGGGTAAACCTTCCAAGAGTAGCAGAAGACCAACAAAAGGCAGGAATACAAATACCAATTACTCAAATGAAACCAGGAGATTTAGTATTTTGGGGATACCCTGCACATCACGTAGGAATGTATATTGGAAACGGTCTATACCTTCACGCACCTCACACTGGGGATGTTGTTAAAGTATCTCCGTTAAACCCAGGTAATGTAACCTCAGTAAGTAGGGTTTTACCATAAAGTTTATAACCAAACATTAAATAGCAGTAGGATTATTCTTGCTGTTCTTTTTATGTCTATAAGTTAGTCTTTAGGGTATTATTTATTGACGTGATTATGAATACAATATAAGACAAAAATAACTACCTTATTGAAAGGAAGGAGTAATATGTATCATTCAGAAGTAAAAAGAAAAGCAAAAGATAAACTTAAAGGAAATTGGGGTTCAGCTATTTTGGTTGGGGTGATCTGTTCTATAGCAAGTAGACTTTCATTTCAACATTATAACAGCTATACACATCATAACTCTATCACTATCATATCTATAGCAATATCATTATTGTTATCACCTATAGTATACGGAGTATTTAAATACTTTATGGGCTTTATTCGTGATGAAAGAGTAACTATAGGGGAGATATTCAACTCTTATAAGGATTTTTCCAGAATTGTTGTAGCGACATTTCTTCAATGGTTATTCATAATGCTATGGTCACTATTGTTGATAGTTCCTGGTATTATCAAGATATTTAGTTATTCCATGATGTACAATATTATGAGCGATAATCCTGAAATGTCTGGTTCAGAAGCTCTTGAATTAAGCAAAGAAATGATGAATGGACATAAAATGGATTTGTTTATATTATATATGTCTACCGTTGGATGGGTAAGTATAACTTTAGCGGTTCTTTTGATGATAGCCTTTGTTGGATATATTGTAATATTGTTTGGAGGAACATCATTAATGCTTGCTATTCTGGTAATAGTTGTAGTCTTAATAATAATACTTTCAATACTTATGTTATGGTTACAACCATTGTACCTTGTAGCAAAATCTTACTTCTATGAAGAAGTAAGAAGAGAGTATATGTACAATAGAGAGGTTTGTTAATCTCATTAAAATCTATAACATGTGATAAAGTTAATAAGTAAACATTAAAGAGCAGTAAGTCAAGTCTTGCGGTTCTTTTTTTATGTCTCCATTTGGCACTGCTACCACAATAGTTATTGACTGTAGGCAATGAGAAAGATATAATAAGTTATATGATAATGAGTAATAAGTATGTTATATATACACATTAGCCAAAAGATAAAATCAGTTTTATTGCTTTAATAGAGGAGGGAATTTTATGACCTTAAAAGATATATTTAAAAATGAGGAAACAAGAAAAGCAAAGGAAAGATTAAAAGGTAATTGGGAAACTATACTGTTAGTTAGTTTAATATACTATATACCGATCCGTATAGTATCGTCAGGACTTTACAACATATACCTTCATCTTTGCCTTCATGTTAACGAAACAAGTATCAATTCTATAGCTCTGCTATTATTAGTATCTCCTATAATATATGGAGCAAATAAATACTTTATGGGGTTTATTAGAGATGAAAGAGTGAGTGTAAGGGATATAATTAGCTCTTATAATGATTTTTCAAGAATTATTATAGCAACCTTGCTTAAAAACTCCTTTACATTTCTATGGGCATTATTATTTATAATCCCTGGTGTCGTTAAAGCGTATAGTTACTCAATGATGTACAATATAATGAATGATAATCCAGAAATGACAGGTTCAGAAGCCCTTAAATTGAGTAAAAAAATTATGTCTGGACACCGAAAGGATTTATTCATGCTATACATGGCTACTATTGGGTGGGCAGTTGTACTGTTATTTATTTTAGCATTAGTATTATTTATCCTAATATTTATAATGTCGAGCAACCTACCAATAATGGTTACGTTTATAATACTAACCATTATTTCAGTAATTATAGCATTGTTAGTTTTTATAATTATAATAAGGTTGAACCCATTGTATATTATATCAAAATCTTATTTCTATGAAGAAGTTAGAAAAAGATACACACACAATACAGAGACTTATTAGTCTTCTTGTAATTTATAAAAAACTGATAAACAAACATTAAAGAGCAGTAAGTCGTTTCTTACTGTTCTTTTTTATACGCTCCTATTTGGTATAATTTACCCATAGTCAACGATAGTTATTTTCATTGACTGTAGGCAATGGATAAGATATAATAAGATATGCGAGAATGTGAAACTAAAGTGATATATAAAAATCACTATACGAAGGATAAAATGCAGTTTTGAATTGCCATAATGAGGAGGAAATTTAATGTTTTTAAAAGATATATATGAAAATACAATGGACAAGAAAAAATTTCAATACACGAATAGGATTTGGAATGAAGCAAGACTAAATACGGGTTGGAGTGTGGGATATGTTTCAGACCTTATAAATAGAAACCATTTTAGAACAAAAGAAGAATGGAAAGATTTTTATTATAACTCTGGTGAGGAAAGGGTAAAGAAGATAGAAGAAATGAACCTTCCCGAAGACCAAAAGAATAAGTTGTTTGGAGCGAATGTAGCTCATAGCTTGCCACAAGACGTAAAAGACCTCAATTACAGGTATGGTAGGACAAGAGATTCGCTTATACATAAGGGTAGACTTCTTTATCAGGCAGTCCTTAAAGACGGTAATAAATTAAATCTAACAGAAAAAGATTGTATATATGCTGTAATGTATAGAGTTCTTGGGGAGACTTGGAATGGAATAGTTATACGTGAACAAAATACTGTTAAGGTACTTAATAAGAGCTTAATAGATATGGGATGTGTTGTAGAGATAAGAAAGACAGAGGGTTCTTTTGATTATAAGTATGAAGTTGATTTTGAGGTTTTTATTGGGGACAAGCTAATATGCGGTATTCAAGTTAAACCTGATAGTTATAGAAAGGGAAATACTAAAGAACTTATCATAACTAAGCAAATAAATAAGGTAAAGAATGATAAGTATGAAGCAGAGTTTGGAAAGAGAGTTTACTATGTGTATAGTAAAACTGATGGAACAATTTTAAATAGTGAAGTAATTGATGACATAATCAGAGATACTAACAGATGTACTGAATTATGTGGTTAATATAGTATAGAGGCGGATACCCGCTTCTTTTTATTTTAAGCAAAAGAACATATGATATATAAAATATATTTATTAAAGCAGGTAATTTTTTAATTTTATTATAAAAGGGGGATTTTTATGTTGTATCATATTTCTACTAAACCTTTAACGGGAGAGGAATTAAACTTTATTCCAAGGATACCACCCAAGGAGAACAGAATGACTTATGAGGATACTACTACACCTCGTATATGCGTTTCTACTGTTATTGAAGGAGCTTTACAAGGAGCATGTTCTCATATAGCTGATAAACTTCTCATAGAAGCTAAGACTGGTGAAAGTCAGCCTATATATGTATATATACCAGAAGAAGACATTGAAGTTAAATACATTGTTTCTAATGAAGAACTTATAAGTAGAGGGTTAGTTCCTGACGCAGATAATACAGGCGAAATATGGATAACTAAACCAGTTAAGATGAAGCTTCATAAGGTTATAGAGTTGTTTGGCATGTCTGAAACATGGGTTGTGGAAAGTGAGTGTTGCTGTGATGAAGATGAAGATGATAGATTCTATGTTGTAGATGATTTCTTTGAAAATGCAAGTGAAGGTAAATGGCATTATTGGGATGTAACAGGACAATGTTTTAAAAAAGAGATAGCGGGTTGACCCTGCTATTTTTAATTTGCGGTTTGTTATATATGGTTAAACTGCATAGAATATAAAAAGTAATTATAAAACAGGTAAATTTAACAATTTTAATTTTGAAAGGAAGAAATATTAATGAAAAATAAATTAAAAAAAGTATTAGTTTCAATTGAAAAAAGAGGAAAAGAATTTTTTGTTTCATACTTCAATCAATGTCAAGATGATTACACATTTGTAATATTTGGTATTATTGAATTTGTAACTCTATTAACAGGATGGTTAATGAAAGTAAGTAGATTAGACTATCTATATATTCATATCCCTGCAATGATATGTTTATGTATAAGCCTATTAGTGTTTGCAGTAAGAACATCGAAAGGATTTTCTAAAGCAAAGAAAAAAATTGTTGAGTGGAATACAAAAGGATAATAATAAGAGGGGATAAATTAGAGTAGGAAACTACTCTTTTTATTTTGCAAATAAATGAATATAATATAAAAACATTTAATATAAACAGGTAAACAATTTTGTTTTAATTTTAGGAGGTAGATATTATGATAAATCAAGCAAAACTATTTAAATGTAACACAGAGCTTACACAATTAGCAGAGTGGTGTATTGCCAAAGATAAGAAAGAGGCTTACACATTCTTGGATAAACATTGGGATGATGGAGCGGTCATGGAAGATATGTATGTAAAAGAATACCTTGAAAAAAATCCTGGTAAAACATTAGAAGACTTTATCGAATACTTCTTTATTGAAGAAGAACCTGAGAAAGATTTCACTCACCCGTATGGAGGAGAGAATGATAAACCAGTAACTAAAAAGGTTAAAGAGTGGATTGCTGAGGCAGATACTACACCAACTTATCTTTGCCATGAGAAATGGTAATAACTTGCCATGAAAGAGTAGGAATTTTTCCTGCTCTTTATTTTTAGGCTCTGTTAAAGAATTATGTTGATTTTTACGGAACTAATTTAATATAATATAAAAATTAACTATTACAAAAGGTATTTTAAAAAATTAAATGTGAAGGTAGTGCAATATGAACACATATTGTAAACTTAAAAATCAAGGGGGAATTTAAATGATAAAGACATTGCAAGATATTATTAATTTAAAAGGTGATGGAGATTTAAATGAATTAATTGTTGAAGACGAGGGTATAGTTAATCATTTTTGCGAAGAAGGTATGGCAGGTTGCGAATATCTACCTGATATGGGTATTGGTCAGGATTCAGATTTTGAAGAACTATTGGATTACCTTGGTACTAATATAGTTTCAGATATTGAATTTGAAGAAGGTAAATTGTGTGCTTTACTGTATGATGAAAACACACATATATTAGTTCTTTCAACAGATTATGAAAATAGGTTTGATACCGAGTGTCCAGATGAAACATTCTATGATTTTAACAATATAAAGGTTATAGATAAAGAAACTGCACAAAAGTATATCAAATAAAAAAACAAGTTAATGAACTAAAGAGATACCCTTGCAGGTGTCTCTTTAATTTTGCTTAAATTTCAACACTAATATAGTATATTTTTA
>Ga0183101_1000901_pt2 | contig 12229 bp, 9 predicted proteins | sample Biomet3_FD_127790 | JGI IMG/M metagenome (GOLD analysis project Ga0183101, IMG submission 127790) | Microbial communities from bioreactor (seeded with sewage sludge) at LBNL, California, USA - Biofuel metagenome 3 | ecosystem: Engineered > Bioreactor > Anaerobic > Unclassified ... | reverse complement strand
TTGTCGCTTTGATCTTTCCATCAAGGTTATACCCGCCGCCCGGATGCTTGATATTAATATACGCAAGCACATAGACAATAAAATTATATTTTTTATGTAGATCAACATCTTCAAAGCAAGAGGCCTGAAGCAAGAACTCATAGAAGCGGACAAAATGCCGCATCTTTGCTACAATCTCTGCCTGCTTGATAAGCTCATAACGCTCAATTAGGTTCTTTGTCTTATTGAAGAGGAATGTCAACTTCTGCTTATCCTTTGAAGTAACCTTTGGTTTATAAAGCAATTCATTAGCCATGTCGATATCATCTGGATCAATAACTGCATAAGCATCAATTTCTGCCTCAAGATCATAGATGGCAGTCGGCGTCACCATGTTGGAAAGAAGCGTCGTTGTATAGTACGGAGCGAATGCAGCTTTGATATCTTCATAGGAGTTCACAAAATCCAACACAAAGGTATGCTTCTCAAACGGCGGGCAAATACGGTTCAGCCTTGAAAGTGTCTGAACGGCGGATACACCTTTTAGTTTCTTCAACACATACATCGCGCAAAGCTTTGGCTGATCAAATCCTGTCTGATATTTATTCGCTACCAGGAGCACATTATACTCATCTTTATCAAATTCTTTGGTAAGCCTGTCCTCCGGGAATCCGTTCATAGAAGGCTCACTATACTCCTTCTCATCATTTGGAAGTTTTACCTTCCCTGAGAATGCCACAAGTGCATGAATATCCTCATAGCCCTTCTTATTTATATATGCTTCCAGGGCCTGACGGTATTTTACTGCACTCTGGCGAGATGCTGTGATAACCATAGCCTTTGCCATGCCACCGAGTTCCGTCATAACGCTCTGACGGAAATGTTCCACAATGACTTCAATACGCTGAGATATGTTCGTATCATGTAATTCAACGAATCTGGCAATTTGCCGCTTGGCATCTATCGTCTTACACCGTGGATCGTCCTCTATTTCTTTGTTAATCTGATAAAAAGTATCATAAGTTGTGTAATTGGAAAGGACGTCCAGAATGAAGCCTTCCTCGACAGCCTGTTTCATAGAATAGATATGGAAAGCCTCCAACTGGCCTTTGGTATTGACATGTCCAAAAAGCTGAAGCGTGGTCGACTTCGGCGTAGCGGTGAAGGCAAACATCGAAACATTCGGCTGTTTGCCATTCTTGCCGATTTCCTTAGTAATCACATCCTCTACATCTTCAACAACATCCTCAGAAATGTTGTAATCAGAGCCGAGAGACTTGGTAACAGCAGCCATATCCTTACCGGCAGTTGAAGAATGTGCCTCATCGATAATTACAGCAAAGTGCTTCTTTTTCAGATTTGCCACACTGTCCACGATATATGGAAACTTCTGTATTGTTGTAGCGATGATCTTGGTATTTCCCTTCAATGCATTTGCAAGATCGGCAGAATTGCATTTGTCATCCATAACCCGAATAAGACCAGCTTTGTGCTCCAGGCCCATTACAGCTGCTTGAAGCTGACGGTCAACAACAACACGGTCGGTAACTATTACGATGTTATCAAAGATGATCTTGTTATTAACATCATGCAGAGAAGTGAGTCTGTGTGCCAGCCATGCGATTGAGTTTGTCTTCCCGGAACCAGCAGAGTGCTGGATTAAATAGTTCTGCGCCGTTTGATTATCCCTGACATCAGCCAACACTTTCCTAATAACGTCAAGCTGATGATAACGCGGGAAGATAATGCTTTCTTTCTTTTTCGTTTTGCCTGTGAGCTCATCTATCTCCTCTTTAGACTCTACAAACATGAACTTGGAAATCAGATCCAGGACAGTATCTTTTTTCAGGATATCCTCCCACATATAAGAAACGCTATAGCGGTCTTTAAATACAGGATTTCCTTTTCCGGCATTTACGCCCTCGCCGTTACCCATATTGAACGGAAGGAAGAAGGTATCCTGCCCTGTGAGTTTCGTTGTCATATAGACTTCATTCAAGTCCATCGCAAAATTTACAAGGACTCCTGCCTTAAACAAAAAAAGTCTTGTCTTCGGATTACGCTGAGTTCGATACTGATAAATGGCATCTTCGGCTGCCTGTCCTGCAGCATTGCATTTCAGCTCAAACGCCATGATTGCAAGGCCGTTCAAAAAGATAACAAGGTCAATGCGCTCATCATCGCTTGCCCAGACCTCCTCCATTACAGAGAAGATATTCTGTTCATACCTGGCAAGTAGATCCTTATTGAAATCTGTAGCCGGTCTGGTATACATGAGTTCCAGCTTATGATTTGAGATTTCAATGCCGTGCTTCAGCACCTCAAGCAGACTGCCGCGAACTTTTGTCTCCTCAGTGTTTATCAATCCAACAATCGTGTCTTCCAGATCATCCTTATAAATCTTTCTGAGAGCTGCCATCTCATCTGGCTGCGTAGCATTCAGGAACTTGAAGAGCATTTCACGGTCAACGGCAAATAGGCGGTCATAGTTTACCGCCTTGCGGATCACATAGCCATTGTCCTTGGAAAGCCTCTCAATGACGAAGTGCTGATATTCTTTTTCAGACAGAATAGAGGCATGCCCTGCAAGAATATCAGCATAGGCTGCCACGCGTTCTTTCTGCTCTTTAGCCGCTGTCTCATTCTGTAGTAATTGATTATCCATTTAACGACTCCTCTCCTTCAGTTCCAACGGGATTAAATTTTGAAGCCGCTTTTTCTCGTATGCGTCATAGTCCTTATAATATTCATCTTTGTATTCATCCAGCTGCTTCTGCAATTTTGCTTTATCTTGTCCATCCTCTTTATCTGCTTTCTTATAACGAGCATAATTCCTAATCGCCATAAGAATAGGAACAATGACATTCTGCAATTTTATTGTTTTATGCCATCTCTTATGCCTTTGAGCAAGTTCCAGAGCAATTCCGGTTAACTGAGTAGAATACTTCGCAGCAGAAATCTTCTCGGCAGCTTCTTGTAATTCTTCCAGCGAATAATCATCTGCAAGTTTCTTAGAATCCCGGAGTGTCGAAGCAATTGAAAAATCTCTTGCTTTGTACTTTTTACATTCCTCTTCTGTTAAATACTGTCTAATACGCTCTGGAGTAGTCCCGTCGTAATTTGAGATCCGATACTGGAGTTTATCCATTTTATCTTTTATTGTGGGATCTCCTTGATAATCTGGAAAATCAACAGGCAATAATCCGTTTCCTGAAAATTTGTACTTCATACAGCAATCACTGCACCAAATTTCCATCATTCCATCTCTGTTTTGATTCCAGTCATTTGTTCCGGAGCCATAAACAATTTCACCTTTTCCGCAAGGGCAAGGACATGAAGCTGTTACATGATCTAAGTCATAGCTCACGAAGCCGCCACCTCCTTCTTTCCAGTTACATACTCATAGATCAGCGACTTTTTATATTCATCAATTGTAGCGAGCTGTTCAGTCTTATCAGCAATAATCTCATCTGTCTGCTTTATCACCATATCTATGTGCTCTACTATTTTTTCCTGTTCCTCGATAGGCGGCACAGGGTACATAAGCTCTGACAACTTATTCCAGCGCAGATCACATGACCGAACTCTTATTCCAGTCGCCATCGCAGCGAAAACATCGCTATATGCCATGCTTCGCAGGTAGTACATGATATAGCGCTTATTCTGGTCAGTTCCCAAAACATTAAGAACCGGGGATGCTTTGCCACGGGAATCTGAAATACCAATAGCACCAGCAAAGCCATCCATACCATGCACAACAAGGTCGCCAACATCAATACCCTGATATCCAATTTCCTTATCAGACATAGTAAATCCGTCTTCTCGGCGATTGCTGCGAAGTGTCACCTCACCATCTCTAAAGCAGGTAACAACACCATCTTCTTCTTTAACTGGCTTCTGCAAGTAGCGAAGAATATATTTTCCACGTATACAATCCCAATATGCTGGCATTTGACCTATCCATTGAATTCCGCTATCTTCCATCTCGACTTCCGGATTCAGCCCTTTTGTGACCAACTTAGTGATGACAGAGCGTTTGTACTGCTCTAAGGTATCAATTTGAAACTGAATATCATCCATCAACCAATTAATTTCATTACACCTGTCATCAAGGAAATCCGAAATCTTTTTTTGTTCTTTTGTGGGGGCTACAGGTATAAACAGCTGGCCAAACTTATCCATCGGAATTCTCATACGAATAGTATTGAGTTTTCCGTTCCCAGATTCTTTAATAAGGATTCCATTTCCAAGGCCAAACAAGCTCTTTTGAAATACTGTAGTTTGAAAAATATAATTAAAATATCTAACATCAAACTCACTGTTATATGGTCTTAACATATAATAAACAGGGCTTACACAGCCATAGTATTTCGACAATCCTACTGACCCGGATAAAATATTCATGCTATTCATGACAATATCGCCTGGATATGTAAGCCTGTATCCGCTTAAGTCTTCCTTAGGTTTATTCCCGCCGCCCTCTTTTTCGTCGTATGGTATAACTCCCTGCTTTGCTGTGAGGGATAGTATGTTATCACTTCTTATAGGATTATTTTTTTCGATTCTTTCCTGAAGTGTATATTTAATTTTTATAAGATTCCAAAATTTAGGAATTTCTCCAAGCCAAGTAATCCCAGTTTTTTTCATCTCTCGCATAAATCCCACCACCTTATTATTTAAATAATTTCGATACTCTGGTTGAAACCGAAAGCTCTAGTTTCATAAACTTGCTTTCCAATTCTTCACTTGGCGTCGGTTGCTGATATTTATAAAAATTACGCGTGAATGGTATTTCTGCACCAGTTTTAATAACAGGATTCTTTTTAGATAGATCTTCATCAAAGAAAGCCTTGGCATCAGGGATATGTGGCAGGACTTCTCGTTTCATATATGTGTCAATGTCTTCGTCCCACTTTACAATCTCGGTATCTTTCGTTTCCTTGTCATAGATGATATTGCCCTTTTTATCACGCTGGATCTCTGCAGACTTATCCATAACAGACAGCCCATCTGCAATCTTATCAAGAAGTTTCTTATCCGTCGTCACAGACTTCAACACGCTGGAAAGAACCGGTGCAAATGCCTCCGGGGAAAGATATTTTTCATCCGACACTACCGACTGCAATGTTTCTATAATACTATCGAACATTGGTTTATTCTTCTTGTAGTTTTCAAGTGCCTTCTCGTCCTTGCCTGTGAGTTCTTCGGCATTCTCCAGGTCATTCACCTTTGCTTCATCATATAGGGATGAAAGAGCGCCCTTCGAAACCATATCATCTATGCGTTCAGCAGTTATTGAGTAGCTTCTCTGCAGCGGCTGCATGACGGTATATTCACGATAAACGAACTCTGTATTCTTGTATATTTTTACAAGTTCATTCTCTTTAAAATCGGAATACAATTCTGTTATTTTCTTGCGATCATCCGAACTAATCTCATTCTTCTTGTTACCCAGCGCCTTGCGCAGCTTATGATAGATATTTGATGCGTCGATAAGCTGGATGTAACCTCTGCGCTCTGAACGTTTATTTTTTGATAACACCCATATATAAGTGGCAATCCCTGTGTTATAGAAGAGATCAACCGGCATTGCAATAATTGCTTCAATCAAGTCATTTTCAAGCAGCCATCTCCTTATCTGACTTTCGCCAGAAGCCGTACCTCCTGAGAAAAGAGGTGAACCATTCTCGATAATTGCACATCTGCCAAAGTTGTCGTCCATTTTATCTACTGCTGACTGCAGGAAGAGCATCTGCATATCACCGGAACCAGGAAGCCCTGCGCCCCAGCGACCTGACTCACCCTTGTCATACTCATCTTTGACAGCTTTCTCCACGCCTTCCGCAGCATCCTTACCACCCCACGCTGTTCCGAATGGAGGGTTTTCCAGTACAAATCTCATCTTGATATCTGAAAACCGGTCTGCTTTCATCGTGTCCTGATAGCAGATGTTTTCGGCATTCTGTCCTTTAATAAGCATTTCAGCAAGGCACATCGCATAGGACTCCGGATTAATCTCCTGACCAAAAAGGCGCACGTCTGCCGAAGGATTATAACGCTTGATGAAATTATACCCTGTGGAGAGCATTCCTCCTGTACCACAGGCCTGGTCTAAAATTGTAATGACTTTACCGTCGTCAAATATGTCATCGCATCCCTCTGCAAGAAGAATGTTGACCATTGTTTTTATAATATCTCTTCCAGTGTAGTGATCACCAGCCTCAGCATTTTCAGAAAATTTCCGGATAAGCTCCTCGAAAATATATCCCATCTTCACATTGTCGATGGTACGAGGATCCAGATCGAGTTCTGAGAACGCTTTCACAACTGACAAGAGGCGATTATTCTTGTCCATCTTGTCGATTTGCTTATTAAAGTCAAGCCCTTTCTCGGCAGACAAAAGAATTTCCTGTACATTAGCAGAAAAGCCCTGAATGTACGACTTGAAATTAGCTGCAAGGTGATCCGAATCGTTGCAGAGTTCCGCAAGTGTATACTCACTTGTGTTATAAAACTGAAATCCTGATACACGATACATCGCTTTTGCCGGGAAGCTCGGATTTGCCTTGAACTGTACCACAACCTTATCCTTTGTCGGCTCTAAGGCGCACTCAAATCTGCGAATAATCGTCATGGGAACGATGACATCCTTGTATTTATCACTCTGATACGGGCCACGCAGCTTATTTGCAATTGACCATATAAAATTTACCTCTGTTGATACATCGACCGGAGAATCATCCCACATTGCGTCGATTACAGTATTCTCTGACATTTGATTTACCTCGTTTCCTTTATTATGAGCCGCAAGCTTACCAGCATTCCGAACTTCAAGATTTAATTCCCATCATCATGTTGTAATGCTGCTCCTGGTGTAGTGCATAGAAAATCTGCTTGAAAGTTTCCCGGTACTGTGAAATTTCTGCATAATCTTCTGTCAGGTTCAATCCGTCGCTGATACCGGTAGGATTACTGATATAGGAGAGCATCGCTGAGGCCAAATTGAATTTCATGTTATCTGGCTTATCGCCTTCCTTTTTCGGAGGAACGATGAAGTCTTCCTTATGGTCATCGAGCACCAGCTTCCGAAGATCATCACCCGCAAAGCCGTACATCTGCATAAAGTAATATTCCAGAATCCGGCGCATAACGTTCAGAAGTGATATTGGCGAATCAATCTCCTTTAACTCGTTCCAGAGTGCTGCATAGGAATTCTGAACAGGATTATAATTTTCCTTCTCGGACGGGATATCAGGATTCTGGCGTGTCTTTGGAACTCCAATTGTCGATACATTATGTACCTTTTGAATTACGTAGAAGGAAACGCTTTTGTATTTCTCGACCTGATGATATGTAACTTCCCTGTGAAAGTAGACATTGTGTGTCAGAATAAAGATCTGCTTGATATATGTGCCGGTGATCTTGTCGTCAATGATCTGCGCATTATTATTGCATATCGTGACAAGCTCCCGAACAATTGCGCCAACGATAAACAGCGCACTGGAATCCATGCTGGAAACAGGGTCGTCAATTACAACAATCTTATCCTTAACAACATCACTGCTCTGACTGCCTCTTACCAGATTGTAGAAATACAAAAATGCTATAAAATTACGCTCGCCTTCACTCAGGTTTACAGCAACAGAACCGTCTTCACGAATAACCTCATAAACATTCGCCACCCCATTCTTCTCTCGAAGGCTGAACCCCTGAAAACCAGAATCCTGCAGCAGCGCATTGATGCTGTCAATAGCAGCCTTGGTATTTACAGTCTGCTTGTTAAGTTCAGTGATTTCTTCTGTAAGCGCGCGTGAATCTTTTCGCGCTTGCGACGCCTTGTTTTTTAAATCCTCGGCTTCCTTTTTCAGCTGAGCAAGGCTTGTCTTATATCTTGAAACATCTCCCTGAAGCATAAATGCAATATGTGCCCATACGGCGGTCTTGCACTCTTCTTTTTTCTGCTGCTGAGCACCGACAACATCGTTATTTGCTTTGATCTTTTTGTTTATTTCATCTATCAACTGGCCAATTTCAATCAGAAGGGAGTCGATATCCTCAAGGGAAACTAATGATGTTGGCTCTTTGACTTTTTCTGCAATACGCTGCTCGTTAATCTTGATATTGCTTTCCAGCAGAGATAACTTGCTCTGATAGTCTGTCAGATCCAGCGATGGCATAGTATCGTTCAGATTAGCCTTCAGCTTATCAATAATAGCAGAAGTTTCTCTTGCGTAGGTAGATTGGAACCGAGTGATTTCACTTATATCCTGTTGATACTGTTCATCAAAGCAGGCAGCAATATCGGCTTCAAAATTTATAGGAAGTTTCTGCTGGCAATATGGACATTTTCCAGCCGCCCCTTCTGAATAATGCTGATGGCCTTGGCGTACCCAATCTGAAGCATTCAGGGCTTTGATGAAATTTGCGAATGGTGTTTTGCTGCTACTAACCACTACCTTATCCATCAAGTCATTACCAGGTAGTTTGCCATATGTAGGAGCTGCAGAGATTCTCGAAAACAGACCATAGGTACGGGCCTGTGAATCATAAGCGATACGATACAGCTCAGCCAACTTATCCAAGTCTTGTTCAGCTGGTGCTTTAACCGCAAGGACTGCGCTTGCAAGCAGATTTTTTCTACCGGTGCCTTTTACGGCATCAGAAAATTTCGAACAGATATCTCTGGTCTTATCCCAACAGGCCTTCTGGAAATCCTCTTCAGCTTTCGCCTGAGCAGTTACTTTCTGGTTACTCTGTTCTGCATGTTCATCAGCCTGTTTATCCAGTTCATTCTTTTTGGCAGTCTTTTCTTCAACTTGTTTCTGTATTTTAATATTAGGCTCGCTAACGGTAAACACACCCTTTAGATCACCATATGTTTCAAAATTTCGGTTAATGAAATCCTGACTATATACCAAAACATCATAATCAGCTGCCGACCGGCCCTCCTGCCAAACTACTCCGTCATCATTTTCTATGGCGCGAGCAACCGTAGATTTTCCCACTCCGTTCCGACCATAAAAGAAATTAACATATGTTGGCCCAATAACTTCATTGTTGAATGTTGCTCCATTAAGCGTGATCTTCTGGATCACAGATTTCATCTTTTCACTCATACCTTCTCTGCTCCTCCATACAATTATTCAGTGATTTTGCCACTTCTGACCCATGTGTCCACCTCTGAAATTTTGAATTTATATCGCTTTCCAGCTTTATAGAATGGCAGTTTTCCATCCTTGATCCAATTTCTAACTGTATCCGTACTGACGCTCAGATGATCTGCGATATCTTCAAGGTTGACCCATTTTTCTGCTGTACTACTTTCAATCTCGTTACTCATCATATAACCTCCAGATATTTCCTGATCTATGTAACGTTTTTCCGTTATCCTGGCAGGAAACATGAAATACCTGCTGCCTTTAGTGTTTCCACCAAATTCACTTTCTTAACTGACCAATGTGTATCATCAAGCTCGCTAATGGTGGGTTTACCTTCAATATTTAGTCCGTCTCTTAGTTCAAATATTTTCGACTGGGGAATCGGGTTCAAAGTCTGATATATAATCTTAAATCCTTCGTCCTGACGCTGTATTTCTGTAATAACTCCAAGAAAGGCATTCTGCACGCATCCGGGCTGTGCATAATTCTCGTTCCTTGAAGCAAAAATACAAAACAGTCCCATAACTCTGTTTATTGCCACTTCATCCAGTTTACATATTTCTTCAGCAATGTCATCCGCAACAAATCTTGTAAGTGCATCTTCTTTAGGAACAATACAGTCTCCGGTTGAAAACTGGCTAAAGCTCTCTCCTCCGACTACAAATAGATTATAGTAATCATATTCCCAGTTTGTCCGTATTACACCCGGCCGATTTGCCTGCCCACCTGTAATCAAAACATTGCTTCTATTATCAACGGTACCTACCTGTCCAAAGATAGTATTGTTGCCTCCGCTAATATCCATGCAAGACTGACTGGCATTCACAATAGGCTGGTTCTTGGACGAAATGAGCTCGTCATTCATCCACATCACTCCTTCCATTCTTTATCTCAATCTTATCTACATGACCATAAACCGTATTTGTACCACCTGTGATATTAAGGAAAAATGGATTGTTATTAACGGTTGTGCCTGAAGGCGGTAGCTGATCTTGACTCTGCTTTTGCGATGCAAATGACTCTGCATCACGATTAGCCTCCTCCGTAGCAAATTCTTTCTCATTCCAAGCAGAAGAAGTGAATTCATCTGCGGCACAATATGTAATCGTAATTTCTCTGGTACTATTTTCGCCTAACATCTTTGTGTAAGTTCTCTCTGCACCTCCCTGCTTCGGACAAAACATGTCATAAGTTATCTGGCCGACTTTATTATCCTTCACTACGGTCAGTACATAATGCCATAAGCCAAGTAAAAATGAAGGCAGACACAGCTCTTTTGCCGACAAGATCTGATCCTTTGTCATGGTACTACCATCCTTACGGGCATAAAATAATTCGTTTCCATCAATTGTATTATCAGCGTTCAGTAATTCGATGAGGCCTTTTACAAGGTACTCGTCTTTTTTTGTGCTCGTTCGTACGTCAAGAAACTCTTCAACGAAATCCACCATTGCTTTCAGCGGTACCTTGTACTGCTGCTTAACGCGATCGTCAAAGGTCTTTAACACTGCAGCATCGCCAAGGCGAAAAAACGTGCCACCATTGCGAATGCATGCCTTGAAGTCACGTGTATTATCCTTCAGTGATTTTTCTTCTGTTTTCATTGGCTTTGATATGTCCGGTATCAAAACTTTTGCAAGTCCCATCAATGCCTCCGGCTCTGAAAGTCCACTGATAACGCCTTTATAAAATTCGTCTTTGCTTGGCATCGGTTTTCTTGCATTAGATATCAATACAAAGAAAGTCCCGCCGCAAAGCCTGTAAGCATCCATATTTGACATTGATTTTCCTTCTTTTCCAAAATTCCGACTGAATCGACTCATTCGACACAATCGACTACATGAATATCGACTATTCCTACTTCTCACTGAGCTTATAAGCCAAGAGGGAAGTTGAAGTCGATTAGTGGGCAGAAAATAGGCTATATAAATCCTATCAATTCATACCAAATCATTATAACACACTTTTACTCGAACTTCTATAGACAAAGTATAAACTCTTATTTTGTCTGAGATTTTTCTCTTTTGGCTGTAAGCAAACACAAGCCAAAGGAGGAAAATCATGGCAAAAAAATATTTTTATCCACTTCGTGACCCGGAGAACCCCAACAAGGTCACACTCGTACCTATCACAGAAGATCAGTACCGCTCCCTCTACCCGGAAATCTGGGCGACCCAGAAACGCGAGCAGTATCATGGCAGATGCATGTGTCCTAAGCATTATTTATGGAAGTGTGACGGTCAATGTGATCTCTGTGCATACCATGCTCCTGACACCGTATCTCTCGATGATCCACTTCCAGACGGTGAAGGCACCCTCGCAGATTATATTCCTGATGATCGGCCTTCCATTGAAGCCATTATCGCGGATCATGATCTTCTGGAACATCTCATTGCTCGTTTCCGCGAACTTGACCCTGATGCTGACCGTATCATCCAGATGCGTCTCGACAATCCAAAAATTTCTGATCGCAAGATTGCAGAGGCTCTCGGACGTAAGCAGCGCACCTTTGCAGACCAGATGAAGCGCGTTTGCACAGAGCTTCATAGGATCGAGAACAAGTAAAACCACAACCCTTTCCGGCCACTGTCCCTCATCAGGATGGTGGTCGGAATTTTTCTATTTTTTTCTCCGCTCAAATTGCCTGCTCATCTCCAGTGGAAGTTGAAGGACAGAGAAAAGACCTTCAGAAAGCGAGGTAAACACGATGCAAACAAGTTACACAGACACCGGCGGGAACGTCCGCGAGGAGATTCAGCTTCTGAACTCCATCAGCCGCGTATCCGCCCGACTGGCAAGAAACCTTTCAATTCTTGCCGCGCAAAGACAATCCGAGAAAGGAGAAAGAACCTATGAGCAAAATGGCAGACATGAAACAGACAATCGAAGATCTCCACAGTGCTGCTGCCGCTATTAACGACGCAGCCGACTGGCTTTACCAGCAGTTCTCCGGCACAGACGATTCCAATAAGCAGCAACGTTCTGAAACTGCTGCTACAAAAGAAGAACCCAAGCCGGAATTAAAGCTGGAGGACGTAAGATCTGTTCTTGCCGGGAAATCCCGCGCAGGACACACTGCCGAGGTACGTGAC
>Ga0183101_1000137_pt1 | contig 12241 bp, 10 predicted proteins | sample Biomet3_FD_127790 | JGI IMG/M metagenome (GOLD analysis project Ga0183101, IMG submission 127790) | Microbial communities from bioreactor (seeded with sewage sludge) at LBNL, California, USA - Biofuel metagenome 3 | ecosystem: Engineered > Bioreactor > Anaerobic > Unclassified ... | reverse complement strand
TCTATTTCCACCCGTCAGGTAGGAAAATTTGTGTATGCCCCGAAATCCGAAATTGATAAAATATACAACGCTAAAAAGTAACCATTATGAGAAAATATAAACGGCATAATCCAATGCAAGAGTGAAGTCGACCAAGAAGCCTGTATCTATGCCGATGGAGTGCGAAGAATCCGTCAAAAAGAGTACGACAACGCCGATTTATAGATGGTATACATAGGAAGTTTTTACTTTCACTGATTCTTGTAGAGCCAAAGACCTCAGCCAATGCTTTTTTTAGAGCTGTGCCATCGTATTTGCCTTTACACATTGCCTGTTTGTAGGCTAGTTTGGTCCTTCCAAGCTTTGACCTCTTTGCTCTTTGGTTAAAGATATCAGAACCATATCTTTGATAGAAATCTACAACTTCGCTCATAGGTTTCCCCAAGGATGCTGCCAAGGCTATTAACCCACCAGTTGAAGTGCCACAGATCATATCGAAACAATCTGTAATTCTAACTTCGTATGTGTCTTCTAACATGGCAAGTAGTTTTGCAGTATAAAGGCCTTTGATGCCTCCGCCGTCGATACACAAAATTTTAAACTTATCCGTTTTTTCCATATTTTTCTTTTTATACATCATCAGTACTATAATCTACACCATATAATTCTAACAGATTTGTAATCTCTGTATTAGGAATAGATTCAAAGATATCAATAGCATCCTTTCCTACGGATTCCCAGATACCCTTGTAATCAGCATTGGCAAGAGCTTTCACAAAGAATATCATGTGCTCATGCAAGTACTTGATATCCTCAATAATTCCAGACTCATTGAAGTTTCGCTTCTCTACACCATAAGGATCTCCTTCGAGCTTATAGTAACCTATCTCAAAGAATTTGGCCTCTACCAGATAAGTATCAGGAGTTGAATAACCATTCTTTGAATAGTTCGGCACATCCTCGATGAATTCACATTCTGTGTTGTCATTCTGGAGGTGCTCAAAATACAAGCTCTCTACTTTTTGAGTATCAGAACCAAGACGTACGAACTTTTGGCACCACTCATCAATAGCATCACACATCTTATCGTACGCCTTTGCCTGAATGTCTGATTGATCCATTGAATTAAGTCGCTCAGCAGTATATGCAATAGCCTTAGCACATTCTTCTGCATAGTTTGCTGCATTATGCAATTTCTCAAAACGCTTCTTCAAAGTAGCAGTTTTGATTATTTTTGTCTTTGTCATAATCGTCTTCATTTATTATTCAACATCAGTAGTATCCTCACCTGCCTGTTGACGTACTTCATTAAACTTCTCTTTCATTGTAGGGTTATTGTATGTAAGCTTTTTGATGGTCAGCTCGTCAGCTTTTTTGTTTGCCAAACGAAGATTATCCTCAGAACCCACAAGAGACTCCCTTACTTTCTGCAAATGCTTGATGGACTCGTCTATTTGTTCAATTGCAGTATTGAATTTCTTGCTGGCCAGCTCGTAATTGTGCCCGAAGCCAGTTCTAAAATCATTGAGCTTCTTTTCGAAGTTCGTCACATCCACCGACTGATTCCGTGCGATAGTCAGTTGGCGTTTATATTCCACCGCATTCCTTGAAGCCTTTGAAAGTATAGATATAATTGGCATGAAGAACTGAGGACGCACAACATACATCTTGGGATAACGATAGCTGACATCCACAATGCCGTTGTTGTAGAGTTCACTCTCCGGTTCGAGCATACTTACTAGAACTGCATATTCACAACCTTTCGTAATACGATCTTTATCTAACTTGGCATAGAAATCCTCGTTCTTATGCTTTGTAGAAGTTGAGTCAGCTTCATTCTTCATCTCGAACATGATAGAGATATACTCTGTATCTCCGTCACTGTCCCGGAAGATGAAATCACCTTTACTGCCATTACTTGCATCATTGTCTTTCTCAAAGTATGCATTCGGATACATACCAAGGGAACGGGCATTATCAAATTCATTGTGACAATGGACTTCAAGGTCTTCGCCTATCATCTTGGTGGACTGGCGAATCTTAAAATCCTTATAACGTTCAATCTCATCATCCTTATCCTTGAGGCTACGTTCGTAGTAGTCTTTCAAATTCTTCTCATTAAGAGTAGTCTTTGCTTCATTCTCGTTGAGCTTAGCCTCTAGTTCTGTGATGCGCTGCTGCTTCTGCAGCAAAGCTTCCTGTTGTGCATTCTTTTCCTGAATCACAGCCAATTCCTGTTCTTTTGACTTCTGTTGTAATGAAGCCCCTAACTCCAGTATGCGTTTGTCCTTGGCAGCAACTTGATTATCGATTTCCATCTGTTTGTTTTTCTGGATACTGGAAATCTGTTCCTGAAGGCGTGTGATTTCGGTATCTTTGTTCGAAATCTGTTCCTTCATTTCAAGTTGCTTTGTCTGGGCAATGCTGTTCAGTCTCTCATTAAGTCTTGCAATCTCGGTGTTCTTACCCGCGATTTCATTATCCTTCACCGATAGCTGTTCCTTGAATCCCTGCTCAGATTTAAGTATGGCTGCTGTTTGTTCAGCTTCCTGTTGCTTATGAAGTTCGGAGATTCTTCTGTTAACCTCTTCGTCAAAAGCATCATTCTTAACCTGGTTCAGGATGGAAGCGTAATCAGCTTCATCAACGGTGAAAATAGCACCGCACTTTGGGCATTTTAGTTCTTTCATAACCTTTCGTTTTAAAATTATATTGCAAAGGTAAATATCAAGAATGCAGACATTCTGCGTTGTTATAAATTATTCTTTATCCTCATACATTTTACTTAAAGCCAAGGCATTTTCCTTCATTTTGTTTCTGAGAGATTCAGGCTTAATGACCTCTATCTGGCTTCCGAATGAACGGAGCAAGGCTCTAAGTTCATAATTGTCTTTTACTTTTAAGTCGATTTCTCTTCGACCATCAGGAAGCAACTCTCGTTTTATAATCTGTGATTCATGCAAAGGCTTTGTAAAGATATAATTAAAAACTTTCTCGTTAGCATAGATGACAACATCTTCAACTGGAACATCTTCAACGGATACACCAACAACATCTTCAAAAAATTCCTCAAAGTTGAAATCCTCATCCAAAAGCTCATATTTAACGCGCCCAATTTCTTTAATTCCTTCAATTCTGTCTATAGCGAAGTTGGATAGTGTTTCAAAATCAGATCTCTTGCCTATCAAAAACCACCGATTGTTATATTGTTTCAAATGGTAGGGACTGATTGTTGTAGGCTGGACATCTTTTCCAAAAGGATGATAACTGATTTCTATGGCCTGTTTGTTCACAATAGCATCAAATATCTGCTTGTAATAATCCTTATCCATACCTTTCAGATATGGATTATGCTGAAAACTTACCACAGAGCGAACATCTTTACCCAACTGGCTAGTAGAATAAAGTTTTTTATCCAAATCCTTCAACCAATCAAATTGAGGTACGCCTTCAAATCGTTTGAGCAGCATCAGGGCATCAGACACGATGTTCTGTTCTTCCTGGTTAAATGGACGTTCACTGATTGAGTCATTGCGATAGTGATAGCGATAATACATCTTGTGACCGTCGCGTATTGCGTCGATCATCATTCTGTAGCCTTCTTCGCTCTCCATGAACTTCAAATCCTCCTGCACCTGGCGCTTTCTTACGCCATCGCCTTTCTTTCCCTCACCATTGTAAAGGTAAAGAGCTTCATTGCAGGCATCCACCAAGTCGTCAATGTAATAACGCCGACTCCAATTACTGAGGCATCTGTCAAGTGCCTGATATCTGATCTGTGCATTTTTATTTGTTGACATAATTCTTGAATTTTAATGTAGTGATCTTGTTAAATCAAATATTGATATAGATTCTGCTCTATCAATGTCATTCCTTTGCAACAACTCAGTAACATATTGTCTTGACCATAACGGATGCACTACGACACCACTGATTCATGAGTCTTGGTTACTGGTCAAATACAGTTCACCCTTCTTTTTCATTTTCAAATGTTTCTTAACCAGTAGATGTTCAAATTATAGTTCAACCATATTGCTAATCTGCGTTGTTACAGAACTTCTATTATCTGATAAACTATTCATTTTGCAAGAGTTATTGAATATTATTTTTCGTCAGGCCCAGGTTCTGCAGCCATTGCATATCCGCTCTGACGAGCCTCGAAATTCTCTAATGATTCACCTGCATGGTCAGCTTCGAGATGTGACCTCATATACGAGATATCATTTATGATTCCACTTCTCTCCATATTTTTGATGTTAATCATGGTAGCATATAGATACATAGCCATAGCCATGTGAATATCGACAGGAATATGGGCATCTTCAATAACCGGAGCTGTATGGCTTTCTGCATTGCGTTGAGCATGGACAAATTCATAGAAAGTTTTAAAATTTGCTAATTTGGAATCTCCACTATAATGGAGTCGATTAACATTGAGAGCTTTTGCTGCATCTAAAAATTGGACAAAACCACCGTCTTCACGAGTAAGCTCAATATGATTTGCAATATAATACATTTTTTTCATGTAAGCTTCAAATCTGTCTAATAACAATTTTAGCCAGTCTTGCAAATCCTCTGTTCGTCCTTGCGTACGATATATTAAATTGATGGTTCGCTTTATTTTTTTGAGACCATCAAGTGAAGGTATGGTTTCAGTATCCAGCACTTTGAAAAACCATTCAACAACTTCTTCCAACGATTTGTAATTTACACCACACAATTCTTTAAAGTCTGAATGAAACTCTTCAATCAATTTTTCAGAAAGTAGTTGTTCATTTATTGCAGGATTGATTTGTTCTTGCAAACGCATCAGCACCAGGTTGTCAAGTTGAGCCTGAATAGAAGGCTGCGATAAGTAGCGACGTTGCATCTCACTGCTATTAGCTGTTACGACACCCAGTTCTGTAGATATGTTATTATGGATAACTTGAATTTGCATATCTTCATCATTGTTCAACATTGAATCACGAACTTCATCATTTTGTTGTAACTGTGTTACTACCTGACGAATTTGATGACGTACAGTGTCGGGATCTCCCCATTCAATATCACCAAAAACTAGATTAAAATCATCAATAATCTGTTCAAGTGTTGCCAAATCTGGATCCGAAGTTTTAGACGTTCCCTTTCCAACAGGAATAGGATCTATAATTGCATTTTCATTCTCCAATTTAATTTTCTTATCACCACCTCTAACAATACGATACTTGTCAAAGTCTACTAAGTCTAGTAAACCTTCTGTCCAATCATCTTTTTCGATTTTTGGCAATTTACGAAGTAAGAAGTGGAAAAAAGTATTTTTTTTCTCCCAATCAACACGTGCTATATCCAACAGAGCTGTAAGAAACTCATAAAGACGAACAAATTGTTTCATGGCGCTCTTTACCTCAATCTGTTTGTTATTATCTTCAGTAACTGGTAGTTGCTTGAAGCGTTCCACACAAGTATCCAAGACAGGGTCAAGTTCTTCTCGTGGCGCCCCACTCCAATACTTCTGATTAAACAAATTCACTTCTTCTTCATCATAAATCATTGATTGGTCGCAAACATCAAGTTTGTCACTTAGTTTGTTTACGTCGGTTTCATGACTAAGAATAGTCTTTTTATAATAACGCTGGAAATCTTTTTGAATATTCTCCGCTTTATTAACAAAATCTAGAACATAGGTTTCCTCCTTTAGCGGATGACAGCGATTCAAACGACTGAGTGTCTGCACAGTCTTCACATCTTTCAGTGGTTTATCTACATACATCGTATGAAGCAATGGCTCATCATAACCTGTCTGGAATTTATCGGCTACTATAAGGAATCGATAGTTACCAGTACGGAATGTCTTTTCTATTGCCGATGAAGGGAAACCATTCAAGTCAGCTTCATCAACTTGTCTTCCATTATATTCTTTCGTTCCGCTAAAGGCAATAATGGGCTTGTACGGACTATTGCGTTTTTTAAGTAACTCCTTAAATGCAAAGTAATAGTCTATAGCTCGTAATATTCCATTGCAAATAATCATAGCACGAGCTTCACCACCCATTTTATGTGCAACATTCTCATGAAAATGCTCAACCATTATTCGAGCTTTCTTTTCTACGGTTTCAGGTTGACTTTCTACCCATACACGCAATTTCTTTGCTGATTGATCCTTGTCAAACTCGGGATTGGCTTCAGTAGCTTTTAAAATCTTGTAGAAGCTATCATAGGTTGTGTAATGTTCAAGCACATCCATAATAAAACCTTCTTCTATTGCCTGGCGCATTGAGTAGAGGTGGAATGGCTTATAGGCTGTTTCTCCATTTTCGCCTTCACAAGAAGTACCAAACATTTCCAATGTTTTGTTTTTAGGTGTTGCTGTGAATGCATAGAAATTAGTATTCTTTGCCATCATTCTTCCTGCAACCACATATTCCAATAATTCATTCAGACCATCTTCATTGTCTTCAATTTCTACATCTTTATGACCATAACCTGATAACACTCTATTAAGAGCACTTTGCATGCTACCGCTTTGACCGGAGTGTGCTTCGTCAATAATTACAGCAAAGCGTTTGTCTGCCATTTCTTTTCCCAGCGTCTGTAATACAAATGGGAATTTACAAATAGTACTTACTATAATTTTCTTGCCAGCACCTAATGCTGTCTTCAAGGCATCACTATCGTCAGCCCATTCTACAATACTTTTATTATTACAGAATGCTCGTATGTTATCTCTTATCTGTTTGTCAAGATTTACACGGTCTGTCACAACAATAATACTTTCAAAGCGTGGTGTTATATCATCAGCTAACTTTAGATTAACTAATTGGAAAGCTAACCATGTGATAGAATTACTCTTACCCGAACCAGCAGAGTGTTGAATTAAATAGCGTTGTCCGCCATCATGAGTTTTGGTATCAGCCAACAATTCACGTACTGCTTCCAGTTGATGGTATCTTGGCCATATATTCTTTTCCTTTATCTTACCAGTTTCTTGATCTCTCTCACGAATAACCTGAGCATAGTTCTCCAAAATCTCACTCAATCGTGGCTTTTGAAGAACCTCTTCCCACAAGTAAGCTGTTTTCAAGCCATTGGGGTTTACAGGATTTCCAGCACCATCGTTCACTCCTTTATTAAAAGGTAAGAACCACGAAGATTTGCCGTTTAGTGCTGTACACATCTTCACGTTAGCATCATCCACGGCAAAGTGAACTGCGCATCGTTTTGGCATAAAAAGTAGTTCTTTGGGGTCACGGTCTGTCTTATATTGACTTACAGCATGTTCCACATCTTGGCAAGACAACTCATTCTTAAGCTCCATAGTGATGATTGGGAGCCCGTTCAACGATAATACCATATCTATGGAATCCGCTGTTCTTGTACCCGAAAAGTGAAGCTGACGGGTTACGCACCAACGGTTTTGTTCATAAGCAATCGTTGCTTGCAAATTACCAGCCACAGGTGTTGGATAATACAAGTCGAAAGGGGTGGCATTATGTTCCACTCCATGACGAAGTACATCTACGATACCTCGTTGAGTTATCTGATTGCGAAGCCTTTCTAAAAACTTGCGAGTGTTAGCCGGATTGTCATAGATACGTGTTCGTGTCACTTTATCCATCTGAGTACTTTGCAAGAAAGTTCGCAATATGTCTTCATCTAAGCAATAATCTTTATTGAAATTCTCGCTTGCTCTTTTAATCCAACGAAGACTTTCTGTCTTTTCACCTTTGGTGTCTAAGAGACACGCTTCAATGATGGTTTCCAAACCTTTTTCTGATGTATCTGTTGCCATAAGTCTTATTATTTATCATTACTATTATTCAATTCTTTTTCTATTTCCTCGATAGTCTGCAATGTCGATTTGAAATCGTCGGGGATTAGTTTCGATAATTGATATTCAGAAATGCCAAGGGGTTGATTGTATGCATCTAAAGCATATTTTGCGACCACATTATCTTTATCCTTGCAGCGGTCAATTATTCTTCTATGGTGGTCCCAAGGAATTGAGAATAGCATAGATTTGTTAAAATCTTCCGCAGCTTGCGGAACTATTTCAAGAACTGGAGAATACAATTTATAAAAAGCAGTCATATACCGAATGTTTATCGGTGAAAGTCCTTTAACATTGGGCAACTCATGCTGCAAATCTTTACTCAGATTCTTGTAGAAACCAGAACCATAAGTATTGGCATACTGTTTTGCCTCTATATCACCACCTAAGCTCCAATAAAATTCCAGTAGAGCTGTATTTACAGAAATAGAAGCTTTCAGTCGTTGACTCAGATAGCGTTGTTTCAGCTCCTTTAGCCATATACTGTAAGAACCGTCATTTTTGGTTTTGAGCGTTGATGTATTGTCTGTTGCCATAATTCTTGGTATTACTCGTCTGTTACTTTTACTTTACCAGTTACTACATCGCTTATCAAGCGTTGCTTGTATTCTTTTAGCTTGTCTATTTGAGCAAGTTCAGCAGCTTTCATCTTATCGATTTGGGCAACCTTGCGGTCTATATAGGCTAGAATTTCATTCTGTTCGGATATAGGAGGTAAATTAATATATGCACTTAACAGTGATGGTAATGGTATAACCTTTCTTAATCCTTTATATAGGGATTTGAAGCCTTTTTTATCATCTATTGATAGATATAAATAATAGATAAATTCTAACTTTGCATTCTTTATTTCAAAAATATCATATGCGCCTGTTATCATGCCTTTATTATGAGAAACTCCAACTGTTCGTGGAGTTTCATCGACATCAAAAAGACAAAGAATAATGTTATTTGGATTTACCACCTTATATGATTCATAGTCTTTTGGAAATTTACCTTTACCTTCTGATAAATCACGAACAATCACTCCTTTTTTTGTTAAGGATAATAATGTTAGGTCATTTCTTTTTCCTACTTTCTCATCCTCTATATTAAATATATCTTTGTATCTAGCACGAGTCCAATGTTCCGGCACCATTCCAATCCAAGGAATACCTGAATTTTTCATTGGAACATCAGGATTGATTCCATGGGTTACGGCATCAGCGATAGTAACTTGCTTTAATTCATTAAGTGCAGCAATTTTTTTCTCTGCTGTCACTATATAGTTATCTATTTTACTTACTTTTTTATCAAGATAAGAAACAATCGCTTGCTGCTCTTGCTCTAATGGTAAGTATATATAAGAAGAAAGCAATACTGGCAATGGAATAACTTTCCTCAATCCTTTATAAAGAGGTTTTAAACATTTTTTATCATCAAAGGAAAGATACAAGTAGTATACATAATCCAATAAAGCATTTTTTACAGAAAATATATCATAGGCTCCTGTGATCATTCCTTCTGTATTAGAAACACCAACAGTTCTTGGTGTTTCATCTACATCAAATAGACATAGAATTAAATTATTAGGATGAACAATTTTATAAGATTCAAAATCTTTTGGGAATTTACCTTTCCCTTCTGATAAATCACGAATAATAACTCCTTTTTTTGTTAATGACAAAAGGGTTAAGTCTTTGATTGTCCCAACTTTCTCATCTAGTATTTGAAAAATGTCTTTATATCTCATCCTTTTCCAATAACTTGGAATAGTCCCAATCCATTTCACTCCACTATCCTTATATTCCTTATATTTTTTCATTGTTTAGTCCTCTAAAATTTCATTAAGTAATCCATCAGTTTGATCTTCTAACTCACGGATTTCGGCAACTATTGTTTCACGAGAACGGAGTTCTACCGGCTTGTAGAAGTATTTGGTAAATGATAGCTCATAACCAATGACAGTCTTTGTATCATCAACAAATGCATCAGGAGCATAAGGCAATACCTCATTCTGCATAAATGCCTCTATTCCACCAGAATATAGCAATGGTACTTGTTCTGAATCACGTAAAGCAACATCCACTTCGCCTTTTACAATCATGGCCGTAGGGTAAGTCTCTGTGATAAGAGGACGTAGTTTCTTCAACAAAGCAGCTTTCAGCCCAAGAGCTTTAGCATAATTTGTCCAATCATTGGTTGGAGTTCCTGCTGGCAAAGAATCAATAGCATCTTTGCAAAGCGCAATCTCAGCTTCTTTGAGCTTTCCCTCTGTCAAGTCATAACTATCTTTAATGCGCAGACGTAATGGACGATCAACCGTAATTTGCCAATAGCCAAATTCACGATTGTCGAAAATCTTACTTTGTTCGTTCTCTTCAAAATCGGTCAGTAACTTCAAAATAGTAGTTCTATCAGTATCGGATGCCTCACAGTTCTTGTTGCCCAGATTTTTTCGCAATGGAGTTTTAATCGAGGTAGCATCAATAAGTTGCACTTTTCCTCTTCGACGAGCTTCTTTACGATTGGTTACAATCCAAACGAATGTACCAATACCAGTATTGTAGAACATATTCTCAGGCATTGCTATAATGGCCTCAAGCATATCTTTTTCTATGATATAGCGGCGTAGATTACTTTCCCCACCATCGGCATTTCCTGTAAAAAGAGATGAGCCATTGTGAATTTCCACAATACGTGTGCCTTGCTCATCGTCATCCTTCATGCGACTTACGTTATTGGCAAGAAACAACATTTGTGGATCCCCGATACCGGGGACAAAACTAAGCACTTTACCATCCAGCGTGCCAAAGAAACGAGGATCAATAATTTTACTTTTGTCTGTTCCGTACCCCCAATTCTCCAAATCAGCCTTCCAGGGAGTTCCAAAGGGTGGATTGGAGATACAAAAGTCGAATTTCTTTCCTGGATGTCCATCTTCGCTAATCGTACTTCCATTAGCAAAACAAAGACGATTGATGCCACCTTGACGATAAGTAAAGTTCTTACTATGCCCAGAAAGCATTAAGTCAGCTTTACACGTCGCAAAAGTTTCGGGCTGAAGTTCTTGCCCATATAAATACGTTTTCCAACGTTTCTTGTTTTCTGTTGCAAGTTCTCCCACACGATCTTGTACCAAAGAAAGAATACCGCCTGTACCACAAGCACCATCATAAATGTCGTAGCTGCCATGTTTCAGTGAATCAGCTACAGGCATAATAGCCAAATCAGCCAGCAAACGTACATAGTCACGAGGGGTATAATGTTCTCCAGCCTCAGTAACACTGAAGTCTTCATTGAATTTTCGAAGCAAATCTTCAAAGAGTGTACCCATTGTGTGGTTATCCAAAGCTGGAAGTTTTTCCTCTTTTGTCTCAGGGTCTATGATAGGGGAAGCGCCGAGATTAATATTTTCGTCGGTCATCTTCTCTATCAACAAGCCCAAACGACCAACTAATGACAACTTTTCTACATAATGGCGTAAATCGAATTTTCCAATAATGTCTTGCACATGGACACTGAAACCATCAAGATATGCTTCAAAATTCTGCCGCAGACGGGTGCTGTCAGTCTCTGCACGTAGTGTATTCATTGTAAAAGCCGATGTGTTGTAGAAAGGATGGCCGGTAATTTGATATAACTGTTGACTCTGACTTTCTTCTGGCATTGTAGAAAACGCTTTTGTTTGGCTAAATTGGAGTACAGCTTCTTTTGTAGGTTCCAATAACAAGTCAAGACGGCGTAACACGATAAAGGGTAGTGTTATTTTTTTATAATCTCCTTTTTCAAAAGCCTGAACTAAAACATCGTTTGCGATGTTGAAAAGGAAAGAGAATAGGCTACTATATTGTGACTGATTCATATCTTATTTTTATTTGTTTGCAAAATTACTTCTCAACAATGCAGTCATTCTGCATCGTTGAATATATTCTTGTTTTTTTTATTTTATCGATAATTGCTTCTCTTAGCCATTGTAGTGATTTTGTGATGAATGTCACTAAAAGACCTTGTCTAAAATAGAATAGCGTAAAGAAGCATTACTACCTTTTTGCATACATGTTCTGTTTAAATGGTTATCAATCTGGCTGTTCACGAAGTAAATCTTTCACATCTACTTCTAATACTTTTGAGATTTGAAGTAACGTTTCCAATCCCGGCTGTGCAGTGTTAGTACACCACTTTGAAACAGTCGCAGGGTCTTTTCCCAACTGCTCTGCCAACCATTTATTTGTGCGTTTGTTCTCAACGAGCACAATTTTTATCCTATTGATGTCCTCCATTGCTTCCAAGCAAAATTAACTGCAAAGTTAACAATAAACCCCATACGGCTTTATAAATCAGGGAAAATATATCAAATAATTTGCGAAATACTTCACTTTTATGGTATTTTACTGTGTTTTAATGATAGCATTTATGTAAATAATTGAGTTTGCATATAATTATATCATTAAACTTTTGTACCTTTGTACC
>Ga0183101_1000289_pt5 | contig 12263 bp, 10 predicted proteins | sample Biomet3_FD_127790 | JGI IMG/M metagenome (GOLD analysis project Ga0183101, IMG submission 127790) | Microbial communities from bioreactor (seeded with sewage sludge) at LBNL, California, USA - Biofuel metagenome 3 | ecosystem: Engineered > Bioreactor > Anaerobic > Unclassified ... | reverse complement strand
ACCGTCTTTCCAGCAGTCAGGCTTCTGAGCATCACCATGCCCGTCTCATGCCCAACGACTACATTGCTGCTCATGATTGCGTCTCTGACGGATGAAGCAATATCCGCTTTGTTTTCTGAGGATATGCTCACAAGGTATACTTTCTTCTCCATATTATCTCTAAAATTCTTCCAATGATGAAAGTCCTTCAGATACTTTTCGATAAAGCCATTCATCTGCTTGATCTGCTCGACCTGCTTTTTGTCTTTGGCATCACTGCTGATTTCGTCTATATTAAAGCTTCTCACGCCTTCCATCTTTCCTATTTCCGGGTCAACATCCCTCGGGACAGCCATATCTATAAACAACTGCGGCACTCTGGTCAGTTTCGATACTTCATCTAATGTCAATGTAAAATGTGGACTTGCCGTCGCGCTGATTACAGCATCACACTCTTCCATCTTGCTGTATCTGTCGCTATACTGTACGGTGCTGACACCCTTTGGTATTACTATTTCTCCATGCTTATACTGCCTTAGCGTCATGCACGTATCTATGTCATTTTGTGCCAGTTCTTTTGCTACCAAACGACCGATCATGCCATTACCAATTACCAGCACCCTTTTTATCTGCTTATCTTTGAGCACAATATCCACGGCCCTTTGTGCAGTGGAATCATCATGTATACTGAAGTTTACATTAGTCTTGATTTTTTTGCCTGCGCTTACAGCGATCCTGAACATAACATTCAGGAATGTGTCTGTTGCTTTCTGCTTTCTGGCACTTCTCACCGCATTGCCGACCTGAGTTATTATCTGACTGTCACCCCAAAGCTGAGACTCTGCACCGGCTGAGACCTTGCACAAATGCACAAATGCTTCATCGCCATACAATGTTCTAAACATATATGAATATTTGCTTTCTTCAACACCGATTGCATCACAAAGCGCTTCGTATGGATAAATCACTGCATCATTCTCTAATGAAAGGTACAGCTCCGTACGATTGCATGTGGCGATAAGCACCGCTCCACGTATTTGATTATTGAGTTTGAGCTTCTCATATATTTCCTCGGTCTGTACGCAGCTGAAGGAGAATACTTCTCTTTCATCCAGACGGGCCATATTATAGTCTATATATGACATTACAATATTCAAAAATAGCACTTCCAATCTGACATTAATGCATTAAAAAATCCCTGTTCTCACAGGGACTGCTGATTTCGCTTATAACAGACTAATATACAGTATCATCTATTACTAGCCAAAAACCATTACCTGTGATTTTTACGGCTATAATACTGGATCGTTTTCCGACTCTGATCTTTAACGTTCATATGCGCCTTCCCGAATAAGAATTCAGTGACTGGTTTTCACCTTGCATTAAACTTGATCAATACGGCAGCAGGACTGTTCAGGCCTTTAACCTGATTCCAAATTACAACTATTCGTCCACCAATATTATAATCTCAGTTATTATATTATATTTCGTTGTTAATTGCAATTCGAATTTCAAGAAGTAAAAGAGAGCATTCAATGCTCTCTTTTATCGGTTATTATTTATACATCTATGAAATTACGCCAATTCTGGCTTACTTTCCCTGCTGGTCTTTCCTTCAGCTGCCCATTTTGCATCTCTAAGATCTGCGTACTTTTCATCTACGATCTCATCCCAGAGATCAGCATTGTCGATATCGCAGTCTTCAGGCTCGAATACTGGATCAATTCCAAGTTTTCTTTGTCTAACGTAATCGTTGAATACCCTTATTGCCTTAGGGCTCAATAGTATCAGTGCGATTAGGTTTGCCCATGTCATAAGGCCTGTACCGATGTCAGCGATGTTCCATGCAGTCAAAGCAGTTCTCGACGAAGCGAAGAATATGATCACAGTCTGTACGATCATTACGACCATTACTACCTTCCTTACATTAGCTTGGTTCTTCATTTTCTTGCACATATACGTTACATTTGCATCAGCGTAAAATGCGAATGACAACAGCGTTGTAAATGCAAAGAAGAATATCGCTACAGCCAGGAATGCTGATCCGAATCCAGGTATGAATGAATTTATTGCAGCCTGTGTATAACCTACACCAGGATCTACTCCCTTCAAGTTCTCAACAAGCATTTTTCCGCCTGTGCCGATTACGTTGAAGCTATTAGTCGAAAGAAGCATTATTGCAGTTGCTGTGCATACGAAAAGTGTATCTACATATACTGAAAATGCCTGTGCCAGACCCTGCTTAGCCGGATGTGATACCTCAGCAGCTGCAGATGCATGTGCTCCAGATCCCATTCCTGCTTCATTGGAATATATTCCTCTGCGAACTCCCCACATTACGCCTTGTCCCCAAAGTGCTCCAAAGAAAGCATTTGTATTAAAAGCACATCCAAATATGAGTTTAAACATTGCTCCGATATGCATGTAATTTACGCCCATGATAACAAGGGCAAGTATAATATAAACTATAGCCATAACAGGAACTACATACTGTGCAAAGTTTCCTATTCTCTTCATTCCACCGAATACTACTAAAGCAAAACATAGGGCGATTCCTGCTCCTGCAATCTCTGGATTCCATCCAAAGGCCGTATGTAATGAATCTGCAATATTAAATGCCTGTACTGTCGGACCTGTGATTCCGAAGGCTATTGTTCCTAGAATAGCGAAAATAAATGCAAATGCCGGGCTCTTGAGTCCCTTTTCGATGTAATATGCCGGGCCGCCTCTATACTCACCGTTAAGTTTTGATTTGTAAACCTGTGCAAGTGCACTCTCTGTGAATGCAGTTCCTGCGCCTATCAAAGCCATCATCCACATCCAGAATACCGCTCCCGGACCTCCAAAATATATTGCTGTTGCAACTCCCGCAATATTACCGATGCCTATTCTTCCGCCGAGTGCCATTGCGAATCCTTGAAATGATGAGATTCCGGAATCACTGCTTGAGCCCTTTGTCAAATAGTGTATCATCTCAGGGATACGCGTCAGCTGAGGCGCTCTCAACCTAACAGTTAGATAAATACCAACTCCAAATGCTAATATAACCATTGGAATTGACCAGATATAACCGCTTATTAGACCTGTTATAGCTTCCATACTTTTCTCCTTTCGATTCAATAATCCATAATAATAATTGCTCATCAATCGGTTTTTCTTCCGACGATTTAATCACATATTAATCAATCGATTCAAAAAAACTCAAAAAGACTCAAAAAAATCAGAAAATTGTTTTCAATTTTCTGATTAATTCAGTATTATAAATTATGCTTCTAATTGGACAAGCAATAAATCTTCAAGCCTTCGACGAATTTTGATACATTCACTCGACCACCATATGAGCTCTTACCCTGTATGTAATTCATCTCTTCCTTTATATTTTTAAAGTCATACACATAACTGGCATACTCTGAGAACATTTCATTTCCATAGTCATCTATGCCTGCATTTGCAACATTTGTAAGGCCTTTTTTAATTGCTCTGCGCATTCGCTGTTCTATGTTCTTAGGTGTATCATTGGTTTCCGAAGATACAGCTCCCAGTACCAGCCTGCTGTACTCACAGGAGTTCTTGATCATATATGCCAGAACATTTTGAATGTCTTTCGTTCCCTTTTCTCCCATCAATCCCAGCATACTTAACAAAAATTCAGCATCTTTGAGCACTTTTTCATGACTTTGCTGCTCCTGTACAGGTTTTTTCACGTCAAACATATCTTGTATATTGGTCATTATGCCACGCATTTTAATGTTATCTGAAACATTATTCAACACTTTTTCGACTTCTATGATGTTTATCGGCTTATTTATAAAGAATTCAACGCCCGCTTTATATGCGCTTCCTATCATTTCCTTATCTAAGACTTTAGAAATCATAACGAAGGCAATTTCCTGCCGATGTGATCTTACTTTGGTAACGAGTTCGATGCCATCCATATCATTCATAAGTAAATCTACAAGAACAATATCAGGTTTATCATCAAGTATTTCACTAATAGCGGCAACAGGATCCGTGGAATACCCGCATACAGAACCCAGTTCCTTGCTCTTTATTATGCTTTCCAAAGACTTTATAGTTCCAATGTCATCATCAACTAAATAATACTTCATTTTCTGCTGCTCCAAATATTTCTTCTGGCAAAGTTATTGTAATTTCAGTAAATTTGCCTACCTCACTATTGACTTCAATGCTGCCGCTAAATGCATTTTCTACATAGTCCTTAACCAGACTTAATCCAAGTCCTCTCTGAATGTCACCTGTCTCATTATTGAATTTTGTAGAATAACCTGCCAGAAATATGGTATCCTGTGAATCTTTGTCGATTCCCGGCCCATTGTCACGAACTGTTATTAAATATTTCTCCTGTTCATTGATCACACTGACAACTATCCTGCCGCCACTGGTTCCAATGGCTTCTGCAGCATTGGTCAAAAGATTCCTGATTATAGACATCATCTTAAAGCTCTGTACTACTCTAAAATTTGCTTTGACCCTGGCTGACACATCTATATTGTATCCTTTTTTTCTGATCATGCTCAAGACATTTGACCTTTCCAGCGCAATTATTTCACTGATATCCATTCCACTTTCATTAAGATCATTAACGTAAGCATCTTTCAACACACCAATGATGTTGAGGTAATCACCTTTTATCTCATGGGCATTCCTGGAAATATTCAAGGAACTGGTTTTAAGGCCTTCTGGTGCATTGATTTCCTCCATAGATTTATAAAGCGTATATGCCTGTTTCATAATATCCTCGATTTCAACAGCATTTTTTTCCATGACGTGGAGTTCGCTCTCAAAAATCGATGCCTGCGTCAGCAGTCGTTTGTATTCTTCATCGTGTTCTTTGTTTACGAGGAAGTTTGAATACTGCTCTATTGCCATAACTACCATCTGGACCAATAACGTTCTTACGAAGGCTATTATGATCAGATACATAATGATCTTCATAGTAAATAATGAACTGCCATTTATAAAACTTCTGCACGTTATTTCAGCGACATTCGACAGAAAATCGCAAAAGAAAATAACAAATGGGAAATTTCGCATACTCTTAGGCTCTCTTACTATATACTTATATATCAAAGTATAGAATATGCCATAGGTAAAGAAAAATGCAAAGTCAGGCAAAGTCAGTATCGTTATCCTGTCGAACCTTCCTTCCTGTATCCATGTCATTGTCAGCCTCAGCAGCGGTGAAAATATGCCCGAGCAGAATGCAATGTACAAAGGCGTTAAATCTTCATAACAGTAGATAAAAATGGCCATTACCAATACTGATAAGGCCACAATAAAACCATCTGTGATCATGCTGACTCTGATCATTGAAGCCAGTGATACAAAAATAGCTACATATAAAGTTTTTTTAGCTTTAGCGCTCATAATTATTTCCTGTAATACACTCTTTCGCCCTTTATATAAGTTTCATCCACGTTGATTTTATCTATATCGCTTGGATTGACTGTAAATATATCATTACTTAATATTGCAAAGTCAGCAAGATATCCCTCTTTCAGTTTGCCTGAATCTGCAAAACCGGAAATTTCAGCGGCTTCAGCAGTATATAGAATAATCGCAGTTTCAATATCAATTCGCTGCTCTTCACCGATGTCGGTTCCATCATAGGCGACTCTCGTTACAGCTGATTTTAGATTTGAAAACGGATCAGACGGTATCGCCCAGGACGTAGCCGGTGAATCAGTCGACAAGCACAGCTTAACGCCACTGTCCAGCATGCTTCTGTATGGATATGTTTTTCTGGTTCGCTCAATTCCGAGGTTTCTTAAATATGTTTCTATTTCGCAATATGAGAATATCGGCTGAGTAGCGATTGCAATGCCTCGCTCTGCAGCCTTTGTAAGAGCAACATCCGAGGGTTCAGTCACGTGCTCTATCCTTATATCCGGAACCCCATTATGCATCCATCTTGGTTCATCATACACTCTGTCAATGATCCTGTCTATAGCTCTTCCGCCCATTGCGTGGACTGCCAACTGGCAGTTGTTTCTCTTAACAAAGTATATTGCTTTATCTATGCTCTCATCTGAATAAACCGGCATTCCGTATTCACTGTCAGAGCCAAGATATGGCTTGTCCATCCATGCGGTTCTTCCCGAAACGCTGCCATCGCCAATGAGCTTAAGCCCTGCCACGCGAATCTGCTGCGTCATGTCAAATCTTGCATCAGGGATGTAAAACTTAGGATCATTTTCATAGTAATCCCACATATAATAAACCGAAACTTTCTGTTTAAAGCCCTTTTCTACTGCCTCTTTGTACAAAGGATAATTGTCATCCGGCGAAGTCAGGTTCCCCATATCCGTAACACCAACAATGCCCTGAGAAGTAAGTAGCTTACCAAGGTCTACAAGATTTTTAATATGGTCTTCTCTTGTTTCCTGTGGCAGATAAGGCATAATCAGATATTTGGCATTTTCTTTGAGGACACCTGTAGGCTCCCCATTTTCATCTCTCTCGATTTCTCCACCTGGAGGATCCGGCGTATTCTTTGTTATATCAGCTATTTCCAAAGCTTTGCTATTTACACACCTTATGTGCTCACAGCTTCTGATAAGATATACAGGTGCGTCATTAGAACCTTTGTCTAAGTCATATCTGTTAGGGGATCTATGTTCTGCCAGCTTGCCTTCGTCGTATCCCCAGCCTTCAATCCACTTGTCCGGACCCTGTTCTAGACGAACTTCCGCTATGGCATCAGAAAGCTCAGATATCGAATTTATCTTTGGCGGCAGACATGATATCTGTTTACTGAAATCTGCCAGCAGGAACGGATGCATATGAGCATCAATAAAACCTGGGATAACACACTTTCCTTCCAGATCATAAACTTCATAGTCTCCATCCGGCATATCTTTACTGCTGCCGGTCCACTTTATCCTGCCATTTTCAACTATCATCGCGTCAACATATAATTTTTTTCTGTCAGACGTAAATATTTTTCCATTTATGTATGCTATAGTCATATATGCCTCCTTCAGCGGGAATTTCATCGTCGATTTAATAATATTCTCAAAACTCAAATATACTCAGATATATTCAATTATCCTCACATATTTATTGATGATTCCTAAGCTGCATCGTTATTGTTATCTATTGCATCATTCTCTAACGCTTCTGCTCTTTTTGATTTTCTCTTTGAATATAAGCTGAATCCTATATACATCAAAGCGTAACATGTGTAGCATATCGCCATCGGTATCCACTGTGATTTGTTGGATAACGTCATCACCAAAACCAGCATGAATGCACATATACCCATTATCGGTATCAATGGGAATTTCAGGACCTTGTAGTTGAGATCTGCCACATTTCCTCCCTCTTTGATAAATCTTCGCCTGAATCTTATCTGGCACACACATACCAAAGTGTAATGGAATATATTTCCTCCACCAATTAGGTATATAAGAAACAGATAAACTGTATCCGCTGCTATATACTGTGAAGCTACTCCGAATACTGCAAATGCCATACTTATGCAAAGAGCAACGATTGGCACGCCCTTCTTTGTAGTCTTAGACACAAACTTTGGTGCCTGTCCAAACTTACTAATCGACCAAAGATATCTTGTGCACGCATAGACAAAGTAATTGCCTGATGTCAAAGCAGATGTCAGTACGATGATATTTACAATCAAGGCAGCACCGTTGATTCCTGCATTGCTGAATACATAGGCGAATGGACTGCCATTAAGGTCTGCCTGATTCCAAGGCAAAAGTGCAGCAAGAACAAAGGAACAAACAATATAGATGACTACCAGCAATATTATTGTCGTATTGATCGATTTTGGGATATCCTTTTCTTTTTCAATTTCGCCTGCAGTGCATGCTACCATTTCTATTCCGCCAAAGGCATAGAAAGCACTCAAGATAACACTTGAAATACCGCCCATTCCATTTGGAAATAATCCGCCATTATTTGTAAAATTAGTAAGACCTACGGCATGACCTGTACCCACACCAAATATCATTAAAGTTCCAATTATTATAAATGCCACTACCAGCACTAATTTAAGACTGGCAAAGTAAAAAGATACATTACCATATGATTTTACGCTAAAGAAATTTGCTCCGAACAACAGAGCTGCAAAAATCAATACCCACATAATTGTAGGAGTGTTTGGTGCAATATTCTTCATGATTATCGACGACGCAACTATCTGAGCAGTGATAGTAATTGCAGCTGCTATCCAATTCACCCAACCGATCGTGAAACCCATAGCTGGATTTACAAATTCAGTAGCATAAGCCTGTGTAGTACCAGATACGGGCATTGCGGAGCTCATCTCACCCAAACACGATATCATCAGCCAAATGAAAAAGCCTCCCAGCAAATAAGCCACAATCGTTCCGCCAGGGCCTGCACCAGAAAGCACATCTCCCGAACTTAAGAATAGTCCCGTTCCAATAGTTCCACCGACTCCGACCATGATAGCGTCTCTGGTCTTAAGTGTTCTCTTTAATCCAGTGCTTGATTCCATGACCCTTTGCACGGATGTCTTCTCAACATTTGCCATAATTAATATTCTCCTTTCAATGATAGAAAGAATAATAGCAAATCATGTGCCAAATTATTGAAATGTTGAAAATCAAAGACTCATGCTCCTTGTTTCTTGTATGCATTATCCAAAGTTAATAAATATTTTTTTATATTGTAAAAATTTCTTTATTTAATCAAAAATGTTTTATCGCTGTTTATTCCTAATTTTTTTATCCTGTAATTGAGCTTTTGCGGTGATATACCGAGTTCGTCAGCAACAGCCTTAAGACTTGAATTGCGTTTCATGGCAGTGGTAATTATTTCTATTTCATAATAATTCAAAGCTTGCTGTAACGTGTTTTTATCATTTACTGATTTCATCACATTTTCTTGAGATATCGAATTTGCCGCATCAACTTTATCCAATAGTTCATGCACGGAGTCAAGTGTGATTATATTGCTTGTCTCAATGTTAAAGGCACTTTCGATGGTGTTTTTTAATTCTCTAATATTCCCCGGCCAATTCCATTCATTGAACAAATCTTCCGTCATCTGGCTTATGCCTACGATATTCTTTTTCATGTTCTTGTTATATATACTAACAAAATGATCTATCAATAATGACATGTCATCCATTCGTTCACGTAACGGCGGCACTTCTATGTTTACTACGCTGATACGATAATAAAAATCTTCACGAAGCCTTCCGTCAGCGATGAGTTTCTGCGGGTCTTCATTCAGTGCACAAATCAGCCGAATATCAAACGGTATCTCATTCTTCCCGCCTATTCTTCTGATTTTCTTTGACTCTAAAGCCTTCAGTAGTTTTGCCTGCATAGATATATCCAGGGAATTTACTTCATCCATGAAAAGAGTCCCACCGTTTGCCAGTTCAAATAATCCCTGTTTTGATTCAGCACCGGTAAATCCTCCTTTCTCTGTACCAAAAAACATGCTTTCCAGTAATTCTCTCGGTATAGCAGCGCAGTTTTGTGAAATAAATGGTTTATCACTCCTGCTGCCTAAACTATGAAATGATTCCGCTATCAATTCTTTTCCTGTACCAGTTTCCCCCTTGATCAGCACCGAGGAGCTGTTATCCGCAACCTCTCTTATGGTCCTTTTCAGTTTCTTCATCTGCTTATTCTGAGTAACTATATCATCAAGCAAAGAAAGACTACGTCCTTTATCTCCACTTTCATCTATCCTTCTATATTCATCTATTCTAGCTGCATCAATTGCGCCTTGAATTTCACCTGTGCTGTCATCTATTATCGGGTACGTTGTCGAAGAAATCTTCATAACGTATCCGTTTATTGTAAGAACCTGATTCTCCGCAAATGTTATTTCACCAGTTTGAAGAGTCTTCATTACAGTGCTATTTTCCGTTGTTATTTCAGGATAAACATCCAGCAGTTCCTTACCAATAACAGCTTTTTCAAAGCCTTCGATTTCCTCAAATGAAAACTGACCGCAAGGCCTGTAATATTCAACAATTCCTTCTTTGTTCACGACTACCAAACCGTCGTATGCACTGCCATCAGCTTTCATCAACCTGGCGAGTTCCTTGAAATAATCTTTCATTTTTTCACTATCCTCTTGTTAACAATTCTAATCAAATATGTTGTCAATAAATATATTACTGTTAATATCATTATCGCCAGACTAACCTTGCCGGCTCCCATCTTCCCCACATCCATAAATGGATAGATATATGGATTTCCGCTTCCGGTTCTTAAACCTGCCGTGGTTAAATCATATATCATATAAACAAACGGTTCAATGTACCAGATAAGCGGCTCATATCTGCCGATTTCACGCTTTGCATCAAAGATGAGCCAATCCAGTAAAGCCATTACCGGGACGATATAGTGAACTGCAAGGAATGATCTGCCCATAGACGTTGACATATCAAGTCCCATATGCAGCACGAACAAAGCAACAAGGAATGTTATCATGATGCTAGCCGTGACCATGCCCTTTAATACCGGACAAAGGTTTTCACCGCTTTGGGCCCTCTCTTTGTGCATTAACATCCATATTACATCCACAACAAAATAAATAACCAGTACAAGGTTGCTGAGTACCGTAAAAAAATTCAGCATATATACGTTGAAATTTCCGGAAAAAGCTCCAAACTGGCCAAGTATTCCTATTATACCGGCGACTATCATCACCATTTTAAAAACTATTGAAATTTTATATTTCCCTGATCCCATTTACCTCACTCTTTTATACTACCTGTGCTATGGCGTTAACCACAAGAAATATACCTGAAGATGTACAAATAGTGATAGGAATAGTTATGAACCATGCTATTACCATCTTTCTCGCTGTTCCCCACTTTACGCCTTTTATTCTCTGCGCAGTGCCTACACCTATTATTGATGATGAAATTACATGTGTAGTACTGACCGGCAGATTCAAATGGGTGGCGATCTGTATGATCAATGATGAAGAAAGGTCTGCTGCTACTCCGTTAATTGGTTTAAGTTTCATTATCTGAGTTCCTACAGTCTTGATTATCCTCCATCCACCTACTGACGTGCCAAGAGTCATTGCTGCTGCACATGCCAGCTGTACCCAATGAGGTACAGTCATCGTATCCAGGTATCCATAGCTGACAAGCGCCATGGTAATTATACCCATTGATTTCTGAGCATCGTTGGAACCGTGTGAAAAGGCTTGCAATGCCGCAGTAAATATTTGGACCTTTCTAAGTCCGGAATTAGCTTTATAAATGCTCATTTTGACTATGAGCTTCATTATTATCTTGAATAATATGTAACCTACGCAAATCGCTATCAATGGTGAAATTATCAGTGATGCGAATATTGTTATAAATCCTTTGAAATTAACAGCTGCAACTCCGGCATCCGCTAATGCCGCACCGGCAAGCGAACCGATAAGCGCATGAGACGAACTGCTTGGTATACCAAAATACCATGTCAACAGATTCCACAAAATAGCTGATATCATGGCGGCCATTACAACAAGCATGCCATTTTGAACGGTTCCGATATCTACGACTCCTGTTGCTATAGTTTTAGCTACACCTGTAAAGAGTACAGCTCCTATGAAGTTCATCACTGCAGCCATCATGATGGCATACTTTAGTCGCAGTGCACGAGTCGATACTGCTGTAGCTATGGCATTGGCCGTATCATGGAATCCATTGATGAAGTCAAAGGTCAGCGCAAGTGCAATGATAATATATAATTGAATCATCGTCTACTCTCCTTAAATCCTATGATGTTATGCATTCTTCATTACAACAGAATCCAGTGCTTTAGCCACGTTCTGGCATTCATCCACGGTATCCTCTAACATTCTATACATATCTTTATATTTTATGATTTCTATGGCATCAGTCTTATTTACAAAGATCTCACGAACCGCTCTACGCTCAATGGAATCGCATATCTCTTCATATGATTTCACCTTGATCGTATGCTTTTTGATCATCTGGAGTTTGCGTTCAGTTAACAGCTCAAACGCATCATATAACTCACTCGTACAGAGCTTTATGTACTTTCTGAATTCCTCGATGGAATCATCCTTTTCAAGATACTGATACATATCAAAGTAAATGGAACATTCCTCCATACCATCGACCACGCTATCCAATTCCTCGGATATTTTCAGCAGATCTTCCTGATCTATTGGCGTAATAAGAGCATGGTTCAGTTCTACTATTGTATCATGTACCAGATTGTCACCTTTAGTTTCAAGTTCTTTGACCCTGCCGGAAAACACAGCCAGATCGATTTGGTTTTTTATTT
>Ga0183101_1002142_pt1 | contig 12278 bp, 9 predicted proteins | sample Biomet3_FD_127790 | JGI IMG/M metagenome (GOLD analysis project Ga0183101, IMG submission 127790) | Microbial communities from bioreactor (seeded with sewage sludge) at LBNL, California, USA - Biofuel metagenome 3 | ecosystem: Engineered > Bioreactor > Anaerobic > Unclassified ... | reverse complement strand
ATTCTTTATCATCAGTATACCATCTCCCTTTATAATAAAAAATTAAAGTTTATAATAATTTGCAGATTATTCTAAACATTTACTAGTTTATATTTTATCAAAAATTGTTAAAATATAATAGCATTTCGACATAAATTTTTCTAGTTATGACAGTTTTATATTTTTTTATTTATATAAATTTTATTATCATACTACTAATTTAGATTATAAATATTTAGTTTTTAACCATATATACCTATACATTTCCTTTTTATACAAAGTGCGCGTCATAGAGTGTAGTTATGCAATGTTTTATTTTTTTCAATTAAATTAAATAGGCTAGTTATTCATTTGCATAACTAACCTTAAAATTTACTCATTTATAGAATTTATATTAATCCTCTCTCCAAATTTTGTTAGCGTGTTTTTTTATTTTGAAGGAGTGAAAGCTTCTATAACAGCAGCTTCTTTATCTTCTTTTATTGCTCCTCCACATTCTTTTTAAATGCATATCTCTTGTTGGTTCAATTATAGGAAATTATTGTTACAGTTCTGTCACAGAGATTTATCAATAATGTTACAGATTATATAAATATTACATTCATATCCTTCTAAAAAAACATTTTCTACAGTAAAACCAAATTTCTCAAAAACTTAAATTTGCTTCATTCTCTTTCTAAAATGCATCTATTTACTGCACCTTTTTATATTGTTATCTTTTTTTATTGGTTCATTTTTAAATTGTTTTATGTTTTAATTTATAAATTCTTATATTGTTAAATTCTTTTATTCTTATATTCTTTTATTCTTAACTTCGTATATTTTTAAGAATATACATTTTACCTGAACCTATGATGTTAGTATAGTTTTATGGGCACATTCTTTTAATTAAATTATTTTCCTTACTAAATCTTCTTTCATTTGCAGAGTAATATAAATAATAGAACCATGAATTATTTTTTTGCCTCATGGTTCTATCTAGCTATTTATCACAATTTATCATTTTATCTTTTCTTTAGCTTATAGCCTAAAAATTATTTGCTCTCATTAACAATAGCAATACTGTTGCTTGATCCTATTCTGCTTGCTCCTGCATTTATCATATCCATAGCAGCTTTGAAGTCTCTAACTCCACCTGATGCCTTTACGCCTAAATCTGGTCCAACAGTCTTTCTCATTAAAGCAATATCTTCCTTAGTTGCTCCACCAGTAGAAAATCCTGTTGAAGTCTTAACAAAATCTGCCTTAGCTTCTTTAGCTATTTCACAAACCTTAACTTTCTCCTCATCAGTTAATAAACATGTTTCAATAATAACTTTAACTAATGCTTTTCCTTTAGCTGCATTTACTACAGCTTCTATATCTTCTTTTACAAAGTTATAATCCTTGGACTTTAGTGCCCCTACATTTATAACCATATCTATTTCGCTCGCACCATTTTCAATAGCTTGAGATGTTTCAAATGCTTTCGCTTCTTTTGTCATTGCTCCAAGTGGAAATCCTACTACCACACAAGTTTTCACTTCACTTCCTGCAAGTTCAGTACTTACTAATTTTGCATAACATCCATTTACACAAACTGAAGCAAAATTGTATTCTTTAGCTTCTCTGCATAATCTCTTTACATCCTCTACTGTCGCTTCTGGTTTTAATATTGTATGATCTATATATTTAGCAATATTCATATTTCATTACTCCTTAAATTTATTTTATAACTATATATTTTACAATTCATAATTCACAATTCACGATGAACAATGCACATTTCGTTATTCACAATTACGAATGAAATTCTTGTAATGTTATTGGAATTATATCATGCAGTTTATTTTTTAGATTGATTAAATAACAGTTGATACTAGTGATAAATTACAGGTGACAAGTGATTCACTTATCGCCTACTCAACGAACGTATGTGAGTCGAGTTTCCGCTAACGGTTGTTCCATTAACGCTTGTGAAGTGAGAGTCCAAAATTTTATTTTTGATTGTCGAACTTCCTCAGCGAATGTAATGAGTCGAGCTTCACTAGGAAATTGGGAGCAAGCATTAGTGGTGCAACCTGCAATTTAGCACTTTCAGCGAAATTTTCATAGTCCTGTGAAATAACAATCTTTCTTCTTTCTATTAACGAGTACCTTTTTCGTATGGAACTCCATCAGCTTTTGGTGCAACTGATTTTCCTACAAAAAGAATTAATACTACAATTGTTAGAATGTATGGTAGCATTGCAAGTATTTGTGAAGGAATAGCAAAGTTTCCGCCTCCTAATACAACTGTTAATGCCTGAGCAAATCCAAACAATAAGCAAGCTCCGTATGCGCCATGTGGAGTCCATTTACCAAAAATAACTGCTGCTAATGCAATAAAGCCCTGACCGCTAATTGCTGTTGGCGTAAATTGCGCTATTATTGCAAGAGTCATAGATGCTCCACCAAACCCTGCAAGTATTCCAGAAATCATAACACACACATAACGAGTTCTAGTTACACTTATTCCAAGAGTATCTGCAGCTGCTGGATGCTCTCCTACTGCACGAATACGTAATCCCCATTTAGTTTTATATAAAATAAACCAAATGACTACTGTAATTAAAAGTGCTATAAAAACTGTAATATCTACGCCAAATACTTTAGGTAATTTACTAGCTACTGGTTTAGTCATAGTAGCTCCCTCAAATAATAACCTACATGTAAATAAAGAGAACCCTGCACCTAATAAATTTATAGCAATACCTGATATTGTCTGATCCGCATTGAATGTTATTGAAGCAACTGCATGTAATAAAGCCATTATTCCCCCTGCAATTCCTGCAGCTAAAAATCCAAGCCATGCATTTCCAGAATAATATCCTACTGCCGCACCAGTAAAGGCACCTATAGTCATCATACCTTCAATTCCGATATTTACAACTCCAGAACGCTCAGAAACAACTCCACCTAATGCTCCAAATATTAGCGGTGCTGAATACATTAGTGTAATACCTATTAATAGTGCAATACTATTTAACATTCTTTTCACCTCTCTTTAAAAGTCTGTCAGCTAAAGCAGGTACAATCTTAGTTAATGCTACGAAAAATACAATAGTACCTATCATTATATTTATTATTTCTGATGGTGCACCTATAGCAGATTGTACAGATTGACCTCCATATAGTAATCCACCATATAACAATCCTCCAAATATACATCCAATAGGTGAACTTCCTGCAATTAATGCAACTGATAATCCGTTAAATCCATTATTTTCAAAAGCAGCCATAGTTGATAACTTATGAGGTGCTGTGCCTGTAATAGCTAGTGCTCCAGCAAGACCTGATAATGCACCTGCAATTACCATTGATTGAATTATATTACGATTAACATTTATTCCAGCAAATTCTGCTGCATCTTTATTTAATCCAACTGCGCGTAATTCATAGCCTTTTGCTGATTTATATAATAAAACTGATATAACTACAGCCATTATAATAGCAACAATAATTCCAATATTAACATCTGTCTTTAACAACACTTCTGATAACCATTTGTTGTGAGAAAGAAATTCCATTCCAGCATCAGATGTCTTCCAATTACCAAGTATAGTAGTAAATCCAGATTCATTAATCATATAAGTACTTGTTGAATCTGGTTGGTGAAATACATCTGTTGATACAACGAAATTGGATAAATATAATGCAATCCAATTTAGCATTATACTGGTTATAACTTCGTGTATTCCGAATTTCGCCTTAAGAATTCCCACAATACCACCAAATACTGCTCCAGCAGCTACACCAGCTAAAATTACTAAAGGAATTTCTAATACTGCTGGCAAATTTAATTTGATTCCAACTATAGTTGATGCAATTGTACCTACTATATATTGGCCCTCTGCTCCAATATTAAATAATCCTGTTTTAAAGGCAAATGCAACACTTAAACCAGTTAAAATAATAGGCGTAGCCTTAATAATTGTATTAGATATATATTTAGGTTTTGAAAAAATCCCTCCAAAAAGTGCACTAAAAGCATCTATAGGATTATAACCAGCAACACCTAGTACTATTGATGCAACAATAAATCCACAGAATATTGCAATGAATGTTGAAGTAACTGGTTTTTTAAGAATTTTTACTACTATCTTCACTATGTTTACCTCCCGCCATTAGCAAGCCTATTGTATTTTCATCAACTTCACCTTGTTTAAAAGCACCTACAATAGTTCCTTCCGAAATTACAGCTATAGTATCTGAAACATTCATAACTTCATCAAGTTCTAATGAAATTAAAAGAACAGCTTTTCCTTTATCTCTTTCTCTTATTAATGTTTTATGAACATATTCAATTGCTCCTACATCAAGTCCACGAGTTGGCTGCACTGCAATTAATAAGTCCGGATCATTATATACTTCTCTTGCAATTATAACTTTTTGCTGATTTCCTCCTGATAGCCCTCTGATAGGTGATGATTCACAGTTATCAGGCCTTATATCATACTGATTTATAAGCTCCTTAGTATGAGCCATAATTTTATCTTTAACCAATAATCCATTCTTACAATATGGTTCACTTTTATATTTTTCTATTACCATATTTTCAGCAACACTAAAATCTAGTACAAGCCCACGTTTTTGCCTGTCTTCATGTATTGTTGAAACTTTATTTTTGATAACGTTTTCCACTGTAGTATTTTGTATCTCTACTCCATTTATTTTAATGGTACCTTTTTCGGATTTAGCAAGACAAGTTATAGCTTCAATTAATTCTTTTTGTCCATTGCCGTCAATTCCTGCAATACCAACGATTTCACCTTTACGTACTTTAAGTGATAAATCTTTAACTGCATCTAACTTTCTTTCATCTTTTACAGTTAAATTATCTATTTCAAAAACAACCTCATCTGGTTTTGCAGTTTCTTTGTCAACGATTAACTTGACTGCATGACCAACCATCATTGTTGCAAGATCTTCTCTTGTTACTTCCTTAACATTTACTGTATCTATATATTTTCCTCTACGTATTATTGTACAAACATCAGAAGACTCCTTTATTTCTTTTAATTTGTGTGTAATTATAATTATTGTTTTTCCATCAGCAATAAGGTTATGCATGATGCCTATTAAATCTTGAATTTCTTGTGGAGTAAGAACCGCTGTCGGCTCGTCCAATATTAATAAATCAGCTCCACGATATAAAGCTTTTAATATTTCAATACGCTGTTGCATACCTACTGAAATATCTTCAATTTTTGCGTCTGGATCTACATCTAATCCATACTTTTTAACAATGTTTAATATTTCTTCTCGGGCTTTTTTCATATCTAGTATTCCACATTTTTTTGTAATTTCACTACCTAACACTATATTTTGTGTTACTGTAAAATTTTCAACTAACATAAAGTGTTGATGAACCATTCCTATTCCATTTTCAATCGCTATATTAGGGTTTTTAATATTTATCTTTTCACCATTAAGATATATTTCACCTTGATCAGCTTGATACAATCCATAAAGGATATTCATAAGGGTACTTTTGCCTGCACCATTTTCTCCTAGTAGTGCATGAATTGTACCTTTTTTAATATCAAGGTTGATATTATCTAAAGCACAGAACGAGCCAAACGTTTTTGTAATCCCACGCATTTGTACTGCATATTGTTTGCTAATTTCCATACCTAATCCTCCTCTATTATATAAGGCTTTGCCGGCAAACCGTTAAGTTACCAGCAAAGCCTACCTCCACTACTGTCTTAATAGTTATTATCTACTTTAAATTTAAATTATTATTTTTTTAAAAAGTCATTATAAGTTTGTTCATTGTAAGGTGGAACTATTGTGCCATTTTTAATCTTGTCTTGAACTTCCATAGTTGCTTTGTATACTGCTGGATCCATATTTTTGTTTTCAGTTGGAATTCCTACAGCATTTTCTTTTAATCCATAAGTATAAGTTTTACCACCAATTTTATTTCCAGTCATAGCTTCTTTAGAAACATTTTCAACTGCAACACTTGCAAGTTTTAATGCTGATGTTAATACATTATCAGGAGCTAAATATGCTTGATCACGGTCAACACCTATTGCAAATTTATTTGCTTCTTTAGCTGCTTCAATTACGCCTACACCAACTCCACCTGCTGCATGGAATACGATATCGCATCCAGAAGAGAACATCTTGTTTGCAATTGCTTTACCTTTTGATGCATCAGAGAAACTTTCAGCATATTGAACATCTACAGTAATATCTTTACCTAATTCTTTTGATGCATATTGAACACCAGCTTGGTATCCATATTGGAATTGATCTATAATTCCACTTTTTATTCCTCCAACAAATCCAACTTTACCTGTTTTTGTTGTTTTAGCAGCTGCATAGCCTACCATAAATGAAGGTTCTTGTGCATTAAACATAACTCCTGTAACATTAGCTGGAGTATCATCTCCATATGAATTATCAACTATAGCATAACTAACATCTGGATTTGCTTTTGCTGCCTTTGTTATTGCATCTGACATTGCAAAACCAATACCCCAAACTACTTTATTACCAGCATCAACAGCTTTATCTAGATTTGTAGCATAATCTGATTCTTGCTTGGATTCAAGATAGCTTACTTTACCTCCAGCATTATTCTTTTCAAAATTTTGCAATCCTTCCCATGAAGATTGATTGAAAGATTGGTCATTTACACCACCTGTATCAGTTACCATTGCAACTTTAAATTCCTTATTATCACCTGTAGTTCCTTTATCAGTTGTCTTGTTTCCACTTGATCCGCAACCAGCCATAGTTCCCATAATCATTGTTGTCATTAATAATGCAATTACTTTTTTCATGATATTTCCTCCTATAAACTTTATTATTTTGCTATTTCAAGAGCAATTTTCATCATTTCTGTAAAACTTAATTGTCTATCTTCTGCTGAAAGTGATTCTCCTGTTAATACTGAATCTGAAATTGTAAGTAAACATAACGCATTCTTTCCTGCTTCTGCAGCATTCATATAAAGTGCAGCTGCTTCCATTTCTATTGCTAGGACTCCCATACTCTTCCACTTTTCTGTTGCTGTTTTATCAGCGCTATAGAAAGTGTCAGAAGATAGTATATTTCCTACAACAACATTTATATTGTTTTCTTTTGCTGCTTCAACTGCACTGCTAACTAAATCAAAACTTGCAATAGGAGCAAAAGTTCCTGGCAGACCATATTGATGTGCGTAGTTAGAATTAGTAGATGCACCTAAACCGATTACAACATCACGTAGGTGCAATTTCTCAGATATACTTCCTGCTGTTCCAATTCTAATAATATTATCTACACCATAGAAATTAAATAATTCATAGCTATAAATACCTATAGATGGCATTCCCATGCCGCCTCCCATAACTGAGACACGTTTTCCTTTGTAAGTTCCAGTATACCCAAGCATATTTCTTACTGTATTAAATTGAGTAACATCTTCAAGAAAGTTTTCTGCAATAAATTTAGCTCTTAAAGGGTCTCCTGGCATTAATACTGTTTTTGCTATTTCTCCTAGCTTTGCCCCATTATGGGGAGTTGGTACATTTGTCATAATTCTGTCCTCCAAAATCTTGTTTTTAATATTATAAAATGTTCTTTTCACCTATTTTAATCTTAATTAGAACTGACTTTTTAAATAGCTCTGATGCAAATTGTATACAAGGCCCTCCTATTAGGGCTGCAATAACTGTTACAGCCCCTGCTTTTCCTCCTAGTATAAAACCAATTATAAGCGATGTAACATCACAAATTATCTTTGCCGTTCTATATTGAGATTTCATTTTGTCTTTTAATATCATAGCTAAACTTGTAAAAGGATCTAATCCAATATTTATTGCTATAAAGATTCCTAATCCTGTAAACAGCATTAAGGATCCACATACAGAACTTAATATTCTCCACTCTAAAACATTAGGCAAATTCATATATTCATAAAACTTCGAACCTATTCCAACGAAGGTTCCCATTGGAATAGTATATATAAATGTTCCTATATTTATATACTTTCTGTTAATTAATAACGATAATATTATTATTGCGTAATTTACCACATTTGTTGTCATTCCAAGTTCGCTTTGTGGAAGACCACTTGCACTGCGAACTCCATCATATAGAATTGCAACTGCATCATTTCCAAGCATTGCAGCCGAATTAAATGCAATTCCAAATCCAACAAGGGAAACTCCAACTAACGCTATTAAAATATTTATAAGAAGAACTTTAAGTGATTTTTCCTTTAGCGTATTAACTGTACTCATCATTAGTTAAATATCCTTCCTGTAATACTATACTAACTTGCTTAGTACTGATTCACCAATTGTATTCTCAGGCATCTTTACTCCAAAGTTTTCTGCTATTGTAGCACCAATTGCTGCAAAACTATCGCTTGTTTCCATTAAACCACTTTCAGTCATAGATGGAGAATAAGCTAAGAAAGGAACATGTTCACGTGTATGATCTGATCCTTTATAAGTTGGATCATTACCATGGTCTGCTGTAATGATTAATAAATCATCTTCTTTTAATTTATCTAATACTTTTCCTAAATTAACATCAAACTTTTCTAATTCTTCAGCATAACCAACTGGATTTCTTCTGTGTCCCCATAAAGCATCAAAGTCTACTAAGTTAACAAAGCACGATCCTTTAAATTCTTTATCCATTATTTCTAAAGTTTGTTCCATTCCATGAACAGAACTTTTTGATTTATTTGATTCTGTTATACCTTCACCATCAAATATATCGTTTATTTTTCCAACTGATATTGAAGCAAATCCACTATCTTTTAATGCATTCAATGCAGTTGCTCCATATGGTTTTAAAGCATAATCATGTCTATTACTTGTACGTTTGAATTCACCTTTTTTCATTCCTAAATATGGTCTTGCAATAACTCTTCCAACTTTCCATTCATCTTTAAGAGTTAATTCTCTTGCAATTTCACAGCAACGATAAAGTTCATCTAAACCAAAAGTTTCTTCATGACCACATATTTGTAAAACAGAATCAGCTGAAGTATAAACGATCATATCTCCTGTTTTTATTTGATGTTCGCCAAGTTCATCTAATATTTCTGTTCCACTTGCACTTTTATTTCCAACTATTTTATGACCTGTTCTTTTTTCAAGTTCATCTAATAATTCTTTTGGAAAACCTGTATCAGTAAATGTTTGGAATGGTGTTTCTATTTTTAACCCCATCATTTCCCAGTGACCAGTCATTGTATCTTTTCCAACACTTGCTTCCCTCATCTTCATAAAATGAGCTAAAGGCTTTTCAACTGCTTCAACATGTTTGATTGGATGTAAATTAGCTAGCCCTAACTTTTGTAAGTTTGGAATCTTAAATTCATCTACCGACTCTGATATATGCCCAAGTGTATCTACACCAACATCACCATACTCTTTTGAATCACTCATTTCTCCAATTCCAAGTGAATCTATTACTATTGTGAAAATTCTATTATATTTCTTCATAACTCCATCCTTTCAAAACTAATTAAGTTTATATTTCATTTTATATTTAATACTTATTCCAAAAGTAAAATTTTATTATTTTAGATCTTCCTCTGTAAAGGACATTGGTAATAATTCTTCGATATCAGTAATTTTTTCAGTCTTTTTATTAGATAAAACTATTGGAGTATGTTTTTCTAATAATTCAACTAAAACTTGCCTGCATGCACCACAAGGAGTTGCTAGCGTATTTCCATCACTTACAATGGCAATTGCTTTTACATCCTCTTTACGATACCCATTTGAATATGCTTGAAAGATTGCATTTCTCTCTGCACAATTTGTTAAACCATAAGATGCATTTTCAATGTTTGCTCCTATAAAGTACTTATTATCTTTAGTAACAACACAAGACCCAACCTTATAATTTGAATAAGGAGAATATGCATTTTCCATAGCTTTAAAAGCTCTTTCTAAAATATCTTCATACTCTTTCATTTCATATTCCTTTCCGAAAGATCAAACACTTTCTTATTTAGTTTCTCTCTCTTTGTCAGCTTTTATTAATTTTCTAATTCCTTCAATTGCAACTTCTATAGCTGTTTCTGTATCATGCACTTGTAGATTTTCAAGTCCTGCCTTTTCACGTTCTTGATTTGCAACAACTAGAAATACTGAACCTACTCTTACTTTTAAATAGCTTCCTACTACAAATAAAGCTGCTGACTCCATTTCAGAAGCAAGACATCCACATTTCATCCATGCAGCCCACTTGTTTAAAAGATCATAACTTACTGGTTTAGTTTCTGGCGAATGTTGACCATAAAATGAATCTTTACATTGAACTACCCCAACATGATAATTTTTATTTAAATCTTTAGACGCTTGCACGAGCAGGCTTGCAACATCGAAGTTTGCAATAGCTGGAAATTCAATTGGCGCATATTCTTTACTAGTACCTTCTGCTCTAATTGCACCAGTAGCAATAACTACATCTCCACCTTTAACATTTATGTCCATTCCACCACATGTACCAACTCTTACGAAAGTATCTGCTCCGCAATTTACTAGTTCTTCTAATGCTATAGCAGCTGATGGTCCACCAATTCCTGTTGAAGTAACACTTACTTTTACACCATCTAAAAATCCAGTGTAAGTAACATACTCTCTATTATCAGCAATTAATTTCGGATCATCAAAGTATGCAGCAATCTTTTTACATCTCTTTGGATCCCCTGGTAATATTACGTATTTACCTACATCTCCTTCTCTCACATCTATATGATATTGTTTCCCAGAACCTTGTGAATAATTCATTATAATACCTCCATTTATTTCACGATTCGCTTTCAGAATACGGTTTCAACATTACGTTAAAAAATGTTGGACATCCCTAATACTTGTCTATTAAGTTGTATTATTGTTTGTACTCAAAGAATAGCATGTCTGTTATTTCATGTCAAGCATTTTATTCATGATAAATTCCGAAAATTCATTCAATTTTAAAACTATGCCAAAAGCCTGTTGGTACAAGCTTTCAGAAGGACAGGCTGTGCACAAAATAACCATAATAATTTAATTGCCAATATTGTTTAATTGACGTTATAATTAAGTATAAAACAAATATTTCAGTTGAAAATTTGTAATTCAATATGTATACTTGTCTAGACAGGGTTATATCTGTAGAAAGGTGATATTTTTATGAATGATGAATTTGATATAGTTGAAAAGCCAAAAGAATTAAGATATGTAAGTGTATATAATCAACTTTTTAAAATGATAAATGAAGGTACTTTTCCAGAAGGAAGTAGATTACCCTCTGAACCTGAACTATCTAAATTAATTGGTGTTAGTAGAACTACGCTAAGACAGGCACTTGCACTACTACAAGATGATGGATTAGTAAATAATATAAGAGGTAAGGGAAATTTTATAGTAAAATCTAAACCTAAAAAAGATCTTGGTTTAGAAACAATGGGACACCCCGTATACAAGTGCATAAATGATGTCATTGATGAAGTTAAAATTCAATTAAGAATAGAGCCATCTACTGACTATTTTAATCAAATTCTTGTAAAGAAAACTGCTGCTGTAGTATTAATAGATAGATGGTATAAATCTGAAGGTCAAGCTATAGCTTATACGTTTACTTTATTGCCAATTGAAACTATTTCAAAATTTAATCTTGATTTAAATAATGAGGATATGATTTTAGAATTTCTAGAGAAGGATCTTTACGAAATATCTAGTGATATACTAGTTGAAATAAAGTATTCAACTTCTGGAAACTTTGCTGCTAAAACGTATCCAATTTCGCCAGAAAATCAATTTCATCTTATACAGGAAACTCTTTATAAAGATTCAGAATTTCCTATTGCTTCAAATAAGCATTATTTACCGATAAAAACAAGTTCGATTAAGTTTCATCCTAAAAAACAATAGGTTAATTATAGATACTCAACTTTAAATTCGGACTTATGCGACAACCCACCGAAAGCAGAAACATTGTTATTTCGCAGGACTATGAAAATTTCGCTGAAAGTGCTAAATTGCAGGTTGCACCAACTAATGCTTGCTCCCAATTTCATTGTGACAAGCATTAGTTGAACAACCTACAATTAAGTACTTTGGCTAGCTCATTTTCAATGCCTGCTGCATAAAAATGTTTCTGCTTTCTAATATGGTATTTTATCGCAAAGTATAAATCAAATCCTTAAGTTGTTTATCTATATTATGAATATCATCATTTGTAATAAGAACAAAATTAATATAATTCTTGTTATTTAGTTGCTTGCATTGGAAATCATTCAGTATGTATGTTGAAATAGTGAACTCACCTTAAAA
>Ga0183101_1002568_pt1 | contig 12281 bp, 12 predicted proteins | sample Biomet3_FD_127790 | JGI IMG/M metagenome (GOLD analysis project Ga0183101, IMG submission 127790) | Microbial communities from bioreactor (seeded with sewage sludge) at LBNL, California, USA - Biofuel metagenome 3 | ecosystem: Engineered > Bioreactor > Anaerobic > Unclassified ... | reverse complement strand
GTCGAACCATCTTGGTAGAAAGTCTTAAGCCGATCTCTCGAGAAAAATCCTTTGTTAGCAAGGCAAGAATAGAGGGCAGCACTCGCGTGCCCTTTGCCCATAAGAAAGATATCGCGGTGAGAATCTTCGGGTTTCTTAGGATCAATATGTATCACGTCAAAATAAAGAACGGCAATGGCATCCGCGGCCGAAAGATCGCTGCCGATATGAGAGGCTCCCGACACGTGGGTCATCTCAATCGAATCCCGGCGGATAAGCCAGGCAAGTTCAATGCTGTTCTTCGGGGTGCTGTGCATGATAATCCTTATTATAGTCATCTACGATGGCTTGTACCTTCTTAGGAAGCTTCTTGAAGCGAAAAATGACCTTTAGAACCGTCCAGTTAAGAATCCGTAAATCCATCCAAAGGTTCCGGTGGTAGCGGTAATAAAGCTGAAGCCGAAGTTTTAAAGGACGGATAACCTGCAAATACGCTTGGTCAGGATCTTTGGCGGCAGTGAAGTCTTTGTATTGAGCGATATTGACCATCGAAGCCCAGTCGGTAATGCCTGGCCGCAAATCCAAAATAGGCTTTTCTTTCTCGGTATACATATCGACGTAAACCTGCAGTTCTGGGCGGGGCCCAACCATAGCCATGTTGCCGATAAAGACATTGATTAGCTGGGGAAGTTCATCGAGTTTGGTCTTCCGTAAGAAATGGCCCCACTTGGTAATACGGGGATCATTCTCCCCAATGTTCCACTTGCCATGGCCTTCAGCGTCCTTGACCATGCTACGGAATTTGAAAATCTTGAAAGGCTTGCCATGGCGGCCTACCCGTTCACCGCGGAAAAAGACGCCACCCTTAGACGTGCAAACGGTGATGAGAGCCAAAATCAAAAGAAGCGGCGAAAGGATAACTAATCCCAAAAACGACAAAACGATGTCGCAAAAGCGCTTCATGGGTTACATAGCCCCACCATCGATGGGGAGATTTGAACCAACAATAAAGGAAGATTTATCTGAGGCAAGGAAGAGAACGAGATTGGCGATTTCATCGGCTTCGCCAAAGCGGCCGATTGCTTGATGATGGGACAAGAAGTCTTGAACCTTGGGTTCCTTGGCTTTAATCGCGGTATCCCAATAACCGCCTTCAAAGGTAACAGCGCCCGGCATTACCGAGTTAAGCCAAATGCCTTTAGGAGCAAGCTGACGGCCAGCAGAAGTGACGTAGGCGTTTAAGAAAGCCTTGCTGGCGGCGTAGAGGGGGTTGCCCCTTAAGTTGATCGCCGAAATCGACGAAACATGAACCACGTGCCCTTTAATTCCTTTTTCAATCATGTCAGGAATAAGGACGGCGTTCATTTGAATTCCCGCCAAAGCATTCTCGTTCAAGGCGGTGATGTAATCGTCTTGCGATCCGAAGATGTCTCTAGGAACAAGAGACGTTCCAACGCAATGCACCACCACATCAAAGGATCCAAACTTCTTTAGGCATTCCGAAGCGACTTCACGAGGATCCTTGGTGATATCGGCCACCACGACTTCGCAAGATTTAGCGCCGGCCTTTAAGCACTCTTTTTTTACTTGTTCAATGATGTCCGAAGACCGAGCAATGAGAACGAGCCTGGACCCTTCTTCAGCAAAGCCTAAAGCGATGGCCTTGCCAATGCCCTTAGAAGCTCCAACTACTAAGACCGACTTGTTTTTGAGATTTAATTCCATATATGCTTGCCATTTAAGCAAGTATATCACGCCCAAAAAGGAATCCCCATTCTTAAAGAATAACCTTCTCAGTTTTTCCAGCGTATCCTTCAAGTCCACCAGTGATTATATTGTGACTGATTAACTTGTGGTCTTCAAAGACCGAAAATAATCAGATCAGAAAAGAGAAGAAAGATCTCTTGTTTCGTTTTTTCTTTTTGTTGGCACAGCGGCAATCGTTTTTTGTTGAGACGATTTAAGAAATCCTCACCCAAAAAAATCATCAGAGGCATCGCAAATAGCAAAACCCAAACCTCAGATTTTCCTAGAAGCTCAAACACTCTTCATAACGAAAATAGAAAACAAATTGGCCAATCGAAAGGAGCGCCTCAGTTTCCGATTAAAGATTTTCGCAAATCAACAAAACAAACTTGGGGACAGCGGAAAATCATTGTTAATGAAAACTTATTGGCATCAAAAAATAGCAAACCCGCTACCGGCACGAAGCGCATTTACAGTATCAAAAACAAGCATGAAACAAAGAGGCAAATAAGACAACCTCAGGAGAGTGTTTAGTCCCACGTGATCAACCCATAGTTAAGTTAATAATTTTGTCAGGAATTTTTACCGCAAGAGCTTGATTCGAGCAGAACTAGGTTCTCCTCTTATCAAAAGCGTTCTTTTAGAGGCGCTATCAAAAACTATTTGCTATTGCTGCTTTCCGCTGTTTAAAAAGTTTACGTTTCCAAAAAAGCGAAAACAAAAACCACCTCTTAAATTACTTGGATCGCTTTTTTTCGACAGCGGAACATAACTTTGAAGGGTCACCGAAGTCTTCACGAAGCGAAATGATTTCCTCGAGAGGAAGTTCCCACCATTTGCTAAGAAGTAAACGTTCAATAACATCTTTCTCAAACCGGTAACGAATCAGGTGGGCCGGGTTGCCCCCAATAATAGCATAAGCAGGAACGTCTTTTGTTACTACGGAACCCATGCCGATGACCGCTCCATCACCAATCCTTATTCCACCCTTAATCAAAACATGAGCACCAATCCACACATCATTGCCAACAATTAGATAAAAAGCCCTTTTGCTGTTTGAATCAATAATCTCGCGGTACCCTTCATAACGGCAAGGCCCTTGAAAAGAAGTCCAACTTGGTTCTTCGAAAACCGATGAATAGAAAAAAGGCCAAGTCGAAACAAAAGAAAGAGGATGCTGCTCTGGAATGACCACAACATTAGAAGCGATTGAACAAAAACGCCCTATTTTGCAGTTGATTAAACGGGAGCCTTCCGAAACGTAAGTGCCAAATCCAATTTGCGAACCGCCTACATCGCAATGGCTTAGTTTACTGCGGCCTTCAAAAATGGTCTCTCCGATATTGCAATCATACGTCACTTCACATTTTTTCGATTTGGCATACCGAAAACAAGCTTTCCAATACCGATCTTTTTGCCTTTTGGAAATTAACTTTCTTAACAAATTCATAACAATAACTAGCCTAACCCAAAAACCATTTTTCTAATTTCATTTTAATAATAACACGCAATCTTCCAAAGAGTCACCGTATGTTAATGAGTTTGCTCAACGCTATTGTTCTAATATACAGAAAGCTCAAGGTTTCCTGCGGCTCGATCAAACCCTTGATTCACTCTTTAACGTTTTTGAGAACGGTCTCGTTGAAAACCAATCAGCCTAGATGAATTCGGTACACAGGATAAAATGCCGTTCCTTGAGAAAACGCCTTTGCGAATTGTCAGACACCGTTTTCATGGAGGGAACCGTCGTTCCTTTGAGGAAAAGCTATTCAGAAAAGTCATTTTTGCCAATGATGCTGATTAAATTTTAAATTCCAGTCTTCAATATTGAAAATTGGATGCCGATCAAAAACGCCTTCCTAACTATCCGTTAAACGAACGCTGCCACCTTTATTTATGCGCACATGTCTGTTCTTGTAAAACAATCTATTGTCAAAATCTTCACTGCAAAAAGCGAAAACCAGCTTCATTTCTAATTTCCATAACGAGCCAAAAAGGCGATTAATCACTAATTCGCCAGCAAAATATTGGCACTTTATTCTGATTTTTGTAAAATGCGAAAGAGTTTACACCGAGAAACGATGTTAAGATACGACAATTCAGAGCGAGTGCAAATTTGGCTTTTTTTGGCCAAATGGTTGATATCGATCTTTCCGTCGATAATGGCTTGCATTTTGCTGGCCAGTTGAGACGCCGAACCAATCTGGTACAAGCTCCCGAACTCACCATTATTCGTGCAAACTGGCGCGATCCCAACGGGCGTGGAAAGGATGTAGTCGCCAAGCAAAGATGCCTCCGCTAAAGAATAACAAAAGCTCTCACGATCTGAGGTCAAGATAAACACTTTGGCCGTACGATAATATTGAAATAATCCAGCCCGGTTTGGACTATTTGTTGAATAATCTAGTCTTTGCGCTAAATCCGGTCTCTTTCGGATTAAGGAAGATACCGCCTCAGCAAACCAAGGACGTACAGGTCCGTTCAAAACGACTTTCCAGTTTTTCCAGTCTTTGACCTTTGCAATCGCTTTTAACAGCACACGATGGTCTTTATTGTCGCCGCCAATAATCCCCGTAAACAGAAAAATATCGTCTCTTTGTATGGTCATATCCATTTGTCGATCGACCTGAGGAAGCATGTCATCGTCGTAACCCATGGGAAGAAGAAATAGCTTTGAAGAAACATCGACATGAAGCCAACCATGCATAGCAATTTCCTGATAAGAGGCTTCGGTTTCAACACAAAAAACGTCAAAAGCCGAGAACATCTGTTTACCCAATTTCTTTTCCTTGGGGATACGTTCCAAATAAAGGGGAAAGAGGAACATTTTTTTGACAATGGAAACAAATCGTCGATAAAGATTTGCTGATGTAGTGCAAGAAAGGTTAGCGGCATGGTCAGTAACAAAACATGTAACGCAATGGGGATTGACCTCTTTGAGTGCCAAAGCCAAAGAAGGTGTCAAAAGACCATAGCCAAAACAAAGAAACAAATCGCAAAAAATATGATCTGAAGACACACGATGAATGAAGTCAGGACATTCGATAATGCGAACGCCTCGAAACACACTTGGCACGTCCGAGGCTTTTGACGGGGTATAAATGACGGCCTCACAGCCATAGACTTTTTGGAGAAATAAAGGCAAAAGAAGAAACGCCTTATTCAGGTTCATTTTATTCATGACGCTAACAAACAAGATAACTTTTTTTTGAGTCATAAGTCCTCCAAGAAATGCATGATCTTAATTTCTCCTACTTTCCTGGAAAAAACCGTGTATCCAAGATGACGGGAGCCCTGAGCTAAAGAAAAGCGCAACTGTGGATCAACATATAATGAAAGAATGGAATCGGCCATTTGCCGTTCACTTCCGCAATCGATGTTCTTACCCGCTTGATATTGGTCCAGAAGTTCACGGTATTCACCACAGTCTTGAGAGTTGACCACGGGGAGTCCGCAAGCGGCGTAATCCGCCACTTTATTGATAAGAGAAGCCACCGAGCCCTTAACGATGGGATTTAACCCCACGTCCGAAGCCGCGAGAACCCGGCACATTTGCTCATAGGGGATAAGTCCCAAAAACTCGAACTTACCAGGCTTGCTGCTAGCGTAGGCACGAATCTCTTCAAATTCTGGGCCAGAGCCCATCATTTTTAAAATAATATTCGTGTGGCCTTGTGTGTAAAGGAGGCTTACCGCATCGATGCACATCCGGAGATCATAGGATTTTCCAAATGTTCCAATATAAGAGACCCAAAATTCGCCTGCCGGCTTAATCGCCGTACCTTTACTGATAATCGAATGAACGTAATCGACATCCGCACCAATAGGAGCGACGACATTAGGAAAGGCATCTTTTCGGACATGTTTGACACGGTCCATGTAGGTTTGAGATACCGCCACCACCGCATCGGCTTTCTGATAAGTCTTGTTGGCTTGAAGCATCAAAGGCCAGGTCAATGCATTACAAAAGAATTTTGGTTTAATAATCATCTGGAAAGACTCAGGCCACAAATCTTCTACATCGATGACGGATTTTGCTCCAACTTTTTTGCACCACTTCTCGCCGATCGCGGCCAATTTGATGGAAGGAACCGGGATATAAACCACATCAACAGACTCGTGGGTCTTGAGGATCTTTTTCACCCCAGCGTTGAAATGGTTCATGCTTCGGATGCGAGCAAACGACACGTTCTTTTTGTACCCGGGCTCTCGGACGAACGTCACTTTGTAACCGAGGCTTTGGTATTTCGGGTCCTCGATATCTCTTTGCATCTTTCCCATGTGATAAAAGGAAGAGGTGATGACTTCAACTTGGTAGCCTTCTTTGACAAAGGCATCCAGCAAATCAGAAAAGCGAGATTTGCCCTTTTCAAAAGGGAAGTAATGGTAGTTCCAAATAAAGAGGAGTTTCTTATTCGTCATCCTTAGGTTCCTCATAGAAATGCTCTTTGTACATTGCATGGCCTAAGGCCGCATATTTCCGAACTAGGGGATACTTCATCTTGTAGTCTTTATGGTATTTCAAATACATCCGAGCCAAGGCAAATGGCCAATTAATGCCATAGAGATGAGTATAAACGTAACCTTTGGTAACGAAATAGCGCTTGTCAAAGTTCTCGAACCAAGTGGATTTCTTCGTTTCCTTAACTTCGCAGATATAGAACGAAGACAGATACACCTCCTTGCTCTTTTGGCAAAGATCAAAGAGGAAAACGCTATCTTCTCCGTTATAAAGATAGTTGGGCATCCCAAGATGCTCATCAAAGAAGATTCCCTTGTCTATGAAGGCTTGCGGTTTAAACGAAAGTCCCCACATCCCAAAACTGGAGAGGTCTCCAAACTTAGCCTTTCGGTCTTTCGTCGCGTGGGCGTTTACCGGGTTCCAATAAGTGCGGACCGTATTAAAACGAATCGCTTCAGCGGAAGGGAATTCGGCATAGGCTTTTTCCATCTCCTGAACGTACCCAGAAGAAAGGATGCAGTCATCGTCAATAAAGAGGCCGGCGTCGCAGTTGGCGTTCTTAATCAGAAGGTTTCGAGCCATAGAAACCCCTTTAGCCTTGGTGCAAATAACTTCGACATTATGACCATTTAGCGAAAAGGATTCTCTGCCATCGACTCCATTTTGATCAAGGAAAATAGCATCGCTATCAACCTGCAAAAACGTAGCGAGTTCCTTGACTTGATCAATAGTTTTATTCACGCAAGGAATAAGGACTTTAATGTGCATCCGAATCGCCGCCTTTTAGACAAGTCATCTTTCCCTCTTTGATTTCATAAATTCGGTCGCAGTTTTGTATCGTGTTAAGACGATGAGTGATGATAATCAAAGTCCGCGAACCTTTGAGACCATTAATAGTGTTCAAAATCTCTCCTTCCGTTTGGTAATCAAGGGCCGAAGTGGCTTCATCAAAGACAATAATCTGTGTGTTACGATAAAGGGCGCGAGCAATACCGATACGTTGGCGTTGACCCCCAGAAATGCGAACGCCTTTTTCGCCAATTTGAGTTTGAAGTTGGTTCGGAAGACTCCGAACGAAATCGCTGAGTTGGGCTTCATCCAGCGCCTTCCAAACATCCTCGTCTTTTACTTTGTTTGGATCGATACCAAACGCAACGTTGGTTCGAATGGAGTCATCAACCAAATAGATTTCTTGAGGAACGTAAGAAATATTCCGATGCCATTGGATAACGTTGGAAGATATGTCGGTCTGGTCGCAAAAAACCGTGCCTTCTGTTGGCTTTAAAAGACCAAGAATCAAATCTACAGTAGTAGTTTTTCCGGCGCCCGACTGTCCACAGAAAGCCGTCGATTTACCTTTTTCGACGATTCCTGAAATATCATCTAATACTTTTTTCTCACTGCCGCGATAACTGTAAGACACGTGCTGCAACGACACTCTATCGTTAAAGAGCATTGCGGTTCCGTCAGAAACCTTGGAAAGCTGCTCGGGCGTAATATTGGAGACGAGTTGAAGGTCCCGATAAACGGAATCGATTGCCGCTTTTGAAAAGCGCAGCGCGTTGACTTCGCCATTAAACCGTGAAATGTAGGGCAAGAGTTTCACAATAGCAACCACAAAGAGAGAAAAGGTCGAAATAATCGAGGAATCGCTCGCCCCAAGCAAAGTATATATTAATAATGCCCCCAAAATTGAAAGCATGCCCACCGCTTCAATAACCACACGAGGGATAGAACTAACAAATGAGCTTTTAAAGGCGACGTTGGCTTCATCTTTCTTTAAGGAATTATAAGAAGTGACAAAATAGGGCTCGCGTCCAGATATCTTGGTTTCTTTAATGCCACCGAGAGCTTCTTGGATGATTTTTATCCCATGAGAATTCAACCACCAAGTCTCTTTTCCGTAGGCCCGGGCCTTCTTTTTTACGAGTGCCAGAAGCAAGGCAGATACAGCCCCCATGACCAAAAGCACAATCAGCGTAATCTTCCAATCAACAACTAAGAGATAGACAAAAATAGCTGAACAGAAAATGACATCCGAAATCAAAGCCAAAATAGTGGTTAAGGCGCTAACGAAAGTGCCGACATCTGTGGTCGCGCTCCTTAAAAGATCCGAACTATTAGAGTACAAGTAAAAGTCATAGGGCTGATAGAGGTAAGTTTGAAACAAGGCTCCTGATAATTTCTGAGTGAAACCATTCGTAAACTTCGATTGCATTGCATTAAGAAAAATCGTGTAGAGCGCTTTGAAAACGTAAACTGCCATTACAAAAATCAATACAGCGATTTTAAGCGTTTGATAATCCGTGGGATCAAAATTGAAAACTTTAATGATCAGTTGAAGGTATTGGCTATCGGCAACAGCAGATTGAGGGTTGGAAACGAGATTAATTAGGGGGAGAAGAACCGAAATGCCGAAAAGTTCTAATAAAGCACTGAAAACCATCCCTAATAACAAGAAAAATAAAATAGCCTTGTCTTTTTTTGAGAGAATGAAGGAAACCTTTTTTAAGAGATTCATACCTGAATTATAGAAGGAAATCTATTGAAAGATAACGGCAGCATGGTAAAGGATCGTTACCGGTGTAAGACCAAGGCCAGGCAAATCGAAACACTCCGTGGCATAAAACTGGTAATAATTCGGCCAATAATAAGTGATAACGTCTCCATCGGAATAAGAAATGACCAAAGTGTTGCCTTTCCCAGCGGGGCCAGCATGATACGTACCTTTTTTGGAAAATGAGGTGTTGTCGACCAAAATAACCTTGAAAACAGCTTGTCCATCGTAGTCTAGATTAACGGAGCATGAGCGAAAGAAGCTTTTATAACTAATAAAACCGATTGGGCCGGCGTCCGGATGATAAATATCGGGATTTAGAACGTTTCCGGCCGAAGCTAAATTGAAAGAAACGTTATATAAGGTTGTACTGCCTGCAGTCGTCGAAAGGGAACAAGACGAGCAGCTCAAAAGAATGAAACTCATTAAGGATAAGAATCTTAGATGTTTACTCATGAGGCCTCTTTTCCCGCCTTTTCAGCAAGAGCGTTGTTGTCGCCAATGGAAAGAAACCTTGGAAACACAAGAAGAATCAAATTGATCGGGAAAACGGCAGCTGACATGTTCAAGAACAACGTGTAGGTTTCCGGCATGGAGAAAAGCACCGCTCCAAAGAACAAGACCAAAGAAACCATCCAAACATCCCGATTAACGGCTCGAATAAAATGAATTTTTTTCAGGGAATAAGCGTGAAGGCCAAGATAGGCTACCAAGCCAGAGAGGCCAAAGCCGGTATAAAAGCTCACAAAAGCGCTATGAAAATCGGCATAAGTTGAGTCATTAGAAATTTGTTCAAGAATTACGAGTTGACTGTTAGCAACCGCATCGGTCTCTCCCAAAATGACAAAGGGGCCATGAATGAGCGAAAGAGAATAATCCCACAGCTTAGTTCGGGATAAGATTTCTCCCGAACTGATGTTTTCCAAATTGGCATAGAGCGAGGCCAAAATTTTCGAATGAGAACGAGCGTCTGGAATATACGTTAACGTCAAAACGGTGACCGTAGTTACCAAAAGTATGGTCACAATTACTGAAAACAATAATTTGTGTTTCGAACGAAGCTTGAAAAGCAGGGTAACCAAAAGTACCACTGAAATAATCAAGCCCGGAATAAACGCGGTATAGCATTTAATGATGGCTGAAGTAATAAGAAAAATTGCGTTGGTGCAAAAGAACACCCACTTTCCTTTTTTGAGATACCAAATCAAAAACAGAGAACAAAAACAACCTAAGAACAAAAAGATTCCAAATGCATTTTTGCTATGAAAAATCGAACGAATTGCATTTTTTTCGACGGCCAGTCCACGCAGGGTATCAATATACAAAGAACCATCCTTAGCAAAACTAAAAAGACACCCAAATAAAGCATAAAAAACGACAACAATGAGCGGATATATGATGGCCTTTCTCGAAATAACGCCAAAAGGGAAAAAGGAAACAAGACAAAGAAACATAATACATTCTGTAACAAAGGTACTCAACGAGACGACATTGTTAAGCTGCCCGAGTTCGGTCCAGTGAAAAGTGAGACCATGTTCAAACGTTGTAGTGTAATAAACATAGGTCGTGGGCACGCAAGCCCAAGCTATGATGTAACAGACAATAAGCAGACAAAGAATAACTAACCAGGAAAAGTTGAGACTTTTTCGATTGGCTTTCGACAGCAAAATTGAATAAACCAAAAAATAAAGACAAGTAAATCCCCGGAAGGCGAGTTTTGTAAAAAGACCGGTAAAAAATGAATTAACAGCAGGAACAAGGGCAAAAGAATAAGGAAGCACAATGAGAAGAAAATAGGTGCAGAGAAACCAAGGCATAAACTCGTTAATCCGTTTTGAAAAATCGGATGAAGGGGCGTCAGGATTACAAGAGCGTTGGGAGTTCTTTTCGGAAAAAGTATCTTTATAGCCTCCGCCAACGCAGCACAGAACAACGAGGGCAATAATTCCAAAGCACAAGCCCAGTGGCCCAAAAGACCCGTTGGCCTGCCAAGAATTGTTATCCACAAAATAAAAGGGGAGATCAACGAGAAAGGTTAAGAGGCAAGCTAACATAATGCTCACAAGAAGAATAAATCCGCGACCAAACGTTTTTCGTCCGAGGATTAATTTGGGTTTAGAAAAATAAAAAAAACATTGAAAGACGAACGCCGGTGCGGTTAACAAGAGAAGCCCCAAGAACAAAATCAACGCGACCCACCAAGAAGAGGATGGTGAATCGATATAGGTTCCGAAAAAGAAGAAACCACAAATGAGGAGAAACAAAGAAACAATCGAAAGCAAAAAAGAGCGACGGGGTTTAATCGAGATGAACGAATAAATGGCCTCTTTCACGATGCTGCCTCAAAGGTGGCTTTCACTCGGATATTCTCGTAAACTTTGATGTCTTTTCTTGACGCGGTTGAGACTCCATCGCTCCAAGAAACGAATGAATAACCACTATTAGGAACCGCCGTAACGGCACTTCCGTCTTTGCCGCTCATTATGGTCTGGACAACTGTCCCGGAAACTGTCCCGCCATCACCTGCTTCATAGACTAAATAGTGGTTCACCACTCTAGTGCGAGAGCACGAACCAAGGAAAAGAAGAGAAAGCGATAATAGGCTTAAAAAACAAGCTTTCTTTTTCATTAGTGGGATTATAGCATCTTAGCGCGCGCTCGCGAAGCGAACAAAGACGAAAGAAAATAGGTCTAAGAAGAGAAAAACAGTCATTTTTTACGGAGTAACAAAACAGCGGGCAGGGCTTCGGTAAATGCTAGCGCTCCGATTCCGGCGGTAATAATCTCAGCCTTTTTGTCCATCAGTAAAGCCATTAAGCCAAAACAAAGTAAATCGAGAGAAGCAACGACAACAAGTTGGATAAGAAACCACTTTTTTGAATAATTCACTTTGTTTGAGGCCACGAAGAAGCCATAAGCGAAGGCAATAAAGAAGACGAGAGACAAAGCCAACGTGGGGAATTCGCGATCAACAAAGATGATTTTGAATGAAAGAAGCAGCTGAGAAAACGCGCCAATTAAGCATACCAAAGCGATTAATTGACTGGTTAAAGGATTCGAAGAGGGGGCCGCCTCTTGAACCGCTGGTTCTTTATTTGTTTTCTTGTTCGTTTTTGTCATCTTTCAAAAATACCTTATTCGTGAAATAGAGGTAGAGAAGCAAAACAATCGAGTAGACGAAGAACACACAAGCGAATAGCCAGAAATAAAGGTGATTCCAGGGTTTAGTGAAATGGGAACTGAGATACCCCACCGCTACGAGAGCAGCCCCAACAAGAGTACATCCTGAAGGAAACACCACCATGCTTAGGAATAAGTACTTCGAATCTCGGATATGCTTGCCGTTATTGTCCTTGTTGAGAGTTCGAATAGGTACGATAGACATGATCGTGAAAAGCAAAGACATAATAAGGCAAATGATGAAGAAGAGATTGCTGTTGGTGCCTGTGAAGGTGAAATAAAGGAATGAAATCACCATGGCCAAAATTAAGAAGATGCAGGAAAAGATGAAGTTATACATGTCGGTCTTTTTGGGAT
>Ga0183101_1000091_pt11 | contig 12281 bp, 12 predicted proteins | sample Biomet3_FD_127790 | JGI IMG/M metagenome (GOLD analysis project Ga0183101, IMG submission 127790) | Microbial communities from bioreactor (seeded with sewage sludge) at LBNL, California, USA - Biofuel metagenome 3 | ecosystem: Engineered > Bioreactor > Anaerobic > Unclassified ... | reverse complement strand
CAAAACATGGCTGTTCATGACGGCCATGGTGCTGCTGCACATCTGGCTTGACTGCATAACCACCTACGGCACCATGATTTTTGTGCCGTTCTCGCACCTGCGGGTGCGGCTTAACGCCGTGTTCATCATTGATCCGCTGCTCACCCTGCCCCTGCTGTGGGCCGTGTGGCGCTGGCGCGCCCGGCGGGGTCTGGCGCTGCTGGCCTGCGCCTGGATATTCTTTTACCCCTGCCTGAACATGGGCCTCAACGCCTGGCACACGGCGCAGATGCGAACCAGCCTTACCACCCAGGGGCGCGCGCCGACAAGCCTTGTGGTGCTGCCCGACGTTTTCGCGCCGTTTTTCTGGCGGGCTATCTATGAAGAAGATGGCCCCGAAGGGCCGCAGGTTCACACCGTGGGGCTGAATGCCCTGGGCGCGCCGCACGGCGCAACCACCACAGATTCCGCCCTGCCGCCGCGCATGGGGCAGGAGCTGGCGCGGCAATCAACCATCGCCAGGGCTTTTCTGCAATTCACCCTGCTGCCCGTGGCGCGCTCGCTGCCGATCCAGCTGCGGCCCACCCCGCTGCAGGCGGATCAGGTTCAGACCAGCCAGCCCCCGACACAGCAAAACATTCCCCAGCAGGCCACGGCGAAAACACCGTCAACAGACAAAACGGCCCCGCAGTATATTATGGTTTATGATCTGCGGTTCGGCAGCAACCTGCCGTTTATGCGCAAGCTCATGGCCCTGCGCCCCAATGCGGACATTCCCTTTGTCTACATGGCGGAGCTTGCGCCCATGGATCCCTCAGACCCCGCCGAACAGGCGGACAGCGCGGACGCCGCCGCAGCTGGCATCGGGCAAACGCCTGCCGCGCTGCGCGCCGCGCCCGACGGCGGCTGGCGGCTTGTGCGCGAACGCCTGCGCTTTTCCGACAGCAGGCACGATTCCCTTTGGCAACGCCCCCGGCCCCCTTCCGCCCCATCCCCATGGCTTTGGCTGGTGGGCCTGCGCTAACGCGCAAGACCACGGCCCCTCCCCACGCAAGGCCGCCCATACCGGCCACGGGCGCGCCCCATGACGCCCGATGATTTTTAGCGTAGCATTCTTTCGGCCCGATCGCGGAGCCACGGCAACCGGCAATCCGCCGGGCCGCGTGCGGCGACGCGCCAGACCAAACCTTTTGAGGTGCCAATGAACCAGACACTTACGCATATCGACAGTCAGGGCAATGTCACCATGGTGGATGTGGGCGCCAAAGCGCCCACGGAGCGCGTGGCCATTGCCGAAGCGGTGGTGCGGCTGGCCCCGGCCACCATGGCGCTGCTGCGCCAAAAAGCCCTGCCCAAGGGCGACGTGCTCACCTGCGCCAAAATTGGCGGCATCATGGCGGCCAAGCGCACCGGCGAACTTATTCCCATGTGCCACCCCCTCAACCTGACCTTTGTAGACATTCGCTTTACGGTCACGGAAACGCCGCCCACGGTCCGCATTGAGGCGGAAACCCGCACCGTGGGCCCCACGGGCGTGGAAATGGAAGCCATTGTCGCGGCGCAAACAGCGGCGGCCACCATCTATGACATGTGCAAGGCCGTGCAGCGCGACATCATCATCAGCCGGGTGCGCCTGCTGCACAAACGCGGCGGCAAAAGCGGCGAATTCAACGCACCGGAAATGGACGCATGACACTTTCACATATCGACCCTGTGGCCCTTTCCATCGGCAATCTACAATTGCGCTGGTATGGCCTGATGTATCTGGCGGGCTTTGGCCTGGGCTGGGTTCTGGGCCGCTGGCGCGCCTCGCGCCCCGGTTCCGGCTGGACCGCCCCCGACGTGGACGATCTGCTGACCTGCGTGATGATCGGCATCATCCTTGGCGGGCGGCTGGGCTATGTGCTCTTTTATGATCTGCCCGTCTACATTCGCGACCCCATGGAAATTCTGCGCATCTGGAACGGCGGCATGTCGTTCCACGGCGGATTGCTGGGCGTGCTGGGCGCGTTTTGGTATTTTGCCCGCACACGGGGCAGAACGTTTCTTGAGGTTTCGGACTTCATCGCGCCGCTGGTGCCCCAGGGGCTCTTTTTCGGGCGCATGGGCAACTTTATCAATGGCGAACTGTGGGGCAAGGTCAGCGACGTGCCCTGGGCCATGGTGTTTCCGGACGGCGGCCCCTCCCCGCGCCACCCCTCGCAGCTGTATGAGGGCCTGCTGGAAGGGCTGCTGCTGTTCATCATTCTTTGGGTGTTCTCGTCCAAACCACGCAAATCGGGGGCGGTTTCCGGCCTGTTCGCCCTGGGGTATGGCGTTTTCCGCTTTGGTGTGGAATTTGTGCGCGTGCCGGACGTGCAGCTGGGCTACCTGGCCTTCGGCTGGCTGACCATGGGCCAGTTGCTGTGCGTGCCGCTCATTCTTGCGGGGCTGTGGCTGCTGTGCCGCAAGGCCCCCATGAACCTGGCCGATGCGTTGGAATTTTCGCGCCCGGCAAAAAAGACGCACGGCGGCAAAAGCCCGAAAAGCCGCAAAAAATAAACGCGACACCGCCAGACATGATGGCAGGCGCTGTCGGCACGCCCCAATACCGCATTTCAGGTATTGAACGGCGTGTTGACAGCGCCGCGCTTTTTTGTGAAGCTGACGGGCGTTTATCCACATCACATTATGGAGTACTCATGGCAAAGGAAGGATCAATCGAAGTAGACGGCGTGGTGCAGGAAGCCCTGCCCAACGCCATGTTTCGCGTGGAGCTGGAAAACGGGCACGAAGTGCTGGCCCACATTTCCGGTAAAATGCGCAAGTTTTACATCCGCATTCTGCCCGGCGACCGCGTGAAGGTGGAGCTTTCTCCTTGCGACCTCACCCGTGGGCGCATTACCTACCGCATGAAGTAGCTGCGGGCGCGGCGGCTTTTCTCCGCCGCCACTGGTGGACTTTCGCGCCCCTGGCCGCGCCCCCTTGCAGCTTTCAGCCCTTGCGCGCCGCGCTTCATTTCTGTTTCGCGGCTCACACAAGGCCCGCCGCGTGCAGCAGGGCCACGCACACCAGGGCCATCAAGCCAGCCAGCACATCATCAATCATGATGCCGAATCCGTCGGGCAGCCAGTTTTCCGAGGCCCGCACGGGCCATGGCTTGCGTATGTCGAACAACCGGAAAAAGGCAAAGGCCGCCAGCACCAGCCCAAACCCCGGCGCTTTGAACGGCAGCAGCACCAGCCACACGCCCACCAGCTCGTCAATCACCACCTCGCCGGGATCTTTGCGCCCAAGCAGGCGCTCGGCGCGGGTGGCGGCCAGCCCGCCCAGCACAAACAGCAGCGCAAGCAGCACCGCGCGCCACGGCAAGGAGAGCGGCAAAAAGACATATGGAGCCAGCAGGCAGGCCATGGCGGTGCCCCAGGTGCCGGGGGCCTTGGGGTCAAGCCCGGCCACGCCCAGGCGGCAAAACGACAGGATCAGCGAATCAGAAAAGCGCATGCGGCCTCCGGTTATGCTTGTTTTCAAGCATGTTATGCCAATTTTTTTCGCAAGGCCAGCTTGTAGGGCAGGGGCGCGCAATTATTGCCTAACGCCCGGCTTTGCCGTATATGCAAGCACATGGATAAAAACCGCAGCGAACTTTTCGCCCACTTCAGCTATGACGACAGCCTGACTTATGAGGCGCTGCTGGAAGCGGAAGAAGAGCTGACCAGGGAGGTAGAGCTGCTGCTCCAACGCGCAGGGGCCGCCCACCTGGACTTCACGCCCATGGGCGACGCGTTGATGTTCCAGTGCGTTTTTGAAGCGCACCGGCTCTATGTCTACCGCAAAATTGCCCTTGAGATAGCCGCGCTGCTGCCTGTAGGCGTGCGCGGCAGGCTGCTGTGCCTGGACAAGGATTTCACATCCATGCATGTTTTCTGGCTGCGCCCCGGCCAGTGGCAGGAAGAGGAACGCCCGATTCCCGTTGCCCCGCCGGATGGCCTCAAGGTCTGGCATATCGCCAACCCCGAAAGGCCGGAGGACGACCCCGCGCAATCGCCCGAAACCTGATGCCCTCGGCGGCCAACGCAGCCGCCGCGCTCTCGCGCAATCCACGCCCGGATGGTGGAATGGTAGACACAAGGGACTTAAAATCCCTGGCCGTTAAGGTGTGCGGGTTCAAGTCCCGCTCCGGGTACCATAAACACAACTATTGCCACTTAGCCTGCAAGCTGAGTGGCTTTTTGTTTGATCTCCCAGGTTCCGGTCAGCCCGTTGATTCCAGCAGAAGGCACCTGTAGCAGTCATATGCTTCGTGGGCTTCGTAGCAGGCACCGGCCGCTGGGCGACTAGTGCAAGATAGGACATTTGCACATACCGGTTTATATGTTAAAAATAGGCATATATTTTGGGAGGAAGGAGAATGTTCGCACGCGCCGTTATCCTTATTTTTATTATGCTGGGTTCTTCAGCGGCCCTTGGGGCAAAACCGTTGACGCGGGCAGAGGTACACCAATTATTTTTGTCGGGCATAAACGCTTCTCTCACAGGGCACAACGACGACGCCCGCACCGCCTATAACGCAGTCCTGGTGCAATATAGGGCTAAAAAGGACCGAGACGGCGAAGCTGATGTACTCACCGCCTTGGGAAACCTGGAGAATAAACTGGGGCGCAACGATGAGGCCCGCGAGAACTACGAAAAGGCCTTGCAGCTCTATAGGACCGTGGGCGATCGACAGGGTGAGGCAAACGTGCGCAGCGGATTGGGTGACCTGGAGTACCTCCTCGGGCACAACGATGAGGCCCGCGAGAACTACGACAAAGCCATACTACTCTACAGGGCCGTGGACGACAGCTTGGGCGAGGCGAACGTGTTCAGAGGGTTGGGTGACCTGGAGTCCAACCTGGAGCACAACGATGAGGCACGCACGAACTACGAAAAGGCCTTGCCGCTTTACAGGGCTGTGGGCGATCGACTGGGTGAGGCAAACGTGTTCAGAGGATTGGGTGACCTAGAGTCCAACCTGGGGCACAACGATGAAGCCCGCACGAGCTACGACAAAGCCTTGCCGCTTTACAGGGCCGAGGGCGATCGGCTGGGCGAGGCAAACGTGCATAGAGGATTGGGTGACCTGGAGTCCAACCTGGGGCGTAACGAAGAGGCACGCACGAGCTACGACAAAGCCTTGCCGCTTTACAGGGCCGAGGGCGATCGGCTGGGCGAGGCAAACGTGCATAGAGGATTGGGTAACCTGGAGTACCACCTGGGGAGCAACGATGAAGCACGCGCGAACTACGAAAAGGCCTTGCCCCTCTACAGGGCCGTGGGCGATCGACTGGGTGAGGCAAACGTGTTCAGAGGATTGGGTGACCTGGAGGCTAACCTGGGGCGTAACGAAGAGGCACGCACGAGCTACGACAAAGCCTTGCCGCTTTACAGGGCCGTGGGCAATCGACTGGGCGAGGCAAACGTGCGTAGCGATTTGGGTGACCTGGAGTCCCACCTGGGACGTAACGAAGAGGCACGCGCGAGCTACGGCAAGGCCTTGCCCCTCTACAGGGCCGTGGGCAATCGACTGGGCGAGGCAAACGTGCGCAGAGGATTGGGAGACCTGGAGCTCCACCTGGGGCGCAACGATGAGGCGCGCACGGACTATGACAAAGCCATGCTCCTCTATAAGGCCGTGGGCGACAGATTGGGCGAGGCAAACGTGTTCAGAGGATTGGGTGACCTGGAGCTCCACCTGGGGCGCAACGATGAGGCGCGCGCGAGCTACGAAAAGGCCTTGCCCCTCTACAGGGCCGTGGGCGACAAATTGGGCGAGGCAAACGTGCGCAAAGGGTTGGGTGACCTGGAATCCAACCTGGGGCGCAACGATGAGGCGCGCACGGACTATGACAAAGCCATGCTCCTCTATAAGGCCGTGGGCGACAGATTGGGCGAGGCCAATGTGCATATGGGATTGGGGCACTTGGAGCGCAAAATAGGTAACGAGGACGAGGCGCGTAGCCATTTCCATGATGCCGCAATTGCATATGGGCTGGCGGGAATGAAGAAAGAACAAGCGGCGGCGGAGAGCCTTTCCTCCCACCAGTCCAGCTCAACCCCCTGGAGCCCTGGAAAACTCATTGCGGTTATTGCCGTAATTGTGGGGGGAATACTCACGATATTCGGCTCTAACCTTAAAAACTTTCTTCAATATTGGTGGAATAAGATGGGAATGAAGAAAGAACAAGAGGCGGCGGAGAGCCTCGTATCCCATCAGTCCAGCTCAACCCCCTGGAACCGTGGGGAACTGATTGCGGTTATTGCCATAATTGTGGGGGGAATACTCACAATATTCGGCTCTGACCTTAAAAATTTTCTTCAATATTGGTGGAATAAGATCTGACTCGCATGCGAGTATCAGAAAATTCTTACACCCGGTCAGGAAACGGTAGCGTCGGTTATGCACCTAGTAAAGATTAGTGGCTTGCACACACTTCAGGCTGCCATTCTCAAAACCCGCTAGGCACCACCGACCGCCATACCCCGCCGTTCCCGCCTCCCCCGGCGGTCACGCCCCTTGCCCGGAGTGCGCACAATCCGTTACAGTGGAACCATGATACGATATGGCTTTGCCTGCAAGACCATCGGCGTTCCGCACGCGGACCTGACCGCCCTCACCCTGGCCAGGGCCACGGATGAAAACATGCTCATCGTGTGCCGTCACAATCTGCGCGCGCTGGCAAACATGCTGCGCTATTGCGCGGCCGTGCGCATTCCGCTGATGCGCATCAGCTCGGACATCATCCCCCTGGCCTCGCATCCGCAAAACAGCTTTGACTGGCGCGCCCGGCTGCAACCGGAACTCAACGACCTGCGCGCGCTCCTGGCGCAAACCGGCGTGCGCGTTTCCATGCACCCGGGGCAATACACAGTGCTGAACTCTCCACGACACGACGTGGTGGAAAAAGCTGTGGCCGACCTGCGCTTTCACGCCGAGTTTCTGGATGCGCTGGGGGCGGGGCAAAACGCCCGCCTTGTGCTGCACCTGGGCGGCGGCTATGGCGATAAAAACGCCGCCATGCACAGGCTGGCCGAAAACGTGCTGGCCCTGCCGCCGCAGGTGCGCGACCGGCTTTCGCTTGAAAACGACGAGCGCGTCTACACCATTGCCGACGCCTTGCAGGTATGCGGCCGCTGCGGCCTGCCCGCCATTTTTGACATATTCCACCACAGCCTGAACCCGCCAGACCACGGCGACACGGCATACTGGCTGGACCAAGCCACGGAAACCTGGAGCGCGCAGCACGGACGCCCCAAGCTGCACTACAGCCAGCAGCTACCCGGCGGCAAACCGGGCATGCATTCGCGCTTTATCGCCATGCGGGAATTTATGGAATTTCACCGTTGCCTGGGGCAACGCGAACTGGATGTCATGCTGGAAGTGAAGGACAAGAATCTTTCCGCGCTGAAGTGTCTGCACCTCACGCAGCCGCAGCTTGCGCGGCGCGAGCTGACGGAGCAGTGGGCACGCTACAAGTATCTGGTTCTGGAGCACGATCAGGCGGCCTACACGGCCATTCGCGCCATGCTCAAAGCCGAGGCCCCCGAGCCTGCGGCCTTTTACGCGCTGCTTGAACAAACGCTGGCAAAACAGCCGCAACCGGGCCAGGCCCGCAATGCCGCCGAGCATGTGTGGGGCTATGTGGACGGCTTCGCCACCCCGGCGGAAACCCGGCGCTTGCGGGCGGCCATGGACGATCTGCAACAAAACATTGCCGCCCTGCCCCGCGTTAAGCGGCAGCTGCTCGCCCTGGCCGAACGGCACAATATAGCCTATCTGCGGCACAGCCTCTATTTTTATCTGTAGGACGGCGCGCGCCGTGGCCCTGTTTGCCGCAAAGGCTCAGGCCTTATTTTCTCGGGCGACCGAGGCTGCGGAAGCGGCGGGCAGAACCTCCATGGCGTCGCCCGTGCGCGCCACGCCGCCGCGCAGCACCCTGGCGAACACGCCCTGCGTGGGCATGATGCATTCGCCCATGGTGTGGAATATCTGGCAATGGCTGTGGCATTCCTTGCCAATCTGCGTCACTTCCAGCAGCGCGTCATTACAGGCAATGCGCGTGCCCACGGGCAAGGCGGCAAAGTCGATGCCGTCCACCACGAAATTTTCGCCAAAACAGCCGTGTTTGACCAGCGCGCCCCTGGCCTTGAAAGCCTCAACAGCCTGCCAGGAAAGCAGGCTCACCTGCCGGTGCCAGTTGCCCGCGTGCGCGTCGCCCTCAAGGCCAAAATTTTCCACAATAGTAATCTGTTCCACCGTTTGCTTGGCCGTGCCCTTTTTGGGGCTGGTGCAGATGGCTATGATTTTGCCCATAATGCCGTTCCTCCCTGCTCGTTGCCGCGCGGCGAAATGCCCTGGTCATCCGCCGGGCGGCGCAAAGCAGCCGCTCCGACAGGCGCGCGAATAATACTTTAATAGTATGTTTTAACGCTGGCGCTGGCAAGCATACCCGTTCCTGACCCCGCGTCAATAATTGTACTTCCAGGTCAGGCCGCCCTTGGTGCTCTGCTGCTCCGTGCGCAGTTCAAGGTTGGCCCGGGGCGTCAGCTCAAGCTGAATGACAAAGGCCGTGCTGCCCTGCTTGGTCCCCTGCTGCACGCCCACATAAATATCTTCCGTCAAATACTTGCCCATCTCCACAGAGCTGCCCGCCGCCATGTCGGCGTTCTGCCCCGCCTGCGCCGAACCGGAAGATGCGGAATTGAACCGCAGCACATCCACGCCCAGGGCCTGCCGCGCGGAATCCAGCACGCCACCGCCGCCGTTGCCGCTGCCAAACCCGGCAAGCTGGGCCACCGCCGCCGCCAGCCGCAGATTCTCCAGCCGCCCCAGTTCGTTGGTGCTCTTGCCAAAAAGAATCTGGGCCAAAATTTCGTCACGCGGCATTTCGGGGTCGCTGCTCAAGGCCAACTGCATTTTCCTGGCCGTGCCGGTAAGGGTGATGTTGGCTGTCAGGGCCGGAGTTTGGCTTGTGAGCACAATGTCCAGCAAGGGATTGGATACGGAGCCGCCGCCAAAGGTCACCGCCCCGCGCGCCAGCTTGAAGTTTTTGCCCAGAATGTCGAGGCTGCCTTTCACCGCGTTGAGCTGACCAGAAATCAGCGGTTCCGCCGGGGTGCCGCCAACGTGCAGATCAGCCTGCCATTCGCTTTTCAGGCCAAAGCCTTCCACCATGAAGCGCCCGGGAATAACGATGCGCACATCCAGCAGCCCGCCGCCGGAAGGCGCGGACGCGCCCGGCCCGACGGCCTGTGCGGCTGGCGTTGGGGCAGGGCTTTTGCCTGCCGGGGCCGCGCCGGTGTTCCGCGCCCATGCGGGCGGGGCTTCGCTGATGGGCAGGGTGGTGATGCTGGCGGTCACGTTAAGGTTGTTGAGCAGCACAACCCCCTGATTCACGGTCACAAGGCCGCGCACTTCCGGCGCGGCCACGCTGCCCGTCACCGCCGCCTGCGCGGAAACATCAACGCGCACGTCACGACGCCGCAGCGGGCGCAGGTGCTCCACCACGGCCTTGAAATCCAGATGGCTGCCGTCCAGCCCCGCCTGGCCGGTAATCCGCGCCGTGCCGCCCAGGCCGTCGGCGGCGGAAAACTGCAACCGCGCAAGGCCCGGCGCGCCGCCGCGCACCTCCGCCAGATCAAGCCGCGTGGTGATGTTGGTAAGCAGCACGCCCAGCTGCAAATTTTCATAACGCCCCGCATCCATGCGCACAAAGCCCCGGGGCTTCGGCGCGGCAGGCGTGCCGTCCACATCCAGCGAAAGCGCCAACCGCCCGGCCAGGCGCTGATCCGCCACCGGCAGCAGGCTCCACATGGGGGCCACCGCGCCGTTCCAGCGCACCGAGGCCCGCAACGGCCCCTGCATATTGGGCTGCGGCAGGCCGCTTTTGTCAAACAGCAGCGGCACGCGCGCCTCAACCCGGCATTCCGTGCCCCCCAGGGCCTTGACCGTGGCCGGGTCCGGCATCAGGCGCACGGCCAGCGCGCCGGCCTGCCCGCCTTCCCGCTCCAGCTTGCCCGTCAGCGTCACGTCCATGGGCTTCAGCCCCGCCCCGGGCAGGGCAAGGCCCCGCGCCTGCACGCGCAGGTCGCCGCCCGGCTGCGTGGGGCTGCCGGAAAACCGCACGCGGGCTTCCACCGTGCCGGAGGGAAGCCCAGGCACCAGCACCCGCCAGGGCTCAAGCGCAAAATGTTCCAGATCAAGCTGCGCATCCAGCTTGTCCGCGCTCAGAACCGCCCGCCCCCGCAGCTTGCCCGAGGGCCGCACGGAAACGTCCAGATTTTCGACCGCCAGCGTGTCGCCATAGCGCACCGAGGCCCCGGCGGCATGCAGCCCCAGCTTTTGCGCGGGCAGCGACACATCCAGCCGCTGCAGCTCCACCTTGCCGGGCTGCCAATGCACGTTGCAGCGCGATGCCGCAAGGCCGGTGGTTTCAAGGGCCACATCCAGCCCGGCACAGACGGAACCGCTCACCCGCACATTCGCCCCAAGGGTCATTTCGCCCCGGCGCGCGGCGGCAAGGCGCAACCGCGCGGCCAGCAGGCCTTTGCCAAAGGCATCGTCAAGCGCGGCCTCGCCCTCCAGCCCGCGCAGGTCCACGGCGGGGGACTCCCCGGCGCGATAGGAAAAACGCGGCACGTTCCAGCGCAGAACCGCGCGCTGCGTCCATTCGCCCGGATTCTGAACAATCTTGGGGCCTGCTGCGGGGGCAGCCTGCGGGGCAGATTCCCGGTCGGAACCGGAAGCAAGGGAGTCGGATTGCCGCGCGGCGGTTGCGCCTGCCTGCGGCGGTTGCGCGGAGGGCGCATCGGCGGCCGACGCCTTCTGGCTGGACTGCAACTCCAGCGAAAGCGCGGCCTCGCCGTTCATCCGCGCGCCAGGAAGCAACGCGGCAAGGCCCTGCCAGTCTGTCACGCGCACATCCACCCTGCCGTCTGCGCGCGGCAGCCCGGCAACGGGCGAGGTGGGCACAAGCGCATCCACATGGCCGGAGCCGTTCACGCCCAGCAGATCGCATTGAAAATCACGCAGACCGGCGCGCAGCAGCGACGGCGCGGCGGCATCGCCCGGAGCGGCAAAAAAGGTTGCCGCAAGGCTGAGGGGCCGCAGGTCAAGCATGCCCTTCACCTGCAACCGGGCCGCCAGTTCCGTGGACTTGGGGGGCTGTTCGACGGGGGCGGAGGGTTGCGGCGCTGTGGGCAGCAGCACGGCCCGCCAGCGCAACGGCGCGGATTCCAGCCGCACGGCGGCATCGGCGATGTCGTGCCCGCTCACGCTCCACGCCGGGCAGTCAAGCGCCACGCGCACGTCCGGCGCGTCCAGCGGTCCTTCCGCCGCAACCTGCAGCAGAGCGGTTTTGGGCAGCATGTCCGCCGTGCCCGCTACGGGGGCGGGCACATTTTTCGCGGCCTCCGCACCCGCGCCTGAGGGCGGGGAAGAAGCGCCCAACCGCGCCTGAAGGTCCACATCCAGCGGCCCCGCCAGCCACGAATCTGTCGCGTCCCCGCTCCAAACGACGCGCCCCTTCATTTGCAGCCTGCCCGCATCCACATCAATATTCCGGAGCGCCAACCGAATTTCCGAAGCCGGTCCCCCTGCCGCCGGGGCCGTCGCGTGGCCCCCCAGCTCCATTTCAAAATGCGCGCCGCGTGCCAGAAACATGGCCGACGACGCCGCACTTTCGGCTGGTTGTTCGGGGGTGGCGTCGGCTTTGGGCTGCGCATGCAGCGCGGCGGAAAGGTGCAGATCCGCATTCGCGCCCAGCATTCCCGCGCTGGCGAACACGGGAACGACAGAGGCCTTCACCGTGGCTTCCGCGCCCGCAAGGGGCGTTGCCGCCAGGCGCAGGGGCGTGCCGTCCTCGCCGGAAAGGCTGACCGTGGCTTCGGCCCTGGCCCCCGCCGTTCCGCCAAACAGCGTCAACGACGCGTCAATCCGGGCGTCTGGCGCGTTTTCCTCATCCCCGTTGGCGGCAAGGCCCAGCAACGACTGCGGCAGCCGGGCGGCGGCAAGGCTCAGCCGGTCAAGCCGCACATCTGGCAGCCAGCCCGGCAAGGCGCACAACGCGCGCAAGGCCTCGCCCAAAAGATCGCGCAATTGCGCCTCTGAAAGCGGTTGCGAGGGCGGCGGCGCGGGAACGGCGGGCAGATCAGGCAGGCGCAGCAGGTGCGCGTTGTTGATACGCACGGCCGCTATGCGCAGCGCGGCGGGCAGGGCGCGCCAGTCCCACTCCAGAGAGCAGGCGGGAAGCCGCAGCCCCAGGCCCCTGGCGGCATAGGCTTCC
>Ga0183101_1002562_pt1 | contig 12315 bp, 6 predicted proteins | sample Biomet3_FD_127790 | JGI IMG/M metagenome (GOLD analysis project Ga0183101, IMG submission 127790) | Microbial communities from bioreactor (seeded with sewage sludge) at LBNL, California, USA - Biofuel metagenome 3 | ecosystem: Engineered > Bioreactor > Anaerobic > Unclassified ... | reverse complement strand
AATACGCCTGTGGAGACTATGTAAGACGTGCTATCGACAGACACTGGAGACAGTGAGGCGCAGCAGTCATTGAAGCAGGAAGCTCCGACCTCTTAGCGTATGCGTAGGTCGGGGTAGTTCACCGATTGATAAGCCACGGCCTGTTCCTAAAGATTCATATCCAGGACGTTTCTCCTGCACAAATGGTTCAAAGATATGATCGATAAATTCTTTACTGATACCAATACCGTTGTCCTGAACAGTAATAATGTATGACAGCTTCTTTTCATCCTGCTGCTCTTTGATGCCATACCAGACCTTGCCATTCTCCGGTGTATATTTGACCGCATTAGAGAGCGGATTCAGGAAAATCTTTTCCAAATTCAGCTGGTCTGTCTGGATATAACAGTCTGAAGGGCTTTCGGTATCAATGATCATCTGAATGTTCTTCTTTTCGGCAGCTGACTTGGTTGAAGTCACTATGGACTGGGACAGCTCGGACATTCGGCAGGCACCTGCATGCAGTTCCATCGTGCTCTCTGCATAGGCATCAATTTTCAGCACAGAAAAAGGCATCATAAAATACCGATGCCCATCAGTAAGGTAAAGATTCTTTTCTGAACTGCTTTTTCCCCATTTCATCCCTGCTGCTATGAATTGATGTATTTCAGGATTATATTGAACATTTTATTTGAATCTATCGGTTTTGCGATATGTGCATTCATGCCAGCATCCAGGCACTCCTTGACATCTTCTGAAAACGCATTGGCTGTCATGGCGAGAATGGGTATCGTCTTGGCATCTGCGCGCGCCATTGCTCGGATCTGCTTTGTTGCACTGATACCATCAAGCACCGGCATCCTAACATCCATCAGGATACAGTCAAAGAAGCCAATTGGTGAATTTTCAAAAGCATGCACTCCAAGCTGACCATCTTCTGCGCAGGAAACAATAATACCCTTTTCACTGAGAATTGCTTTGGCAATTTCCTGGTTGAGCGGATGATCCTCGCACAGTAGGAAATGCTTTCCATTCAGGATCCTGATATCTTTTTCTGTCTGCTTTTCAGCGACACTGCGTTCAGCAGCTTCTTCTGAAGAAATATACGGCAGTGACAGACGGACTGTGAATGATGTCCCGCGTCCGACTTGACTGTCAACCGAGATCGTCCCACTCATCAAATTGACCAGTCGATTTACGATTGTCAAGCCTAGACCGGTGCCGCGCATTTCCTCAGCATCAACACGGTTCTCCTGCGTAAATGGTTCGAAAAGGATTTTCTGAAAGTCGCTGCTCATACCAATGCCGTTGTCACTGATATGTATCTCCAGTTCCAGTATTTCACTGGAAACAATACTGCCCTGGACGCCGCATTTGATCTGACCGCCTTCTGCTGTATATTTCACTGAATTTGAGATCAGATTAAAGAAGATCTGATTTAAGCGAAGCTCGTCCGCCAATGGAACCGCATTTTCTGGTACATCAATATCAACTGTCAGTATCTGATTCCGCTCATTGCAGAGCGGCAGGATGACCGCATCAATATAATCTTTCAGCTGCCGGAAGGAATATGGACCTGTATGCAGTAAGATACTGCCGTTCTCCACCTTTGTCATATCCAGCACATCATTGAGCAATGCCAGCAGGAACTTGGAAGATCTGTCGATCTTCATCAGATTCTCCTGTGCCTGTTCCGGCAGATCAAGCTTCTGTGTGAGATAGGTCATACCAATGATGCCGTTCAGCGGTGTCCGCATATCATGGCTCATACGTGATAGAAATTCTGTTTTGGCATTATTTGCCTGGACGGCTTCCTGCTTGGCAATCTGCAGATCTGCAATCCTGCTCTGCTCCTGCAGATAAGAATCAGTGATATCAGTTCTGACCAGAAGGATGTCTCCGCCTGACTGATCAAGCCAGGAGTACTGCAGTTTAATATATGAAATTGCTTTGTTCTTCGTACGTGTATAGGTGAAAGAATAGATATCCTTCTCCTGCAGGTTCTTCAATACCACATCTAAAGTCACTGCATCATCAAAACGCTGCAGTTCCTGGGTATCCTCAAACATACGGCGCACATATTTATAGCACCTCTCGTACAGCAGCGGCTCAGAAAACTCGGTCAGATCAACAAAAGGATTCTTTGTCTTGAATTCACATTCTCCGGTGGTCGCATGAACAATGGCAATATATTCAAAGTATCGATTGATCAGCTGTTCCATGATCAGCTTATTCTGACGCTCTGCATCAATATCATAGGAATAAGTAACTGCTTCAATTTCATTGGTATTCGGATTCTTGATCATGCTGAGGATGCCCTGACGCCAATGCTTGCGGCCATTCTGATAGATGACAGGATAATCGATGGTCACTTTTTCAACACCCTTCTCATAATCTTCCAGCAGCTTTTGACGAACGAACTTCTGTCTGAACTCTTCATAGACCGTTTCGTCCGCAATCAGTCTGCCAAAGGAATCAAAATAACTGTCTACTGTTCCATCCTTTGACAGATCCAGTACAGACGGTATCTGGCTCTTGCCTCTGCGCGCATCACCGCATGTATTTCTGGTCAAGTTCAAATGGAATGATCCATACGAATTCGGATCGTCCAGCTTCTGATATGCCTGGTTGAATTTTTCTTCGTCTTCTTTCTCCTGTGTGATGTTCTGACCACATCCATAAATGAATTCCGGCATGCCAGGAACTGTATTCAATTTTTTGAGCACAATCCGCTCATACTGTTCTTTCGGTCGTCCGGAAACAGTAAAGCGGAACTCACATTCAGAATACGCCGCACCTTGATCAATGGCTGCATACGCACCGGCAAATTTATCACGGTCTTTCTCATTCACCAATGGTAAAAGGGATGATGGAAAATCATTGATGATCTCAGGAATGCCCAGCTGTCTGCAGACACGGCCGGTATAGCCGTCATGCATCATGATGACCTGATGACTGCCAGGGTCGTAGGTCCAGATGATCAGCTTTGCTGTCTCCGTGGCATCATCATACATCTGCTGTGCTTTAACGATTTCCTGACGGGCTTTATAAATCTCATCCATATCCATGAAAGATGCATAGTAGTACTGAATACTGTCGCGGACATATGCTTTGCGGAACTGATTATTGACCCAATATCTGCCTCCGTCTTCTCCAATAATTCGGTAAGTGACCGAGCCCAGCTGCTTCGTTCCGTTCTTGACCTGTTCAAATTCATTCCAAAAAAGACACTTGTCTTCTTCCAGAAGCCAGTCAACAGGATTGTCGCTCTGAGTATCCCAATAGTTCTTAAAGCCATGATGCAGACGATAAAAAGCACTGTTTGTATAATCCAAATGCACCTTTCCATGATGGTCAGAGAACACTGCAATACCGCCAGGCACATTGCCTAAGATTGCATCAAGAACTGTATTGTAGCCCTCCAGTTCTTTCTGCTCTTGAATATAATTATTTACGTTGTAGTATACTGCAAAGAAACGTTCCGTATGTTCGTCAATTTTCTTATGGGATGCACGGATGCCGATCCACATATAGTTACCGGCACCATCCAGATTGCGGAAACGAAATTCAAAATTACGCTGCTCACGAATGCTCGATTCAACTTCTGCCAGCAGTCCGCTCTGATCATCAGGATGGACAGAGTTGATTGTTCCCGTACTGAAGAACCGTGAGCGGTCTTTCCGTTTGGCACCAATCATCTGATAGAATCCATCATTCAGATACTTTTGCGTTACAACAGTTCCTGTAACATCAAAAATTCCAATCCCAGTTGGAATCTGGTTGATGGCCTCCAGCTCTGTTTTCTGCTTCTGAATCAAATCCATCTCGGTCATATATACCCCCATCTACGACTTTAAAGCGATTAACATACCTGAAAACAATCAATTAATATGGTGAATAATGTTGCTTATGAACTAATTATACGACTGAACTAATTCAAATATATATATAAAATATACAATGATACTCAAATATCTGCACAATCAATTGCATTGTTCATATAAAGCAGTATGCTGCTCTTATCATAATATCAGGAAAATGCTGATCATAGATTTTTGATTCTTTATCAATCCATGCAAAGCTGCATTTCAACGAACTTTTCCGCTGAATATTGATATCAGAAAAAAATTACTGTATTCAGTTTGAATAGTTTTTTTTGACAGAGAAAACATCCTCAGGTAAGATACCCATACTAGTTATGCATGACTAACTTTTGAGAGGATGTTATTTTTATAAATATCTTATTACACGTATAGTTTAAGAATCTCGAGAAAGATTAGAGTATTTTCTGATTGTCATCATTCTGATGCGCTTGCTGCATCGTACTTCACATGAGGAATCAATCAAGAATGTATGTCTTGTTTCAGGGCTTGGCATCATTGTCTCATTATCTATTGGTGGAATTTTGTTCTGGTTTACCAGTCTGATGGGTATGATAGAACAGACCGCTAAGCTCCAGGAAATCATTTCCAGCTTTTTTGCCACGATTCTGAATACAACATTGATTGTATGGATGACCGAACATGGTTCAGATAAGGTACGAGATGTTGAGAAAAATGCCGAAAAGAATCTTTCTGCCGGGATATCGGATTCATGAAGGATTATGAACAAAGAAAGACTGCAAGATCATATGATCGAGCAGTTTTCTCTTCTTCACTCCTATTTCGATAAACTTTGATAGCTCCTGTAGTTCTTTCTTCCGTTCTCCTTGACAGCATAGAGTGCTTCATCCGCCTTGGCAATCAGATCATCTCTGCTTTCTGCATCAATGGTGAAGACAGAACTGCCAACACTTGCGCTGATTGGAATATCATAATTTTCACGATGCACCGGTGCATCAAATAAATGAAGAATCGTACTGCCCATTGTTTCCTGCTGTTCACTGTAGAAGTACATGACTGCAAATTCATCACCGCCATAACGGTAAGGCATAATTGTACGGTTCTTCAATGTACCCAGCCGCCGTCCAATTTCACGCAGAACTGCATCTCCATCCAAGTGTCCATAATTATCATTGATATGCTTGAATTCATCAACATCAATCAGATAAAGGACAAACTTTCTGCCAGCTTCTACTGTCCGCTGCAGTTCTCTGTCCAAAGTGCGTCGATTGCCCAGCTGCGTCAGTTCATCAACTTCCGCTTCTGCTTTCAGCATCTCACTGGTCTTTTCAAGCATCTGTTCCTTTTTCTCATGGCTCTTATTTTCGTTGCGGGAACGGCGGAGCAGGAGCAGAAGAATGAACAGTGCCGCACCAATGCTGCAGAAAAGAATAATGATCCGCCGTGTATTGGACTGGTCGTTGATATATACGGTATCTTTCGGAAGATTTGACTTATTCACACCGTACTTATCCATCACATCTACATCAAAGGTCGCAATTGTCGAAGATACCTCTGCCGCATCAAGCTGTGAGGGAGAAGTTCCATTCAGGCATTCCATGATCATTTCACCTGCCGTCCTGCCGGCTTTTTCACTGTCTGCTTCAATACTGCCGATGGTACCCTGCTCCATCCAGGAAAGCGTAAATACTGGAGAAGAAGCGTTGTCGATGACCAGCTGAAGAGATTCTTCACTCGTATAGAATTTTCCTGAAGCGTCATTGTTGAATGACATATACAGAATGATTGCGCTGCTTCCAGCCTTCTGGATGTAATCTATGATCTCGCCCTGTGTATGCTTCGTTGTATCTAGAATATTGACAGACAGCGCCCGGTACTTTTTCTGAATGCCTTTCAGGTTCGCACTTAAGGCCTGACCCGATTTACTTTCATCGGTGACTGCAAGAATTTGATCTGCGCGAGGAAACATCTGTACCGCCACATCAAGATTATCCATAATTGTAATATTCTCAGAGAGTCCAGCCATGCCTAAAGAGTGGGCAAGTTCTGCCCGTGTGCTGCTATCTACAGATTCATAGATGACCGGCAGATCTTTGAAAACGCCGGTACGGTATCTCAGCACCATCTGCAGAGCATCATCATCACCAACAATCACTGCATCAATATCCTTCATATCAGAATACTTATTGACCAGATACTGGTAGAATTGTTCAACATACTGATCACTGCTGATTGTTCTGCTGTCCATGAATTCATAGTAAAGATATACATCATTCGACATTCCTTCCTTGATGCCGTCAATCTGTTTTCTGACGGACGGACTGCTCAAGGAATAAGAACTGATGAACAATACATTGCGTTCTTTTGCAATGGCATGGACCGGTGCCTGCATCCACAGCAAAGCAGCAGCCGTGATGACCAAAACAGCATTTCTGATCCATTTATTTATCTGAGGTATGGTCATATTACTTTACCTCATTTGCAATCGCAGCGTTGGCAATCTTTACATACTGATCTGCTGCTGTCTGGGCATCTGTTCCGTGGAAGACCTGCTGCAGCATTGTCCACCATGCAGTGCGCTGTGCAGACCATCCTGGGGTAATGCTGTAGTAATCGCCAAGATAAGAAAGCATCTTCTGATAGGTGCTCATACGCTGTTCATCTGCGGTACCCTGATATGGATTGCCGATGGAAGCTCTGACTGGGAAGCTGCGTGCTGCCTGTACGCTTTTGACGCGCTGGACAGGATCATCACAGAAAAAGCGGATCAGTTCCTTGGCTGCACTGATGCGGGCATCATCTTGACTGTTGAATACACCGAAGCCCCAGATACCGCCGCATAACTGCGGTTCACCGGAATCTGTTGGGAATGTCATTGTATATGGGGTAAAGCTGACCTGATCAGCATAGCTCTTTTCATTGGATGAGTTCCACGCCAGGCTCATAGCTGTACTGCCCTGAGCAAAGTTCTTCAGTTCATCTGATGCCTGGATTCCAGCATTATAGCTGAAGACGCCTTCTTCGCACATCGATACTAATTCATTCATTGCCTTGATGCCTGCTTCACTGTTGATTGTGTAGGCGGTGTGGTCTGCATTGGTGAACTGAGCACCATACATGTTGGTGATCAGTGCTCTGGTCCCCTGGTCACCACCCTGCCCACCGCAGTAAACGATGCCTGGTGTATCACAAAGTCCTGATGCCGCCAGCTTCTGACATGCATCTACAAACTGTTCAGTCGTCCAGGTATGGGTTTCCATATTGATGTCTACCAAGGCACCTGCCTTGGCAAACATCTCATAATTGATTGCCATGCAGTGAGCATTGATGCATAGAGGATATTCGTAGTACATTCTTTCGCTGTTCCGGCAGGCTTCTGATATGACAGGATTGGTCGCATTGATATCTGCGAGTGCTTCATCAGTCCATAGATCGCTCAGTTCTACCATGACGCCTTTGGCACCCCAGTTGGTCACCAGGCGTTCCGGGCCTTCCATAATAACATCCGGTTCTGTTCCGGCTGCAATGGATGCGTTGACCTGATCATCTCCGGTCGTATAGTCCAGATAGTCTACATTGACATGGATGTCAGGATGCTGGGACTGGAAATCATCAATGAAGGCCTGCACGGTTTCTGCATTGCCGAAATTTCCAATCTGATACACCCATAGATCAATCTCTGTAACAGGGCTTGCCGACGAAGCAGACGAAACGGTACTGACTGAACATCCAGACAGTACCAATGAAGACAGCAGTATGATCAGCAAGCTGAATTTCTTCCCATTCTTCATACAGTGCAACCCTTTTTAAAATATTATTTCTAATCACATTATAGGGCTTGCAGTTCCGACAGGAATATTGAAAACCTTCTGTATGTTGTATTACTCATCAATTCATTCATTTGATATAAATTGCACAAGATCATGCATAGCGAAACTTGGGAATCCATTTCAGCAGGACATCGAACAGTTTCGAAGATTCATACTGTTTGATCGTATCATCATTGATGCCCCTTATCTCTGCTTCACTGATACTTTCTATGAAAAATCAGCTGGATCCAATTTTCAAGCAAATGCGATTTACTATTTCATTTGTTATGGAAAGGTCATTCAGAGCAGTTATCACGCTGCCACGTTATTCAACCGCAGTCAAAAAGAGCTCCGGCACAAATGCTGGAACTCTTCAAAGGTCAGCTGCGTTTCTTTTCAACTGCACTGCACAGTGCCTGATAGAGCACTTCTGGTTCAATCGGCTTTGACAGATGGATGTCCATGCCTGCGTCCATGCATTTCTGCACATCATCTGAGAAAGCATCTGCCGTCATGGCAATGATTGGCACCGTCTTGGCATCTGCACGGTCGATATTGCGGATGGATCTGGTTGCTTCATATCCATCCATGACCGGCATGCGAATATCCATCAGCACAGCATCATAGTAATACGGTGCCGAATCACGGAACAATTCATACCCAATCCTGCCGTCTTCTGCCGTCGTTACGATCATCTTCTTTTCAGCCAAGAGTGCTTTGGCAATCTCCTGGTTCAAAGGATGATCCTCACAAAGCAGGATATGTTTCCCGGAAAGAACATTTTCACAGGTATCCAGCTGTGTATCTAAGAGCGGATTCACTTTTGCTTTCTCATCTGCTTCCGCCGTTTCCATTGACATATCAACGAAGAACGTTGAGCCTTGACCGATTTTACTTTCCACTCGGATGGTGCCGCCCATCAAGGTCACGAGCTGTTTGGTAATTGCCATGCCGAGTCCGGTGCCTCTCTGCAGGGAAGTGTCATTTCTTCCTTCCTGAGAGAATGGATCAAAGATGACTTTCTGGAATTCATCGCTGATGCCGATGCCGTCATCATTGACTTCCGCATGCAGGTGCATATGTCTTCCAGGCAGACGTTTACCGGATATAGCGAATCTGATATGTCCGCCTTCTGGTGTATATTTGACAGCATTGCTGAGCAGATTGAAGAAGATCTGATTGAATCTGAGTTTGTCCAGTATTGGGATCATATCATCCGACACACTGTTTTCACAGATCAATTCCTGATTCCTTTCCACCACAAGGGGTTTAATTACAGCATCGATATATGACATGAATTCCTGCGGCGGATATGGTTCCTGATGGAGCTCTACTTTGCCGCTTTCAGCCTTAGACATATCCAGGACATCATTAATCAGGCCAAGCAGGAATTTTGACGAGGTATCAATCTTGTCCAAGTTTGCCTTGATTTTTTCCGGATCTGTCTCTGATCTGGATAAATATGTCATACCAATAATACCGTTCAAAGGTGTTCTGATATCATGGCTCATCCGTGAAAGGAAATCTGTTTTTGCACGGTTGGCCTGTTCCGTAGAATTCAGTGCATCATTCAGTGCTTTTTCATGTTCAAGCTGCAGTCTCTGTGCTTCCGTGATATCGGTGCGGGTCAGCACGATCAAACCGTTTTCCTTGTCCAGCCAGAAGAACTCGACATGTGAAATGCGTATGCCGTCTCCCTCATCAAAGGAATAGACACCTTCAGCATGTTCGGATTCCTCCAGAGAATACTTAACGTGATCCAGATCCATAAAGGCACTGCACTTCTTCCTCTCGTCTGCGACGACATGCTGATTGTTGTATGCCAACATGAGTTCATTATAGTCCATGCCCTGTTTCACATCATTGAGAGAAGGATTATCCAGGCCGGAGAAGAACAATACGATCTTTCCGGTACGTATGCTGATGCAGCAGATGTAATCCAGTTTTTTTGATACGACCTGCATCATAATATCATTGGTGAATTTTTCAGTACTGATGTCTCTCACTGCCATGAAGGAAATAATGTCATCTCCCTCAGGACGCTTTGCCATCGTGATTGTATGGCGCACCCAGTGTACACTTCCATCTGCCAATGTGATCATAAATTCAAGGTTGCGTGTACGTTCACCCTGCTCAAATCCTTTGATCAAAGAAGTACGTGAGAGTCTTTCTGTATAATAAATTCGATCACTCTGCTTTGGCATGCTCTGTATGACAATCTGCATGGATGTTTCATAATCCGTGTTGCGTTCCTTCAGCTGCAGAGGATCCAGACCGCCCGTAAATTCAACTGTATTCCTAGACAGGTTGGCTCGCTGTGTTGCAAAGTATGAACCGGATACGGAATCAAGGAATGCCATTGCCGTGTTGTACTGTTCTTCCAGTTCTCTTTCCTGTTTCTTCAGTTCATCAATATCTGTATAGACACAGTAGACGTATTTCTGAGCACCGATTGTGACATGTGAAAAGTTGACACTGACCCATTTGTAATTGTTATTCATCAGTCTGATACGATATTCAGTCGTGTGCAGCAGATTATCTGTCCGGGTGTCATGAACCGCTTTTTCAACTTTATCACGGTCATCAGGATAGATAGGACTGTATCCGTCCGTTCCGTTTAGGGTGCCGATTGTTTCCTGTGTGCACCCTTTCATTCGGCAGAATTCATCAGAATATCTTTCTGGAATCAAAGTTCCATCTTCGTATTCACGGAACAGCACATAGTTGGCCGGCAGACTGCCAATCATGCTGACAAGCGTTTTCTCCATCTGTTCCTGGCGCTGTTTTTCTAAGAGGTTCTGCAGTTCAACTTCTTCTGATACATCACGATAAATGGCATAGAAGATATGCTCATTAGACTGCGCAGTACGCCGCACAAGTTCTGTTGTGATGTATTTATAAGTGCCATCGGCACATTTGTATCGAATATTTGGTGTAGTGAACTTCTGCTGTCCGTATCCCTGCCGATAAAGCTCGCGCATCCGCTGTACATCATCTTGATGAATGCCGCTGAACTCATCCTGGAAATAATCCAGTGCCAGCTTTTCACCATTCTTGTCAATATCCTTGATGCTGCTGCCATAGTACGGAATTCCCAGCATTTTATACTGCTGCATGTTGCAGAAGGATGTATAAACATGCTCTGGATCTGGCATGTTCAGGACACAGATTCCGATTGGAAGACGGTTGAAAATATCTTCGACCTGATGAGCTTCTGCTTTTGCGGAGATGATTTCCTGCTGCCGCTGCATGTATATTGCAGTCACATCATTTTGAATGATCAGAATCGTATTCTTCTGTTCATCCAGATAATAATGCTGGATCTTGCGGCAGGAAACTTCCTCCTTGCGATTGAAATGGATGAGTACATTTGTTTCGTAGTGACCGTACCGGTCCAGTTCCTCTTCCACTATTTTTAGAGAGCTCTTGTTCAAGTAGTTCTCTTTATCTTCTTCTGCAACCCAGCACTGAGCCGCAAACTTTCTGACTTCATCGAAGTCATACATCTCACCAACATGGTCATAGATACCGAGGTAATTTTTCTTAAGTTCAGAATTCAAGGAAAGATATTGAATCTTCTCAGTATGTGGATACAGCAGCGCAACATAATCGCACTGCTGGTTGGTGATGATGTCAAAAATGGACTGATTGCGCTTTTCATCCGAGATATCAAGCGAATAAAAGACAGCAATGATGTCATCTTTATCTGGGCTCTTCAACATGTTGACAAAGGTCCTGACCCAGATAATATTATGGTCTGCATCAAAACGCATATAGTCCAGATGCAGAGACTTTCTGCCTTCATTAAATGCAGAAATCAGAGTGCTGCGGGCAAAGAAAATCTTGGCATTATCATGCTGAGCAGAATCCGGAATTATTGAAAGCAGGTTCTCAAACAGCTTGTCTGCAGTATCAGCACGCAGGACAATCTGGATATATTCAGAAGTGCCGTGTTCTTCATTGCACAGATTCTCTGTCAAATTGATCTTATAGGCACATAGTGCATTAGGATTGGTGGCAAGCAGTGCATGAATGGTCTCATTGAAGTCATCTTGTGCCCTCTTCTGTGCAGTGACGTCCTCTGCAACAGCATATGCTTTTTCTGGTCTTCCGAATGCATCAACAACTGTTGTGAACGTGTAATGCAGATATGTTGAATAGCCGTTGACCGGCATCATCTGGAAAGAATCTTCCACTGTCTTCTCACCTTGATTTACACGGGCAAAGAATGCTCTGACTCTCTTCTGATCCTCCGGTCTGAACTGAGGCAGGATTGAATCTGGGACATCATGTATTACATTTTCATCCACACCGAAAAGCTTTCTGGCATGTTCCGGCAGAATAATCCGATGGGTAGGAATGTCATATTCATAAACACGAAGATTTGCACCTTCTGTCGCAGCTCGATATTTTTCCTGTTCCAACTTCAGCTGTTCTTCAAGATTGACATGTGTAGTCATATCATCAATAAAGAAAGCCAATGCATCTTTGCCGAAGAAATCCATCGGGACTACTTTTATGTCATAGTTCTTATGCAGAAATGGGTCAACACTGACTGTTTCAACTGTCTTATCGATTTTCATTCTGTTCAGAATGCAGTGACTGCATGGTTCTTTTAGATGATGCGTATACTGATAGCATTTCTGTTCCAGATTTGGTGCCGATGATTTATCTTTTCTGGCAAC
>Ga0183101_1000336_pt7 | contig 12320 bp, 10 predicted proteins | sample Biomet3_FD_127790 | JGI IMG/M metagenome (GOLD analysis project Ga0183101, IMG submission 127790) | Microbial communities from bioreactor (seeded with sewage sludge) at LBNL, California, USA - Biofuel metagenome 3 | ecosystem: Engineered > Bioreactor > Anaerobic > Unclassified ... | reverse complement strand
GATTCATTTGCATAATCTGCAAAATAATCTGTCGTGAACTTAATATCTGCCTTAATACCCGTCATTTGCAGCAAATACTCCAAGAGCCTGCCATTCAAGTCAAAAAGATATTTCTCCTTGCGGTCCAGTATTTTAAAAAGATCATCTTTATAGAATTCAAAGAAGGGAGAATTCATGTAGGCAGCCTCTAAAGCCTTCTTATGCAACGGGATCCAGGCTTCATCATAATCAATTTCTATCTCTCTAATTGGGAGCTTGTGGGTAAAATCCGGACCTCCTCGCCTTACAGGAACATTTAAAACAAGAGGGCCGTTTGCGCTGTATATGTAGCAACGGCTCCTGTATGACTGCTTCTGAAAAATTTCACAAGCCTCAATGAATATCTGATTTGCTGATGATTTCACAGATGAATTAGGAGATGAATCTGCCTTTAATACGGATGAACCGCAATTTGCTATTGCCGCAAAATACTCAACCGGCGGAAGATATGCCGTACTCAAAACACAACATCGCCTGTATAATTCATTGAATTCCATCTAATTCTTATCAGGAAACAGAATGCCTGGGAAATTATCAAGCTTACTCTTCCGGGGCAAGCTTTGGATCATACTTGATTATGCCTCTCTTGGACGCGGCAATAAAATCTAGAATTGTTCTCTTTTCATCTGACTCCGGGAAAGTTTCCTCCACTTTTCTGCATGCCGCTGAGACATTCATACCTCCCTGATATATAACTCTGTATATATCTCTAATCCTTTCTATCTGCTCCATGGTAAAGCCTCTTCTCTTAAGGCCTACAATGTTAATTCCGCAAAAAGACAACGGTCTTTTTCCAGCCATTGCATAAGGAGGCACATCTTTTCCAACCATAGAACCGCCTGATAACATAGAGTGCGCACCAATTTTTGAGAATTGATGGGCAGCGGACGCACCGCCTATGATGGCCCAATCATCAATGTCCGTCTCTCCCGCAAGGCCAACATAACTGACCAGAATAACATGACTTCCAACTCTACAATCATGAGCAACATGAACATAGGCCATAAGAAAAGTATTATCCCCGATTGCGGTCTTTAATTTTCCGCTGGCTGCAGTACCGCGGCTGACAGTACAGAACTCTCTGATCATCACATTATTGCCAATTTCCACATAAGACTCTTCCCCCTGAAATTTCAAATCCTGAGGAAGAGCTCCAATCACCGCTCCGTTAAAGATTTTGCAATTTTTGCCAATCTTCACAAAGTCATTAATAGTAACATACGGGCCAATCCATGTTCCGTCCCCAATTTCCACATGTTCTGCAATCATGCTAAAAGGACTGATAACCACATTTTTACCAATTTTGGCATTTGGATGTACAAAAGCGTTCTCCATGATTTTTTTTTTATTCTCTACAGTTAATTCTGTATTATCTATTCTTTATAACCTGAGCCACCATATCACCCTCACATGCAACGCTATCTCCAACCCAAGCTTTCCCGCTCATACAAACAAGCGCATGTTCAAGAGGTTGAGTAATAATAAGTTTGAAGACAACAACGTCACCTGGAACAACTTTCTTCTTAAACTTAAAGTTGTTAACCTTTGCAAAATATGTTGAATATTTCTGAGGTTCATCTATATTCTTAAGAACCAAGATACCGCCAACCTGAGCCATTGCCTCTATCAATAAAACGCCGGGCATAACAGGTTCTCCCGGGAAATGTCCCATAAAGTAAAATTCATTGACTCCAATGGTTTTTATTCCAACTATTGAATCGCTTTCCAAACCTATAATTCTGTCTACCATCAAGAAAGGAGGACGATGGGGCAATAGATTTTTAATACCGTTAATATCAACTACCGGTTCTGCATTAGGGTCATAATGAGGTATCTCCATTAATCTCTTTTTTACCTCTCTAGCTTTTTCTTTCTCTCTTTGAGCTATTTCTTCCAGTGACATGATTTTTCAATATTTATTGTTCTGTATATTTATTTTCAAAATATAAACTTATTTGTCTCCAAATTGCTTAAGAGCCAAAGCTCTTAATTTCTTTGACATCTCCGTATTTATTGAGTGACCGCTCTTAAAAGCGGAAACTTTTGCCTTAAGCGGATAGCCAACCAAAGAAAAATCTCCAAGCACATCCAGCAATTTGTGTCTTGCACACTCATTTGGAAACCTCAGAGATATATGACTTAAATACCCTTCCGGTACACGCTCCAATGTTGGAATATTAAACAATTTTGCAAGGTGGTCCAGTCTTTTCTGAGGAATCTCATCATCCACAATTACAATTGCATTATCCAAGTCTCCACCTTTTATAAGATTAAGCCTGAGCAGGAGCTCTATCTCATTAAAAAAGACAAATGTTCTGCAAGGGGCAATCTCTTTTGCAAAATCCATAGCAGAATTAAATTGTGCGTCTTGCCTCTCCAGCACCTTAGATTTAAAAGCTATTGTTAAATCTACTGAAAATTCATCTGCAGGCTCTACTGTTATGACTGAGCCGCTGCTGTTACGGCACTCTATTTTTTCCTTTATTTCCAGATATTTGCGCGGCGCATGCTGTTCTTGAAGGCCATCCTGAGCTATAGCATCCGCATAACACTTTGCGCTGCCGTCCATTATAGGCACCTCCGGTGAATCTAAAGAAACAAGAGCATTGTCTACGCATAAACCGTATAAAGCCCCCATTAGGTGTTCCAATGTAAGTATCTTAATGCCCTTCTTTTTTAGAGTGGTGCCTCTGGAGGTGGAGTTTACATAGTCAGACCACGCTTCAACAAAAGATACATCATCTCCAATATCCGTCCGCCTAAACCTTATTCCCGTATTTTCGGGGGCTGGTGACAAAGTCATTGTGACATGCTTGCCTGTATGCAAGCCCTTCCCCTGAAACATGTAAGTTTCCCTTAGTGTATGCTGATTTAAGTACATTCGTGCGGTTTTAGTAACGTGCAAATATACTAAAATTTAACCGTAAAAAATAGAATCTGTTACTTCTTGCCGGATAAAGATTTGAATATGGCGTAACACTTCATAAATGTTCTATAATCAAACGCGGGAGCCCCCATAATTCCTCTCTTTCCTTCCTCCTCTTTTACAGAACCTTGCACTCCCGCCTGTGCGGCAATTTTTGCACCGTCGGCAACGGTAATGTGTCCCGATATGCCCACCTGACCTCCAATCATACATTGCTTTCCAACCTTTGAAGAGCCCGCTACACCGGACTGCGCCGCCATCACCGTATTCTCTCCAATCTCTACATTATGAGCAATTTGTATAAGGTTATCCAATTTAACACCTTTGTGAACCACGGTTGCACCCATTGTTGCCCGGTCAATCACCGTATTTGAGCCAATCTCAACATCATCCTCCACAATTACAATTCCTGTCTGGGGAATTTTCTTGTATGAGCCGTCCGGAGTTGGAGCAAATCCGAAACCGTCAGAACCTATGACCACGTTCCCGTGTAATATACAGTTATCCCCTATTTTACAGCCATCATAAATTTTAACCCCGGGATATAAAATCACGTCGTCTCCTACAGTTACATCGTTACCGATGTATACCTGCGGATAAACTTGCGTACCCTTTCCTATCTTGCTGTGCCTGCCCAAATATGAGAATGCGCCAAAATATGAACCCTTTCCCCTCTTGCTGCTCCATGCTACTGTAGAACGGCATGATCTTCCGCTTCTCTTGCTCTTTTTGAGTGAGTTAAGAAGGTCCAGCAAAGATGCTACCGCCTGATATGCATCATCTACAACAATCAAGGTGGGTTTTACCTTCTCTTCCGGAACTAGAGTCTTATTCACAATAACGATTCCTGCATTACTCGTCAGCAGGTAGTGCTGATACTTTGGATTTGCAAGAAAGCAAATATTATTGAACTTGCCGCTCTCAATCTTTGCCACTGATGTGACCTTTACCTTTGGATCTCCAATAATTTCACCTTTAAAATGCTGAGCAATAACTTCTGCCGATACTTCCATATTTCCTCTTATTATTGCTGCAAAAGTAGTAAAAAAAAGCGGTTTTATTTGGAGATAAAGATTTGTTTTCATACTTTTGCTGCGGTAGTGAGATAAGGGGACCGCAAAGTCCCCTTATTTTGTACAGATTACTCAAGGTTATTTACAGCCGATCGGCAATAAACTGTCGGGAACTTTAAAGAGGATATTAATAAATTAAAAAAAACATAGACAATGGAAGGTTTAGAATTAGCTCCGTTTTTTGCGGAATTCAAAGAGCGCAAAGGCATTGACAGAGCCACACTTATGAGCGTGCTGGAGGATATTTTCAAGACTCAGCTGGCCAAAACTTTCGGTACCGCAGACAACTGCGATATCATTATCAACATTGACAAGGGAGATCTGCAAATCTGGCGCAACAGAAAAATTGTTGACACGGTAGCAGACCCTATGCTAGAAATATCAAAAGGAGAGGTAGATCAGATTGATCCAAAAAATGATTATGAAGTTGGAGAGGATTACACGGAGGAGGTAAAACTCTCGTCTTTTGGAAGAAGGGCAATTCTTAATCTAAAGCAAAATCTTTCCGGCAGAATCATGGATATTGATAAAGCCAATTTGTTCAATCTTTATAAGGATAAGGTTGGAGAGATTGTTGTTGGTGAGGTTTATCAGGCATGGAAGAAAGAGGTTCTTGTAAGAGATGAGAATGACAATGAGCTTCTTCTGCCTAAAACAGAGCAGATTCCGTCTGATTTCTTCCGCAAGGGAGACTCTATCCGGGCCGTAGTTTCCAGAGTTGAAATGAAAAACAATACTCCAAGTATAGTACTTTCCAGAACGTCTCCCGTGTTTTTGGAGAGACTTTTTGAGCAAGAGGTTCCGGAAATTTTTGACGGACTGATTACTATCAAAAAAATTGTCAGAATTCCCGGAGAGAGAGCCAAGGTTGCAGTTGAGTCCTATGATGACAGAATTGACCCTGTCGGAGCATGCGTTGGAGTCAAAGGCTCTAGAATTCATGGAATTGTAAGGGAGCTTAGAAATGAGAATATAGATATTATCAGTTGGACAACTAATATTCAGCTGCTAATTCAAAGAGCGCTGAGTCCCGCAAAAATCTCTACCATCAAAATAAATGATGAGGAGAATAAAATTTATATCACGATGGATTCATCTCAAGTTTCTCTTGCAATTGGAAAGGGCGGCAGCAATATCAAACTTGCCAGCATGATGGTTGGAAAAGAGATTGAAGTATTTAGAGATGTGGAAGGCGATGAGGACGAGGATGTTCTATTGAGCTCATTCAGTGATGAAATCGACCAGTGGGTTATTGATGCGCTGCGCAAAATCGGATGCGACACTGCAAAGAATGTTCTTGCCCTTTCTGATAAAGACATCATGGAGCGTGCAGATCTTGATGAAGAAACAGTCCTTGATGTTAAGAGGGTTCTAAAGGCGGAATTTGATGATAACAGTGAAGGAAAAGAGGAAGGAAAAGAGGAAGGAAAAGAGGAAGAAAAAGAGGAAGAAAAAGAGGAAGAAAAAGCATCAGAACAAACCGATGCAAAGTCAGAAGAATCATCAGAGAGCAAGCCGGAAGAAGATAACGGAAAAATTGAATAGAGTTTTTACAACTGATTAACAAGCAATTATTTAGGAGGATTATATGATTAAAGAGAGCATTAGAATTAACAAGGTGCTAAAAGAGTTCAACATTGGCATGAATACGCTTGTGGACTTTCTGGACAAGAAAGGCATAAAAGTGGATGCTAATCCTAATGCCAAGCTGACTCCGGAAGACTATGATCTTGTGGAGAAAGAATTCCGCAAAGAGCAAATTGTAAAGGAAGAGTCAAAGAAGGTTGCCGCAAAAGTTAAAAACATTGAGAAAGAAAATGTCTCATACGGTATAAATGATAATGAGGAAAACAAAGATAAATTTATAGAAACCACTGTAGATGCGGTAAAGCCTCCTAAAGTTTTAGGAAAGATTGATTTATCTGAAGGAAAGCAGAAAACAGTTAAAGAAGAGCCTGTTGATAAGCAGCCTGCGGAAGAGAAAGGTATTGAGGAGAGAGAAGAGCCGATTGCACCACCTGCTGTAAAAAAAGGAGAAGTTAAAGAAGTTGTAAAATCTGCACCGGAGAAAAAAACAGAGACAGAAACAGAGAAGGAGAAGGAGAAGGAGAAGGAGAAAGAGAAGGAGAAAGAAAAGGAAAAAGAAAAAGAAAAGGTTGTTGTAAGCCAGGTTAAAACGGAAGTTGAAAAACCTGTTGCAATTAAACAGCCGGAAGTTGTTCCGATTGTAAAACCGGCTCCTAAAGCAGATGTCAGGAGTGAGCAAAAGCCGGTTATCAGAGAGGCTGAGAACAATAGGCAAGCCGTAAAGGAAAAGAGCAAAACACCGGTTAAAGAGTCTGTTAAAGAGGAGCCTAAAAAACCCGAAGTTGAATTTATCGCAACAAGAGTTGAGACGCTGTCAGGACCTGAAGTTAAAGGCAGCATTGATCTTTCCAAGTTTGAGAAGAAAAAACCTTTCCCTGATAAAAGGGGCAAGAGAGAGAGAATTCATAATCACGCAAGGGAGAAAGTTGATTTAACAAAAGAGGTTGGAACAAATCGCCCTAAAGACCTGGGACAGAGGCAGAACGGCAAGGATGGCGGCAAAGGAGGCAACAAGTTCCGCGATAAGTTTAAGCCGATAAGAAATGACGTTGATGAAGATGCCGTACAAAGACAAATTAAGGAGACTTACCAGAGGATGATAGAGGGTAAGGGAAAGACTAAAGGTTCTAAGTATAGGAAAGAGAAGAGAGAGATGTTTGCAGAGAAGATGGAGGAAGATGTTGAGCAAAAAGAGAAGGTTAGCAAAGTTCTGAAAGTTACTGAATTTGTGACTGTTAATGACTTGTCCGTGATGATTGCACAACCCGTTACCAAAGTCATTGAGGCATGTATGAATCTTGGCCTGTTGGTATCTATTAACCAGAGACTTGATGCAGACGCACTTACGCTTGTAGCGGAAGAGTTTGGATACAAAGTTGAATTTGTAACGGCCGATATTCAGGAGAAAATCAAAGAGGAAAATGAAGAGGACAAGCAGGAAGACTTACAGCCAAGGGCCCCTATTGTTACTGTAATGGGACACGTTGACCATGGTAAAACTTCTTTACTTGACTATATTAGACAATCAAATGTTATTGCCGGTGAGGCGGGAGGAATCACCCAGCACATTGGAGCGTATAATGTAAAATTGGATAGCGGAAGAAGAATAACATTCCTGGATACTCCGGGCCATGAGGCTTTTACAGCCATGAGAGCTCGCGGAGCAAAAATGACCGACCTTGCAATAATTATTGTTGCAGCTGACGATGCCGTGATGCCTCAAACTATTGAGGCAATAAATCACGCACAGGCGGCCGGAGTTCCTATGATATTTGCTATCAATAAGATAGATAAACCGGGAGCTCAAGCCGACAAAATCAAAGAGCAGCTTTCCCAGATGGATATTCTGGTTGAAGACTGGGGAGGAAAATATCAGTGTCAGGAGATATCGGCCAAGAAGGGAACGGGAGTACATGAGCTGCTGGAAAAAGTTTTGCTGGAGGCCGATTTACTTGAACTTAAAGCAAATCCAAATAAAAAAGCAGTAGGTACGGTTATTGAATCTTCTCTTGACAAGGGAAGAGGCTACCTTGCAACTTTGCTGATTCAGGGAGGCACGCTTCATACCGGAGATATTATGTTGAGCGGATGCTTTACCGGAAAAATCAAGGCTATGTTTAACGAGCGCGGACAGAAAATTTCAGAGGCGGGACCATCCGTACCGGTTTCTGTTCTTGGATTAAATGGTGCACCCCAAGCCGGAGATTCATTCAATATTTTTGACAGTGAAAGAGAAGCAAGAGATTTAGCAAATAAGAGAGAACAGTTAATTAGAATTCAGGGAATTAGAACACAGAAGCACATCACATTGGAGGAAATTGGAAGAAGAATTGCAATTGGCAACTTCAAGGAACTTAATATTATTGTCAAGGGTGATGTGGACGGCTCAATTGAGGCAATGTCTGACTCTTTGATTAAACTTTCAAATGAGGAAATTCACGTTAATGTAATTCACAAGGCCGTCGGAGAAATTTCAGAATCCGATGTGCTTTTGGCAGAAGCATCTAACGCAATCATAATTGGATTTCAGGTTAGACCTTCTTCCAATGCAAGAAGAATAGCAGAGAAGGAAGGCATAGAAATACGCTTGTATTCAGTTATTTATGATGCAATCAATGAGGTCAAAAGCGGTATTGAGGGTATGCTTGCCCCTGTACAAAAAGAAGTTATCACAGCCACTTGCGAGGTTAGACAAACGTTTAAGATTTCAAAGGTTGGAACAATTGCAGGTTGTATGGTTAAAGAGGGCAAACTGGCAAGAACTGCCAAAATTAGATTAATCAGAGACGGAATTGTTGTTCATACCGGATTGCTTGCTTCTCTTAAGAGAGGAAAGGACGATACAAAAGAAGTTCTGGCCGGATACGATTGCGGTCTTGGTATTGAGAACTTCAATGACATTAAAGAGGGAGATGTTATTGAGGCATATAAGATAGAGGAAACCAAGAGAACTCTATAAATGGCACACATTAAGCAGTTTGCAATAACCTTCTTCAACTTGAAATTGTGGAAGGAGGATAAAGGGCACAACTCAACTAGAACTGAAAGCTGGCTGGACGGGAGGTTTCGTCTGTTTGAAAAATATTGCCTGCCTTCTATGCAACAGCAGACACTGCAAGATTTCATCTGGCTGTGTCTGTTTGATAAAAACACCCCTGAAAAATATCTGGGAAAAATTAAAAAATATAGTGAAAGCTCCCGACAGTTCACTCCCGTTTTTCTATCTGAAGAACAGACAGCGGACAAGGAATGCACCATGCATCAAATTGTACAGCAGCATCTTAAAGGCAATGAGATATTCATAATAACAACCAATATTGATAACGATGATGCCATACGCTTTAACATGCTTGAGAGAGTAAGAGAATCTGTCGAGAATCAGATGAAAAAAGATATGTCAGCTGTCACCGGGCTGTATAATTGCATGTACGGGCTCCAGTATTTTACGCGCAATAATATGATTATAAGCATGTTATATCCACACAATCATTTCCAGACTTTATGCGAAAAACCGGATAATTTTAAGACTATTAAAGGATTCTCTCATACAAGTATAAGGAAAATGTTTGCCAATCACGATATTACAGACAACGGCAAACCCTACTGGATGGAAATTGTGCATGAGCACAATGTAAACAACAATTACAGAGCGGATATTAGACTAAGGAATATTCCAATCTTTAAGAGCATTGATTTAAAAGATTTTGGACAAGATTTAAAATTCTCCGCGTTAAAAAATTCCGTTAATTCTATTTTTGTAATGCCATGCTTTTTTGCAGCAGCAGCATTCCGCGGAATAATAAGACATCTGAAAAAGTCATAACCTCTGTTTGCAGAGAAAGCTATTACTCTAAAATATCCATGCCGGTCTTTACCGTCTTATAAAGAGTCTTTGATATAAATCTTAGTATCACCACCATACAAAGAATTATAACGAGAGATATCTCCAGAAACAATTGTGAATGTATCTGCGCGTTGGCGGCAATCATATCTGAATTTTTCTTTAACGCGGAAATTACTTTTGTGTTTGTTACATCAGATATGCTCCACTTTTGAATTACCTCACCCTCTTTAACATAGGTAACACCTCCGTTAGACCTGTTAAATGTTATAGCGGTTTTGTAATCCGTATACAAAATCTTAAACGGAAATCCTCTGTCATTGCCGGAGTTTTCAAAAATATTTGACTGATTTTCCTCTGCAACTGATGCCTTAATTGGTTCCAGCATTCTGTGTGTCTGCTCCGGAGACAATCCGCTAACCAAGTAAAAATCAGCCCTGTGCCTTCCGTAATTTAGAGAGTCCCCAAGATTTTTAAGCTTCCCTAAATCAGTCAGATTTATTACACCCTTGTTATAAACAGACATGATAACTACAGCGCTTCTTGTCTTTAGCACGGAATCCGTCACATAATTCCCCTTCTCATCTTTAAGCGTTAGCGTCATGCCGGCAGCATCTTTCTCACTCCCTTTTACAAGGGTTGTTTTTGATGTTACATATTGCCATGTGCTATCAGGAAGATGATTAATATCAAATTTTATCTCCTTCCCGTTCTTGGAGTATATAAAAACAGTATTGTACTTTAAATCAGACACTTCAGCGTTTCCGGCAATAAGGTCGGTCCCGGCTCTGAAATCTGTAAAGTCCGCTTGAGGCAGGTGCTTTAAAGAATAAGATGAATTTATGATGATGAACAATGAATATCCCGATATGTAAACTATCTCCCAAAAATTATTTGCAATAGGAAGAAATTTTTTGCGCTGTACAACAAGCAGAATACAGCACGGGACAAGCACCAGATTTTTATAAAATGTCTGCCATGCAGTCAAATGAATTGCCTCCCCAAAACACCCGCAGTCTTTAACCAATCCAAACTGAGCAGATAAAAACGTAACTATCAGAAATCCAAATGAAAAGCAAAGAGCTGCCCAAGAGAAAAATTTAAATTTTATTCCCTTTAATACACTCACTCCTATAAGAAACTCAAAAGCGCATAGCAGTATCCCGGCAAAAACAGCAATGCGTCCGATGCTTCCAATTTGGTAAGCAGATGAATACTCATTAATCTTAAGAGCTGTGCCTACAGGGTCTACCGCCTTCAGAAAACCGGAGACAATAAACACAATACCAACAATGACCCTGCATATAGCTCTTAAAAATTTCATTTTTATCCCAATAGTTTAAAACTTTAATACCTTTTTTATCTTCTCAAAAATTGCATCCGATGGCAACATTAATCCGTCATCCCCTGAACAATCCACCCTTGTAAAATCCTTATCTTCACCGGTTTCCTTTAGATAAATTTCCCTTACTCCCTTTTGAAAATCTATATTCTCCTCATGAATGTCCTGCTTGCCGTGCAAGTAATCTCGGTCTCCGCCATTTCTATCTGCTTTAAGTTTTGCATCCACAAAATTTATTGGCACATCCAGAAAAATATTAATATCCGGTCTTGGAATTTTATAATGTTCATACTCCAGCTTAAGTATCCACTCTCTCAACGCCAGCTTCTCGTCCTCTTTCTTTAGCTTTGAACATTGATAGGCTATATTAGAGTATACATATCTATCTAAAAGGACGCAGAAATCAGCTTGCATCCAAGCTCTTATGACACCGCCTGCATCCGCCCTGTCCAACGCATAAAGCAAGGCCACAAGCTGCGGATGCACCTGATCAATAGTGCCAAAATCTCCACTTAAAAATTTTGCAATCAACTCTCCCCATACTGGTGCATCATAGCGCGGAAAATGCAAATACTTAATTTTCATATTCTTGCTAAAAATATAACTCTTAAGCATCTTAATCTGAGTGCTTTTTCCTGCGCCGTCCAATCCTTCTAAAACTATTAACATTGTCTGCATTTAACGCGGCTGATAATATTAAGCCGCCTCTTGTTATCTTTGTGTTTACAAAGTTAGAAAATATGAAGGAAAATACGCCCATAGTTATGGGTATTATTAACATAAACAGAGAGTCATTTTATGCCTCCAGCAGGCATACATCTCCGGAAGATGTTGCTTGTCATTATGAAAAAATGCTTTATGACGGCGCAAAGATGATAGACATCGGCGCATGTTCAACTCGTCCCGGAAGTACGCCGGTGACATTGGAACAAGAATGGGCTTATCTGAAAGAACCGCTCAAAGAGCTGGATATCAGACATAAGGATAGTAGAGGATTTAGAGATATATTGTCAATTGATACCTTCCGCTCAGAAATTGTACGCAGAGCATATGATATAATCGGAGAGTTTACGGTAAATGACATATATGCAGGAGAGGCTGATTCTCAAATGCTTAAGACAGTTGCCGAGCTTAAACTTCCATACATTGCAATGCACATGCGCGGAACTCCGGATACAATGAACTCTTTGACCGAGTATCCGGACGGAGTTGTAAATGAAGTTATTAGTTGCTTTAAAAAATTTGAGAAAAAAGCCGTGTCCGCCGGAATTGCCGATTTTATAATTGACCCGGGATTTGGATTTGCCAAAACGGTTGAGCAAAATTATAACCTGCTGCAAAATCTGAAAGAGGTTAAGAAGCTGGGACATAAAGTATTGGTGGGCATTTCACGTAAATCCATGATATGGAAACCGTTGGGTATTACGCCGGAAGAGGCTTTGCCAGCTACCTGCGCTTTGAATATGGTTGCTCTATGTCTTGGTGCAGATGTATTAAGAGTACATGATGTTA
>Ga0183101_1000073_pt8 | contig 12330 bp, 14 predicted proteins | sample Biomet3_FD_127790 | JGI IMG/M metagenome (GOLD analysis project Ga0183101, IMG submission 127790) | Microbial communities from bioreactor (seeded with sewage sludge) at LBNL, California, USA - Biofuel metagenome 3 | ecosystem: Engineered > Bioreactor > Anaerobic > Unclassified ... | reverse complement strand
AGCTGGACTGCGGCGGCCGCTCCGGCCGCCTGCGCGCTCCACTGATCGGCCGCCCTGCGGTAGCGGGCGCCGGCGGCCCGCCGGGATTCCACGTCCTCCGACTGGCCGATCACGCGGCAGACATTGCCCTCGGAATCCGCCAGACTGACAAGGATGGCCTCCCGCCAGCGATAGCCGCCATCATCGTAGCGGCCCAGATAGGAAAACGAGCCGCGCCGGGGCTTGATGCAGGCGCTGCGCAGCTCGGAGAGCACCGTCCGCCGGAAATCCGGGTGGATCGAGTCCGACGCGGACAGGGAGCGCCGATAGCCGGTGATGTCCTGCCCCAGCCGCTGCCCGTCCATGCCGATCCGCTCCAGATGCGCGCTGTCGTTCCGGGGATCGTAGTCGAAAAGAACCGCGCCGGGCCGGGCCAGGAGCCCGGAGAGCTCCGCGCGCCAGCGAAGCTCCTCCGCGCCGGCCAGCTCGCCCGTCACGTCGGTGTAGACGGCGAAGACCATGGCGGCTCCCTCCTCCTGAGGCTGCCGCACGGCGGAGACGGCCAGCCGAAGATAGGCTCCGCCCTTGCGCTGAAAGCGGAACGTGCCCTGTCGGAAATCCTCTCCGGCCCTGAGCGCCTCCACCGCGGCAAGAAAGCCGGGCCGGTCCTCGGGGTGGACATGCCAGGCCGTGTCCGCGCCCATCCGCTTTTGCAGCTCCGGCCGGGTGTAGCCGGTTCGGTCGCAGAAACTGCGGCTGACGGTGCACAACTCCGCACCGCCCTCCGGCGGGAGGCGGAACAAGCAGCTGCCGCCCGGCGTGTTTTCAAAAAGGCGGCTGAACCGGGTGCGCAGATCCTCCACCTGGCGGAGGGAGGCGGCAAGCTGCTCCTGCTCCCGGCGCTGGCGGTCGATGTCCAGAATCAGCGCGCGGAATACGGCGGGAGAGCCGTCCGCGGTGCGTACCGCCCGCAGCGACACCCACATCGGCGCGCCGGTCTTGCGGAGAAGCCGAAACTCGTGCTCCACCGGCTGGGAGCAGCGGACTGCGTCCAACAGGCATTGCAGCAGCCCCGGCCAGTCCTCGGCGCAGACAAGAGGAGAGAGATCGGCGGAAAACCGGTTCAGAAATTCCCGGCGGGAATAGCGGGAAAGCTCGCACAGCCGCTGATCGGCGGAGACGCAGCGCACCCCGCGGCCCACCTCCACCAGCGCGATTCCGCCGGGAAGACCGTCCGCCAGCGGATCGGACGCTGGGCCGCGGACCACGGGAGCAGCGGAGCCCCGTTCCTCCAAAACGCAGGCGCAGAGCCCGTACATAGGCTGATAACAGGTAACGGTGAGCTTCCGCCCCCGCACCGTCTCATAGGAAAAGGACGCGGCGGAGCCGGAGAACGCCACCGCCGAGAGGGGAGCCAGCCGCTCCAGGGCCTCCGGCGCGCAGATATCGCACAGCCGCTGGCTTTGCAGGGCCTGGGGCGAGGAGGCCAGCAGCTCCGCGGCGGGCGCGTTGGCAAAGCGGCAGATGAGATCCACCGTCTCGCCGCTGCCGTTGGTGACGACTTCCGTCAGCAGGAAGGGAATGCGGCTGTCCTGAAAGGGCCGCGTAAAATTGTCGAACCGCTTGGACATCTTCCGGCATCTCCTTTCCGCGTTAAAACTCCGCGCATCGAACAACAGATAGGCGCTCGGCCTTTTCTGCGCCGCGCAGAGGGCCCGGCGGGGATCGCCGCGGCCCGTTTCGGTCCCTTAGATTATAGAGAACTTCCGGGCCGGTTGCAACGAAAATCGTCCCGCGCGTAAAAATGGGCACCGCGGAGACGGAACGGCCTTTGCGCCATTCCGCTTCCGCGGTGCTGCTCCCTCTCTTTTCTGCAATTATATTACCACAAAACGGGCCTCTTTTCAAGTCTTGTTCTCCATGCCGCCCGGGTGTATAGAAAATAGAGGAGGTGAGGGCGATGAATCCGAAGGAACTGACAGCCCGCGCGCTTCCGCTGGCGCAGACGCTCCGGGAGCTGGAGCGGTATGCCCCCGCGGCGGAGCGGTTTGGGCTGACGCTGTCGGCGGAGCAGCGGGAGCGTCTGGCCCGCTGCCGGACGGAGGCGCTGCAAAAAACGGGCCGGGTGGAGTTCGGCGAGGGAGTGCTGGGAAAACTGATCCTGGCTTTCTGCGATTCCCCGAACCTCGTTTCGTCGGAGTACGAGGAGACGCTGGCGGAACTTCAGGAACTGTTTTACAGCTTTAAAAACGAGTGCCGCGATCAGGTGACGGACGATGAGTTGATCCTGGCCATGCGGCTGTTTTACGACCGCTTCGGCGGGAGCCTTGACGCGCTGGCGGGTACGGACCGGTCCCGGATGTACCGCGCCGCCCTGACCGGCTGCCTGCCGCCGGAGGAGACCGGGGGCGGAGAGGAGGACGAGGCGGATGAGTGATGTGCTGTATCTGCCGCTTTCGCCGGAGGAGCAGACGCGGTTTCAAACAGGCCTGCTGGAGCTGCTGGCGAGACAGACGGCTCTCTATACGTCGGGACAGAGCAGCTCCGTACCGCTGGAGACGGCGCAGGAGCTGGCAGCCTCCGTGCTGTTTTCTCTGAAACTGAGCGCGGACAGCGGTCCCGAGCGGTGCCGGGAGCTGCTGGGGCAGGGGATGGAGGAGGCGCTGGCGCAGAGCCGTCAGGTCCTGAAAGAGAAAGTTCGGCGGTGCCGGGAGCTGTGGACGGCGGTCTGCGCCCATCTCCCGGAAACGGAAAACGCCCCGATGCTGGAGACTCTCAACAGCATCGGGACGTTTTGGAAGCGGTATGATCTTCGCTTTTTTGCCCACCAGCTGCCGTGCAGCATCGACTATCCTCTGGCGCTGCCGGTGCCGGAGGAGCGGCAGGGAATCGACTATCTCGGCCTCTATCTGGAGCGGCTGGGAATAGAAAACGAATTTCTGCGGCGCTTTCGGTCCCCGGACGTGGCGGCGGCGCTGAGGGCCGGCTGCCCGGAGTTCCGGGAGATCCCGCTCAATCTCTTTGAGCCGCCGGCGGCCAACGCGCTGGGGCGCACGCTTTTGGGCCGCGCCCCGGAGCCGCTGCGCCTCTCTTCGGAGGAATACCGTGCGCTGGCGGCGCGCTTCGCGGACAAGGGGAGCGCGGAGATCGGGCCGGAGCTTGCGTCCGCGGCCCGGGCGCTCTCGGCGCACCTCGGTCTGTCGGCAGGGCAGGGGACCTATCTGGAGAAATTTGCGCGGGGGCTTGCCCCGCGGGCAGCAGCGTGCGCCGGAGACGGGCTGCGCGGAATTTTCTGGGGCTGAGGACCGCGCGTAAAAATCCGTTCGCCGCAGACGGAGCGCGGCGGCCCTTCAGGCGGGAGCTTACGTTCTGCCGCAGCCGTGCTCGCCGCATCCGCCCTCGTGATGCTCGTGGTGCTCGCACAGGACCTCCGGATCATACCGGAGCGTTCCGGCTGCCAGCGCCGCCGCGGCCGCGTCGGCGTCGCCGGTCACGCCGCCGTATAAGCGAATGCCGCTTTCACGCAGCGCCTGCTGCGCGCCGCCGCCGATCCCGCCGCAGATCAGGGTGTCCACGCCTTGCGCTTTCAAAAATCCGGCCAGCGCGCCGTGACCGCTGCCGTTGGTGTCCACGATGCCGGCGGAGACGGGGGCGCCGTTTTCGATCTCGTAGAGCTTAAAGTGTTCCGTATGGCCGAAATGCTGAAAGACCTGCCCGTTTTCATAGGTTACTGCCAGTTTCATGCTGTGCTTCCTTTCTGGATTGGGAGCCGCCCGCGCCTGCAAAAGCGGCGGGCCGTCCCGGTTTGTTTTTTTGATTCAGGACTGTGCCTGCGTTTGAAGCAGCAGGTCGATCACGGGCGCCAGGCCCGGGTCGTCCGCCTGCTCCGTCCTGCCTGCGTCCATGGCTGCGGCCAGCGCAGGGTCGATGGGCAGACGGCACACCGTGGCGATGCCGTGCTGCTTTGCGATCTCGTCGATATGGCTTTCGCCGAAGATGCGGTGGACCGCGCCGCAGGAGGGACATTTGAAATAGCTCATGTTTTCCACCAGCGCCAGCACGGGGATGTGCATCATCCCGGCCATGTTCACGGCCTTTTCCACGATCATGCCCACCAACTCCTGCGGGGAGGCCACCACGACGATGCCGTCCACCGGCAGGGACTGAAAGACGGTCAGGGGCACATCGCCGGTGCCGGGCGGCATATCCACAAACAGATAGTCCACGTCGCCCCAGAGCACGTCCGTCCAGAACTGCTTCACAACGCCCGCGATCACGGGACCGCGCCAGATGACGGGGTCAGTGTCGTGCTCCAAAAGCAGGTTGAGGGACATGACGGAAATGCCGGATTCGCTCTGCACCGGCAGAATGCTGGTTCCGTCGCCCTTCGCCTTTTCCGTAATCCCGAAGGCGCGGGGGATGGAGGGACCCGTGATGTCCGCGTCCAAAACGGCGGTCCGGAAGCCCTCGCGGTTCATCAGCACCGCCAGAAGGGAGGTGACGAGGCTCTTTCCCACACCGCCCTTCCCGCTGACCACGGCGATCACCTTTTTCACATGGGACTGTTCGTTGAGCTTGGCCCGGAAATCGGCCTGCTCCTGCGCGCGTTCCGTGCAGGTTTCCCCGCAGGAAGCGCAGTCGTGACTGCATTGTTCACTCATCGGCTGTTTCATCTCCTGTTAAATTCTCCTGTCTGCGGCAGCGGCCGCAGCCGCAGCTCTCCGCGCTTCCGTCGCACAACACGTAGTCTCCGCCCTCAATGCGCAGCTCTTTTCCATTGACCAGACACTCCGCCAGTTTGGAGCGCGCGCTGTTGTAGATCGCCTGGACGGTGGTGCGGGCCACGTTCATCCGCAGGGCGCACTGCTCCTGCGTCGCGCCCTCCAGATCAATGAGCCGGATGGTCTCGAATTCATCCAGCGTCATAGTGATCGTCTGCTGCGCGCCGCTGCCGTCCTGGGGGCCGAAGCGCCCGCAGCCCGGCATGGCGCAGATACGGCGGCGCTTGCATGGCCTTGGCATGAAGACCCCTCCTTGTTATTGACATATGCCGGTTATGTCGCCTATTATACCGCTATTTTGACATATGTCAATAATTATTTTCGGAGCGCCCGGAGCAGCTGCGCGCAAAAAAGCGCACCGCCCGAAAAGGCGGTGCGCCTGGACTGCCGGAAACGCTCAGCTGTGCTGATATTTCCCGATTTTCTGGTCGATGGTCAGAATCTCTCCCTCGGGACGGTAGACTACCTTGATGTACGCGGAGACCTTGGGCGCGCCGGCCCGGACGGCGACGTGCTGGCACTCTTTTGCGATCTCCATGAGCTGATCGTAGCTCTCGCCCTCGATCGTCGTCTCAAAGGGACCCACTTCGTAGCGGAGCCCGGTGCCGGCGATGTAGGCGATGACCTCGTCCACCATGCGGCACAGCTCCCGGTCGTTTTCCGCCTGCGGAAGCACCTGAATGGCAATACTTGCGCTCATTTTGCGTTCCTCCTTAAAAACTGCGGATGGTCTCATCCGCCAAATTGCTGAGCTGATCCCAGTGCCGGCCGGCGCTCTCGTCATAGACGCCGACCACATAAAACCCCGCCCGCTTCGCAGTGTCCGCCGCGAACAGCGCGTCCTCGTAGACTGCGATCTCTCCGGCGGGAGCACCCAGGCGTTTTGCCGCGGCGAGGTAGACGTCCGGCCTGTTTTTTCCCGCGCCGACACGCTCGCAGGAGAGAAGAAATTCAAAACGGGGGAGAACGCCCAGACGCCGCAGGCAGGCCTCCGCCAAAGGCTCGGACGTGGCGGAAGCGACGCACATCCGCACGCCGTCCGCGCTCAGCGCCCGCAAATAGTCTTCCACGCCGCTCTTGAGCGGAATGTCGCTGCGGTAATGCCGCTCCATCAGGGCGTTCATCTCCGCGGCGATGCTCTCCGGCGTGCCGGAGAGGGAAAAGGTCCTGAGAAACAGCGCCGCCGATTCCGTCATAGTCATGGGCTTGATCCGTTCCAGAATGTCCTGCGGGATCTGCGCCACGCCCCGGCTGTTCAGATATTCCGAGGAAAGACGCCGCCAGTACGCCATGGAGTCCACCAGCGTCCCGTCCATGTCGAAAATGGCGTACCGCTTATTCATGGGCGACCATTTTCCGGGACAGACGCGCCAGCGCCGCCGTGGCCGCGCCGGGGTCCTCCGCGGCAAAGATGGCGGACACCACCGCGACGCCGTCCACGCCGCTGCCGGAGAGCTCCATCAGGTTGGCGGCGCTGATGCCGCCGATCGCCACTACGGGAATACGCACGGAGCCGCTGATCTCCCGCAGCTTTTCAAGGGAGAGGCTGCGGGCGTTTTTCTTGGTGCTGGTCTGGCATACGGCGCCCACGCCGATGTAATCGGCTCCGGCGGCCTGCGCGGCCCGGGCCTCCTCCACCGTTCCGGCGGAAATGCCCAGGATCTTGTCCGGCCCGATCATGGCGCGGATATCCCGCCCGCGGATGTCGGACTGCCCCACGTGTACGCCGTCCGCGTCGATGTCCAGCGCGATCTCCACGCTGTCGTTGACCACAAACGGAACGCGGGCTGCCGCGCAGAGCGCCTTCAGTTCGGCAGCCTCCCGCGCAAAAGCCGCCGGGTCCAGATCCTTTTCGCGGATCTGAAGGAACGTGGCCCCGTTTTTCAGCACGTTGGCGCATACGCCGGAAAGGGTCTCACCCTCCTTCAGCCACGCCCGGTCCGTCACCGCGTAAAGCAGCATGGAGCTCCGAATTTCCTCCTTAGAAAATTTCATAGCGAACGCCCTCCAAAAGTTGTTTTTCTGTCAGATTGAACATTGCGTCGATGAGATCGGTGCGGAAAGTGGCGTTTCCGGTCCCGTTTTTCAGTCTGCGCGCCTCCGCCGCCTCTCCGCAGACGCCCATGGCCGCTGCGGCGGAACAGGCGGCGGAAAAGCAATCCTCCGGCATGGCGCCGCAGAACGCGCCCATCAGGGCCGTCAGCATACAGCCGCTCCCGGTGATGCGGGTCATAGTGGCGCAGCCGTTGCGGAGAACGACCGTCTGCGTTCCGTCGGAGAGAACGTCCAGCGCCCCGGAGATGGCGATGACGCTTCCGGTTTTCTGCGCCAGCGCCCTTGCAAGAGCGACGGCGGAGGAAAGGTTTTCCTCCGTGACCGCGTCCAGGCGGCTCACATCCACCCCGCTGCCGGAGGTGTGCTGTCCCGCGAGAAAGCGGATCTCCGAGGCGTTGCCGCGAATGACGGCGAAGCGCACCTCTCGGAGCAGGCGCTCGCCCGCCTTCCGGCGCAGCTGGGTCCCGCCGACGGCCACCGGGTCCAGCACCACCGGCCTGTTCAGCCGGTTGGCCTGCTTCCCGGCCAGAACCATGGCGTCGGTCTCCTCGATCACGCCCAGATTGCACACCAGCGCCTGCGCGCCGGACACGGCCTCCTCGACCTCCCGGATGTCATGGGCCATGGAGGGGGAGCCGCCTGCGGCCAGAATGATGTTGGCGCAGTCGTTGACCGTCACAAAATTGGTGATGCACTGCACCAGCGGAGTCGTTTCGCTCACGCGGCGCAGGGCCGCTCCAAAGTCGATCATGCCGCCCGCCTCAGTTCAGCGATGCCTGCATCCGGTTTAGCGTGCCGGTGCGCTTCAAAACCAGCAGCACCGCCACGCCCATTCCCGCGCCGACCATTGCCGACGGCGTGTAAAAGGGAATGTAGTAAAAGGGGGACTGGGCGTCCAGCCCGTAGAACAGCTTCATCAGCGGGTAGGATGCCATTGCGCCGCAAAATCCGGTGCCGATCACCTCACCCACGAACACGAGATAGATATTTTTTGTTTTTCGGTAGAGCAGTCCGCCCAGAATCGGTCCAAAGACCGCGCCGGTGACGGCCTGAATGGTGCGTCCGGTCATCATGCGCATGACGCCGCAGAGGAACGCGCTGGCGCAGGCATACCAAGGCCCCAGCAGCACGGCGGCCAGCACGTCCACAAAATGCTGAAAGGGGGCCATGGCCGGAAAATAGACGCAGGTGTTCAGCACGAAAGCCAGGCACGCGAACATGGCGGTGAGCACGATCTTATGGGTGGTCATTTTTGCAGTGGATTCTTTCATAGTGACACTCCTTTTAAAATACAGGGGAGCGGCCGATCACGACCGGTGATCTCCCAAATCAGCGGCGCTTTCTTTCGCGGAGCACTCCCAAAATCGGACGCGGTTTCCGCCCCTGAGGGACGTTCGCCGCGGCGGCGCGCAGAGAAGCACTCCGGTTCGGCGCGGACAAAACGCGGGGATAACTTCACATCCTTTCCCGATCGAGCGCAAAAAAACAGGAGGCGCCAAACACGGCGCCTCCAAAAATCATACTGCTACGACTTCCTACGGCGGCATTATCCGCATCAGGTTTAAAGGGTCGAAGGTCACACCTTCCTCTCAGCCTGTTTTACAAGCACCCCTGCTATTTGATTGTGCGTTTATTATAGACCGCCTGCTTTTAAAATACAAGGGGAGAACCTTATAAAAAATCCGGTCTCTGCCGCCGCGGACTTGTCATACAGCACGCGGAACGTGATCTTGACCGACATGTACGCCTTGAGGCGGAGGCGCTGCGCCGGTTTTGGGCGCTTTGCACATAACGGGATGGCCGGACCCTGACAGAGATGTAAAAAAGGCGTCCGGCGCGGAAAAACGTTCCGTGCCGGGCGCCTCTGATGGGAAAAACGGAGGACAGGCCGCCTGCGATCACCGTCTGCCCCACCGGCCGATCATCGGTGATCGACTTCGTGCATATGGGCGATCAGGTCCAGGATCTTGTTGGTGTAACCCCATTCGTTGTCGTACCAGGCGATCAGCTTGACGAAGTTGTCGTCCAGCATAATGCCGGCCGTCTCGTCAAAAATGCAGGTCTGGGAAAAGCCCGTCAGGTCGGAGGAAACCACCTGGTCGCGGGTGTAGGCAATAATGCCTTTCATGCTGTTGCGGGAGGCGTTTTCCATCGCCACGCAGACGTCGTGATAGGAAGCCGGGTGCTTCAGCCGCGCCGTCAGGTCCACCACGGACACGTCGTTGGTGGGGACGCGGAAACTCATGCCGGTCATCTTTCCCTTCAGCTCCGGAATGACCATGCCCACGGCTTTGGCGGCGCCGGTGGTGGAGGGGATGATGTTGCCCAGCACGCTGCGGCCGGTTCGCCAGTCGCGGCCCGCACGGGCGTCCACGGCCTTCTGTTTGGCGGTGGCGGAGTGGATGGTGGACATGAGCGCCTGCTCGATGCCGAAGGTGTCGTTCATGACCTTGGTCATGGGCGCCAGGCAGTTGGTGGTGCAGGAGGCGTTGGAGACCACGTCCATATCGGGGGTGTAGTTCAGGTGGTTGACGCCCATAACGAAAGTGGGGGTGATCTCATCCTTGGCGGGAGCGGAGATCACGACCTTTTTGGCGCCGCCCTTGAAGTGGGCCTGCGCTTTTTCCGTCGAGCAGTACACGCCGGTGGATTCAATAATGTACTCGGCGCCGCAGTCGTCCCAGTGGATATTGTTGGCGTCGTCCTCGCTGTAAACCCGGATCTTCTTGCCGTTGATAATCAGATGCCGGTCGTCCCGTTCCACCGTGCCCTGAAACGTCTTGAAAACCGAGTCGTACTTGACCTGATAGACCATGTAATCCAGATCGGCATTCCGCAGATTGATGCCGCAGATCTGATAGGAATTGCAGCCCCGCTCCACCATGACCCGCAGAGCCACCCTGCCGATGCGTCCAAACCCGTTGATGCCAACTTTGATAGCCATTCCGCTGTCTCCTTGCTGTCTCCATATTTTGCCGGCGGCCACGGAGATGTCCCGGCAAGTGCAAATCCATTATAACACACAGTACGGAAATTTGCCCTGTTCGTTGCGTAAAATTACGTAGTTTTTTGTTTCGTCTCCTTGTGTGTTTTGCACAGTGGACGTCGGCCTGTTTCAGGAAGAAACGACTTTATTCGGCACGATCCGACATAAAAAGGGAATTCTTATTGTTTTTTTGTTTTAAATTTGCTATGATACAACCACGCCGGCAGACATTTCCACGGTTTTCCGGGAGAATTCCACAAACCCTATAAGTACCTCTCGGGAAAGGAGCTTTTCATGGAGTCTCACGATGATGCGAATCTTCTGGCCGAGCTGTTCCCCGAAATTGCGACGCAGCTGCGCTCCGCGCTGGGCAATATCCATTTTGCCGCGGCTGCGCTGGCGCCGGCGGAAGCGCGGGAAAAATCCCCGGAAGTGGATGCCAGGGCCGCGCTGCTGGACCAGAGTTATTATCAGCTTCTCCGGCTGGTGGACAATCTCTCCGCGGCTGCGCTGTTCAGTCAGAAGACGCCCCTGACCGTTCGGGACCAGGACATCGTCAAACTGACGGGCGACCTCTGCCGCCGCTGCGATTCTCTGGCCGAGCTGCTGGGCATCCACCTGGAATTTGTCTGCGCAATGTCCGCTCATGTCTGCGCGTTTTCAAAAGAAGGAGTGGAGCAGCTTTTATACCAGCTTCTCTCCAACGCGTTTAAATTTACGCCGCGCGGCGGCTGCGTAACGGTGGAACTGAAGGCCGGCGGCAGTCATATGCTGCTTTTGTCCGTGTCGGATACCGGCTGCGGCATTCCGCCGGAGATACTCCCAACGCTGTTTGACCGCTATCTGCACAAGGAACTGATGAATCCGCCGCCCCACGGTTTTGGGCTGGGACTTCCGCTGTGCCGCCGGATTGCGGAGGAGCACGGCGGCAGCGTGGTGGCGGAATCCACCGTGGATGCGGGGACCAGCGTCACCGTGTCCCTGCCGGACCGCGTGTGCGGCGTTACCAGCGTCTCCGATGTGCCTTTCGACTACGCCGGCGGTTTTAACCATACCCTGCTGGCCCTTTCGGACGCACTGCCGCCGGAGGCGTTTTACCTGCGCAATCAATAAGCGATTTGCGCCGGGGGCGGAAGCTCCCGGCACGTTTCCTGCCCGGAGGGCAGAGCTTTTTAAGAGTGGAAGGAGGACCTGCGGGCATGGGCGGAGGAAAGGTTGCCGTCGCCATGAGCGGCGGCGTGGACAGCGCCGGGGCGGCGCTGCTGCTGCGGGAGGCCGGATATGAGGTTTCCGGCGTCACGCTGCGTCTGCATCGCTTCACAGGCCGGAGCGGCCTGTGCGGCTCCGACGGGGAGATCGCCGCAGCACAGGCGGCGGCCCGCGCGCTGGGGCTTCCCCACGCCGTGGTGGACCTGTGCCCCCTGTTCCGCACCGCCGTCATGGACCGGTTTGTGGCGGAATACGCGGCGGGCCGTACGCCCAATCCCTGCATCGACTGCAACCGGACCGTCAAATTCGGCGCGCTGCTGGACTGGGCGCTGGAGCATGGCGCGGATTTTCTGGCGACGGGACATTACGCCAGGGTCCGGTACGACGCGGCGTCGGGCCGCTGGCAGCTTCTGCGGGGCCGGGACGGCCGGAAAGACCAGAGCTATGTCCTCTATCAGCTGACCCAGCGGCAGCTTTCTCACCTGCTGCTGCCGGTGGGAGAATATGAAAAGACGGCGATTCGGGAGAAAGCGGCGGAGTGCGCGCTGCCCAACGCGGAAAAGCCGGACAGCCAGGACATCTGCTTTGTCCCCGACGGGGATTATGTGCGCTTTTTGCGGGAGTACGGCGGATTGAATCCCGTTCCGGGCGATTTCGTGGATGAGAACGGCCGGGTGCTGGGCCGCCACCGCGGACAGGAGTGCTATACATTGGGACAGCGCAGGGGCCTGGGCGTCAGCGCGGACGAGCCGGTATACGTTGTGCGCAAGGGCCCTGCGGGCGGCCCCATCGTGCTGGGCCCGGAGCGTGCGCTTTACAGCGACACCCTGACCGCGGAGAACGTCAACTGGGTCAGCGTTCCGCAGCCGGACGCTCCGCTGGAGGTCGCCGCCAAGACCCGGTACAGCCAGCGGGAGGCCGCCGCCGTGGTGGAGCCGCTGGAGTCCGGCGCGGTGCGCGTCCGCTTTGCCGAACCTCAGCGGGCCGTTACGCCGGGACAGTCCGTGGTTTTTTATCAGGGCGACCTGGTGGTTGGCGGCGGCGTTATTCGGGGCTGAAAAGAACAGGGCGGGGCGGAGGAACTGCGTCCTTCCGCCCCGTCGTTTTTCTGATTTTATCGGTCACTGGTCAGCCAGATATCCTGATAGATCAGATCGTCCAGATCGCCGCCGCACTCTGTCTGCGGGTCCATGTTGGTTCCTCCTTCGCGTTCGTATCTTGCTCAGTATACGCGGACGCAGGGAAGAAATTGCACGGATTCGTGCAACAGAGGCGATGTTTTTAAAAAAGATGCGGAGCGGGAAACGGCTTTCAGCCGTT
>Ga0183101_1002557_pt1 | contig 12342 bp, 9 predicted proteins | sample Biomet3_FD_127790 | JGI IMG/M metagenome (GOLD analysis project Ga0183101, IMG submission 127790) | Microbial communities from bioreactor (seeded with sewage sludge) at LBNL, California, USA - Biofuel metagenome 3 | ecosystem: Engineered > Bioreactor > Anaerobic > Unclassified ... | reverse complement strand
TGAGTATCGTTTATTGTAACTTCTATAGAGCCTTCAATAACATAAGCTATTTCTACATATGGATGTAAGTGTGGAGGAAAACTGAAATTTTCTAAAATTTTTGAACTAAAAAAGTTTTGATCACCAGATTTATTCGCTTCAAAAAATGGATACATATAAGACCTCCAAATATTTAATATATATAATTAGTATGTAGATAATTCAATGGCATTACAATATATTAATAGAAACACAATCCTTGCAAAATTCTAAGAAGACCGATTGTAAATAATAATGTACACTTAAATTAAATTTAACATAAAAAATATAACATGCACTGCAATATATGTCTATATTGGGTTAATATATTGCCAGCTTAATTTATTAAATCCATGTAATATTGAAGTAAACAAAAGAAGGAGAGTTTTAAATTATGTCTGTAAAATATGTACATGATATGACTGAAGGTAATGAAGTTTCCCATATTATAAAATTCACTTGGCCAATGCTTATAGGCAATGTATTTCAGCAGTTTTATAACTTGATTGATTCAATAGTTGTAGGAAAGTTTGTTGGTGCTAATGCTTTAGCCGCAGTAGGTGCTTGTGGATCTCTAAGTTTTCTTTTTTTCTCTGTATGCTTGGGATTGTCTGTTGGTATAGGTATAATCATTTCTCAATATTTTGGAGCCAAGAAGGAAGAACAAGTAAAGAGAGCCATTGCCAATTCAACTTATGTGATTGGTGCATCTGGTGTTGTTATGAGTATATTAGGAGTTGTTTTTGCTCGTCAAGTTTTACAACTTTTGAATACACCACCTGAAATTTTAAATGATTCTGTAGCTTTTTTAAGAATAGCATCAGGAGGAATGATCGCTGTAGCATCCTATAATGCTATAGCAGCAATACTTAGAGCATTAGGTGACTCCAGTACACCTTTAGTTTTTCTAATTATTTCTTGCGCAATTAATGTTGTATTAGATTTAATCTTTGTGCTAAAATTTGGACTTGGTGTATCAGGTACTGCCTATGCTACTGTTATTTCTCAGGCATGTGCAGCAATTGGCTGCTTGGTATTTGCCTTGATCAAGAATCCATATTTTAAATTAAAGAAAGAACACTGGAAAATAAGTGAATCAATCATAACTAAATGTATAAGGATTGGAGTACCTGTAGCAGCTCAGAATTCACTGATTGCTGTTTCATTAGTAGCGCTTCAGAGTGTAGTAAATGGATTTGGAGAGACAGCTGTTGCAGCATTTACAGCTACTAGTAGAGTAGAACAGCTAATACAGCAGCCGTTCAATTCATTAGGGGCAGCTATGTCTACATTTGCAGGTCAAAATATGGGAGCTAATAAACTTGATAGGGTAAAAAAAGGATATCACAAAAGCATTTTAATAGTAGCTGGATTTAGCCTTTTAGCATTTATTGCAGCTCAATTTGGCGGTCAGGCTATAATGGAAGTGTTTGTTAAAGATGAATCAGTAATAAATCTTGGAGATAAAGCAATAAGAATTACAAGTTGTGCATACTTTCCTCTTGGAATGATTTACGTTACAAGAGGTGTACTCAATGGTACAGGGGATGCATTTTATGCTATGGTTAACGGTTTTGTTGAAGTGGCTGGAAGAGTTGGATTTTCAAGCGGACTAGCTATGATTCCTTTTCTAGGAGTTTGGAGTGTATGGGTAACTAGTGGACTAACTTGGACTATTACGGCTATAGCAAGCGTAATACGTTACAGACAAGGTAAGTGGCAAGATAAATCCATAGTTAAACCAGTTGAAAAAACTATAGAGTACAAAAAGTGTGCCGAGGGTAAGTAAATGAACATTAGATAAAGTTCTGTAAGAAAAAGAAGAACAAGTTAAAATAATTTTAGGGCAAATATTGACTACAAAAAGGCTGCGTTTTACGTAGCCTTTTTATTTGGATATTTACGCTTTGTCTGTGCTATACAGTTAAATATCCCAACTAGAAATAAGAATTATGATTTTTGGGGGCCAGTATCTTGAATAAAACTTTTATATAGATAAATAATTTAAGAATTTGATTTATTAGATGAACATATTTACAAAGTTACTAAAACATTAAGTTCATATTTTCATGCTTTTCAGAACAAAATGTTTATGATTTCAGTAAGTTATCGCATAAATCTAGCTTTATAGATAACACAATTATAAACTATGAAATATTCTCCGACTAGAAATGAGTAATATACTTTTGTGGAATGTTTTATTGGTAATTTTGATGGATGTGATTCTTTGGCTATAAGTTGTTCCAAATGTGCTAGTTCAAAGCTTGTTCTTTGAGGCTAGCACTTTGGGTGCAACTTTATAGCCTTAGAATCACCCATTGAAATTACCTAGAAACTGGAACAAAAGTATATTACTCATTTCGGTTAGGTATACTCATAAGTATAGCTTATAGTTAGTTTATCTATATACATAAACTAATTAGAATAGTATAATCATTCTGTTAATGATATTTTAGTAAAAGTAATTTTTAACTTTACTTTTAGGGAGGAATTGTTTTGTCAGAAAAAAATAAAAAATATAATATCACTAAGGCTTCAAATTTGAAAGTTAACGAGAGTTCTGGAGCTGTAGTTGAAGCTGAAAAGCCTTTATCACAGTCAATGTTATGGAAATTGCAGACAGAATTCTTTGCAAACCAAGGTCCAGAGGCTTGGATTAAAGGTATTGTACCACAATATATAACAACCAATCCGTATATCGCAAATCAATACGCTAAAACTGTCTTTGGATATTTGCGAGACTATGTTGCAAGAGAAGATGTAGATAAAAATACTGTTATATATATTATGGAGCTTGCAGCAGGAGTTGGACGATTTACTTATACGTTTCTAAAAAGATTTTTACATATGATTGAAAATTCTTCGTTAAAAGATATAAAGTTTAAATACATAGTAACGGATTTTGCTGAAAGAAATATTGAATATTGGCAGAATCATAGCTTCTTAAGTCCTTATTTCGAAGCTGGAATACTTGATTGTGCAACTTTTGATATATCTAGGGATGATGAAATTAAACTTAGACATAGTGGTGAAGTACTATCAAAAGGGAAAATGAAGAATCCTTTAATTCTATTTGCTAATTATACTTTTGACAGTCTTCCACAAGATACTTTTTATGTTAATAACGGAGAGATTTATGAAGGAGTAATAACAATAACTTCTCCAGACGAAAAAGGAGATCCTAATGATAAATCAATTCTTGCAGGATTAGATTATTATTATACAGATAAAAAAATTGATGGGAATAGTTATTACGAAGATAAGAATTTAAATGATGTTTTGATGCATTACAAAAATTCTTTAGAGGATACAGCATTCTATATGCCTATAATTGGATTAAGATGTATTTCAAGATTAAGAAAGTTGTTTAATGATGATGTAATTTTGATATCTGCTGATAAAGGTTATAAGAATGAAGAAAGTATGGATAAAAATTATCATCCATTTTTATCAAAGCATGGATGCATTTCTATGACGGTAAATTTTCATGCTATAGAGTTATATTTTAAAGAACTTGGTGGAAAAGCAATACATAGTATATATGAACACGAAAACATAAATGTGTCTCTATTTATGGTAAGTAATAGTGATAATGATTTTATTGAAACTTCAATGGCTTACAATGAAATTATAGAAAGTGTAGGGCCTGATGATTTCTATATAATGAAAAAAGCAATTATGCCTTTGAGTAACTCCTTGACAACTAAGGAACTTTTGACTTTTCTAAGATTTACAGTATGGGATTCAAGAACTTTGCTTGAGTTATACAATATTTTAATTGAAAGAATAGAAAATGAAGAAAACTTCCCTAAAGATGAACTTGCTGATGCTATCAATAAAGTTTGGGAATACTATTTCCCTATTGGTGAAGAAGGCGACTTAGGATATTATTTTGGTTCTATATTAGGTTATCTTGGCTATGATAATGATGCACTAAAGCTTCTAGAATCTTCACTAGAGTTTTACGGTGAATGCCCAGAAACAAATTACGAAATTGCACTTTGTTATTATAATTTACAACAAATTGATAAGGCCTTAGAGTATACAGAGAAGTCTATTGAATTAGATCCAGATTTTGAACAGGGTAAAAACTTAAAAAATATAATTGAAGATATATTAAGCGATAACTAAAATTTTAATTAAACTTCATTTGATGCTAGTATAGTTTTATGGACACATTCTTGAAATAAATTATAATTAAAGTAAGAGAGGTGTGTCCGAATGAGAAGGAAAAGTTATACAGAAGATTTTAAGAAAATGATAATCGAGGTCTACAACACTGGAAAACCGATTAAAGAAATCTGCAAAGAATATGGCGTTTCAACAACATCACTTAATAACTGGATCAATCAAGTTCAGCCAAAAGAGAAAATATCTAAGAAACCAATAATAACTAGTAATAAGATCAGAAATAATGAAATAAAAGGCGAAAAAGATGTTGAAGAGATTTCTAAGTTAAAAAAAGAAAATGAAAAAATTAGAATGGAACTTGAAATCTTAAAAAAAGCTATAGCCATATTCTCAAAAGACCAAGAGATATAATTAAATTCATTGATGACAATAAATCGATCTATCCAGTAAGATTGATGTGTAAAGTCCTACACATGCCCAAAAGTACTTATTATCAATCTCATCACTATACTCCGTCCCGAAGGACGTTGGAAAATGAAAATCTAAAAGATCAAATATTTAAAATTTATACTGAAAGCAATCGCAGGTATGGTGCGCCCAAAATTCAAAAAATCCTTGAACAATCAGGACATAAAATTAGTATTAAGAGAGTTCAACGCTTTATGAAGCAGTTAAGTATACATTCGATAGTAATTAAGAAATTTAGACCTGCAAAAGCTAATAGAAAAGTTATAGAACGTAAAAATCTCCTTAAGCAAGATTTTACTACTAATAAAATAAACGAGAAATGGGTTGGAGACATAACTTATATTTATACCCTAAAAGATGGATGGTGCTATTTAGCATCTGTTATGGATTTATACACAAGAAAGATAATTGGATATTCATTTTCAAAAACAATGGATGCTTCCGTAGCGATAGCTGCTTTAGATAATGCGCATACACTTCAACAGCCTGTCGGCTCCGTTATTTTTCACTCTGACCTTGGAGTACAATATACGAGCACAGACTTTCTTAATAGATTAAAAAAATACAAAATGAAAAGCTCTAATAGCAGAAAAGGATGCCCTTATGATAACGCCTGTATTGAGTCTTTTCATTCAATTTTGAAAAAAGAACAAGTGAACAATGTTCAATACTTGGATTTTGAAAGCGCCAAACTAGATTTATTTATATTTATCGAATCATGGTATAACCGTAAAAGAATTCATGGTTCTATTGGTTATATTACTCCACAAATGAAAGAGGATTTAGTAAATAGAATAATTTAATAAAAATGTGTCCAAATTATTGACCTAGGGCCAATTTCTTCTTAAAAACATTCCAATAAACCTTTAAAACTTTTTAAGAATAAATGAGTTTTAGTGATTTAAATAAATACATCTTTAAACAAAAATGTATTCAAACGAAACATTTTTTAAATAAAACAATAAAAAAAGTTAACAATATTCATTTATGAAAAAGTGGGAAGCACAACCGTGAATTTTTATAATTTATTGGAAACATGCGGGTTTAGTGGATTAAAAGATCATTATAAAAACAGATGTGAATTAGGAAAAATTATTCTAATTCACATCTGTTTTTTTACTCAAGAGCTTAGTAAAATTCAAATCAATTATTTTATTTAATAAACTTATAACGCATTATGTTATATAAATTGAAAATGGTAATTCTTATATACTTCCATATGTTATAAAATATTTTATAAAAACTTATTAGACGTTATGCTTTCGATTTTTGGATTTAGTTGGAATATAAATTCATAAATAATAATATTATTATAACAGCTAAATTTCTAAAAGGGATAATTGCTCTTAAATAATAAACTTTCTTTAATAATCGATAGCATATTATAAAAATCTGGAGGTGTATAGAGAAATGACAAAGATTAAGACAGTACAGGAAGCAGTAAAAAATATTAAAGATGGCATGAAGATAATGACAGCAGGTTTTTTAGGAGTGGGTGCTCCATTAAAGATGATAGACGCGCTAGCGAATACAAATATTAAAGATCTTACACTTATTCAAGCTGTATCAGCTCAACCAGGAGAGACTCATGATGTTGGTAAGCTCATAGCAAATAAACAAATAAAAAAATTTGTAGGGGCACATATTGGTACTTGCCCTGAAGCACAAGAACAATATAATGCAGGCACATTAGAAGTAGAATTTATACCTATGGGAACCATAGTTGAATGTATACGGGCTGGTGGCGTTGGACTTGGCGCAGTTATAACACCAACTGGACTTGGTACAGAAATCGAGAAGGGAAGAGATAAACTTAGTGTAGATGGAAGGGAATATTTAGTATTTCCAGCTATAAAAGCAGACGTTGCATTAATTAAAGGCTATAAAGCTGATAAGTTCGGAAATATTGTATATAGAGGAACAACAAAAGGGACAAATACAAGTATGGCACTTGCTGCTGATTTAGTTATAGCTGAAGTGGATGAAATCGTTGAGGTGGGCGAAATCCCTCCTGATAGTGTTGGAACACCGGGTATATTAGTAGATATAATAGTTCAAGGTGATTCTTTTGAAGATAGAAGAAAATATTTTGAAGATTTATGGATAAGAACTGATAAAATGAGATAGGGGTGAAAATGATGAATGGTAAAGAGATAATTGCAAGAAGAATCGCAAAAGAGTTTAAAGAAGGAATGGTTGCTAATTTAGGATTTGGTATACCTAATATGGCGGCTAATTATTTACCAAAAGGAATGGAAATAACACTACAATGTGAAAATGGCGCATTGAAGTTTGGCGCAACTCCAAAGATAGGAGAATCTGACCCAGATCTAGCTAATTCAGGTGGATCTCCAATCACTTTACTACCAGGATCATCAACCTTTGATATGGATTTATCTTTTGCAATAATAAGAGGTGGACATGTTGACATAACTGCATTAGGAGCTTTAGAGGTAGATCAAGAAGGAAATATTGCAAATTGGCAAATTCCTGGAGTTTTTTCGCCTGGTATGGGAGGCGCAATGGATCTTTTAGTGGGAGCTAAATATGTAATAGCTGCATTAAGCCATAATGATAAAAAAGGGAATCCAAAAGTATTGAAGAAATGTACATTACCTTTATCGGCTGCCAAATGTGTTAATCTAATAATTACAGATAAAGCGGTTATGAAAGTTACAGATAAAGGATTAGTTCTAATAGAAGTAGCACCAGGTTTAACTGTTGATGAAGTGGTGAAAACAACAGATGCCGATTTAATAATAGCTGATAATGTTAAGGAAATGGAAATATAAATCTGAAGTAAAAGTTGTTTCTATCCTTGCTTGCTATGAGCTTTCTTTCGTGCATTCAGGGATGGTCTGTTAATCAGTTACTAGAATTTTATAATTATCTTTCTAGAAGCTGCGTAACAGACCATCTTATCTTTTGATAACCTATACTATATAAAAAAGCATATTATTATGTTTATTCTACTCTAGATTTCAATGCTTCAGCCATTGAAATTTTGTTTATCTTTTTCCTGCTAAGTAATTTCGAGAGTTCAAAAGTTAAGTATATTATGACGAAACCAATTATAATATAGATATAATCAAGTGTTACTGGAAAAGATATGCTCATTTCTTTTGTCATTGATTTAAATAGTGCAGTTAAGGAACCAAGTAGGAGAGGTACTCCTAGTATGTAACCAAGCACAACTATAAACCTGGAACTATTTAAAATTAATGAGTAAATCTCTTTTTTTCTATAACCTAAAACCTTTAAAAGAGAAATATTATCTTTATTTTCCTCTATAGTTAGAGAAGTAACAACATATATTACAATAAGCCCGATTATAAAGGATATGAAAGCTATACTTCCTATTATTGCTTGGAGCGGTTTTGTCATTGTATCAAAGGCTTTTTTCATATCATCAACAGTTACAATTGTTAAAAGTTTATTTTCTGGAATGTCTATTTTTTCCGTGCTCCATAATCCAATATAACTTCCAGAAGGGAAGCCAATCATACTATTAAGACTGTCTAATGGCATATAAATATATTGGCCTACAAACGTTTCCGCAATGCTATCAACTGTTATGCTGTATTCTTTTGAATCCAATCTATTAATTACTTTTAATGTATCTTTGGGCGCTATATTAAGCTTATCAGCTAAAGGTCTTGTAACGATGATTCTATCAGGTTCCAATATATTACCTGATCTATCCTTAAATGAAATATATTTAGAATCTGTACTTACGCCATATACTGTAAAATTAGTTTTATCATCATGTTTCATTGAAAATGGCATTTCCAAGAAAGGTTCTCCTTTTTCTGGCTCACCATTTTGGATAGAGTTAAATACATAATGATAATTATACTTAAAGGCTTCATTAAAGGATTCTTTAAGTAAGGAGTCCATTGAGCTCTTAGATGCAAAGCCCATGAGCAGCAGCATTGCTGACATAACTATGCCAAGTAACAGAAATATGCTTCTAGGTATGCTTCTTAGGAGCTCACGTATTTTAAATTTAGTATTAAAATTGAATCTTTCAAGGTTTACTTTTCTTTCTAAGAAACCAATCTTATTCTTTTCAGCCCCACCTCGCATTAGCTGTATTGGTGAATTTTTTAGGGATTTATTAACTACAAAGTAACTGCAGATTACTAAGAAGAAAATTGGAAGTAAAATGCTTACTATAATATAGCTTATATCATAGCTTAAAGAGCCTACTGGAATATTGAAGAATGACACATAATAGTTCATCATAGGTCTTAAGGCTAGTAATCCAAGGAGAGTTCCTAGGATACCGCCTACAAGTGCAATGATTATTGGGTATAGGAGATAATGCTTCATAATCTCTTTTTTTCTATACCCCAAGGCATAAAGAGTTCCTATAACAACAGCTTCTCTCTTTAACATTCTATACATAACAATTCCAGTTAATATGCAGGTTAAAAGAAGTACAGCTATAGGCATGGAAGAACTCATTTTATCAATGCCAGAAAGCTTTGCTGTAAAATATGTAATTCTTGGATTGTCACTTGTATTCATCCAGCTGAGAAGAATAATATTTTCATTTCTTAGATAATCTTTAAACTCTGATATCTTGCTATCTATATTACTTCTATCGCCATTAAATCTTATTGAATAAGAAACATTGCCTTTATTTAAACTATTAAAGTCCTCTTTACTTATAACAGCTACTCCAAAGTTGCTTGGATCATTCATTATGTCTGATTCGCTTTTTAAGGGATAGATATAGTTAGGAAGAGACATAAAACCTGATATTATAAAATTCCTATCATTAATTTCTATGCTATCTCCAATATCTAATTTGTTAGCTCTTCCATATGATGGATCTATTAGAATCTCACCACTATTTAGAGCTTTTCCTTGAATTATAGCAGGGATATTAACCTCATTATTTTGACTGAATATTCTTAGGGTTTTATCTTCTGATACCAAGTAGTCAAATGACTTTGTTTCCTCAATACTCATATTAAATTTTGTTTCCAGAGCTTTAATATTATTTATTCTTGGAATAGCTGTAAAACTTGAATCTTCTTGATTATAATCTTTTTCAAAGGAAGAAGATAGTTTTGTAAGATTTCTCGAAACCAAGTTAAACATTGTAAAAAGCAGACAGCTAAAAACGATAAGTAGTAATGAGCCCATATATTGTGATTTGCTTTCCAGCATGTTTCGTTTGATTTTTTTATTAATAATCATTACCACTCAATCCTTTCTGCAGGCATTGCGATGCTGTTAACTGTACTCTCTACAATTTCGCCGCTTCTAACCCTATAAACCTTATTGGCCATAGCACTAATTGCAGTGTTATGAGTTATCATAAGTATTGTTGTGCCAAACTCTTTGTTTACCTTTTGAAGAAGCTTTAAAATTTCTCTTGATGTTGAAAAATCTAGGGCACCTGTTGGTTCATCGCACAGCAAAAGAGTAGGATTTTTAACTATAGCTCTTGCAATAGAAACTCTTTGCTGCTCACCGCCACTAAGTTCCCTTGGGAATCTATGCTTTTTATCAAGCATATCCACAGCTTTCAGTACTTCGTCAATATTAAGCGGTGATTTGCTTATATTTGAAACAACTTCTATATTTTCAACTACTGTAAGATTAGGTATTAGATTGTAAAATTGAAATATGAATCCGATATTTTCTCGCCTATAATCTGTAAGCTTATTGTCATTTAGTTTAGTAATGTCTATGTTATCAACTGAAACAATACCTGAATCACATCTGTCAATTCCTCCTATAATATTAAGAAGTGTTGATTTTCCAGAACCAGAAGGCCCTAGTATTACTCCTATCTCACTTTTATCTAAACTTATATCGGTACCTTTTAAGACAGTAGTAGTTATATCACCCGTATTATAGCTTTTTCTTAAATTTTCAACTTTTAAAAACATTATTTATATTCTCCCATCATTAAAGTTCTGTTAATTTGAGATATCTTTTTTATGCTTCTAGTAAATAAAACATATTTCTTTAGACATAGTGTTCACTTAATAGCAAGGCCTTATTCAATATAAAGACGGTTTTGTAGACTTGCTAACACAACCAGCTCTAGGACTTATTATTGATGAAGATAAAGTAAAATAAGTTGCCATGGAAGGTCTTAACTGGTCTAATCCAAATTGGAAAAATTATGATGGAACAAAAGCTAAATGGTAGAATAATATAAGTTATATAGGAAATAAGATTAAGGGATAACTATAATAATTATGGTTATCTCTTTTTCAATGTAATAGTGCACCAACATATACCTAATTTAAATCAATATATAAGAAAAGTGATTATAATTTCATTCTACTTTATTTCCTAGCCATCAGATAAAATAAAGATTGCTAAATCTTGACGTAATAGCCATGATAAAATATAATTGTTAGTGATATTCATTATCAATAGTGATTATAAGGAGTAGAAATATGATCTTTATTTGCACATTAATTCTAGTAACGATTTTATCATTACTTTTAACATCATCTATTAAGAAGCATTATTATCTTTATTATTCGCTGGCAACGGGTATTGCGATAATTACATCATTTTATGAAATACTACGAATAACATCTAACGCAAAGCTTGAAGGGGTTATTCTAACCCTTGAAAAAACTTCAATAAGAGGATTGATATCAGTATCATTTTTTATATTAGTAATGTATGCAGGAGCTTTAAATCAAAAATGGACAATAACAAAAAAATTACGCAGCATTAGAGCAGAATTAGCAATTATAGGTGCAATCATGCTGTTACCTCATGGAATAGTATATTTTATTCGATTTATAATACTCAAGCTTCCTAAAATCACTAATGAAGGTTCGTTTCCTGTATTATACTTAAGCTATATAGCAGTTGGACTCATTGGATTTATTATAATGATACCATTACTTATTACCTCATTTAAGAAAATAAGACGTAAAATGCAAGGAAAGCAATGGAAGAGGATTCAAAGATGGGCGTATTTGTTTTACTTTTTAGCATATCTTCATGTTTTACTTATACTTTTAAATGAAAAGGAAATAGATTGGGTAAGGTTAAGCAGTTACACCATAGTGTTTATTAGCTATATGGGTTTAAAGTTATTAAAAAACAAAGAAATCAATATAGCAAAACCATTTAAATTAAGTAAAATGAACAACTAATATTTAATATAAATTTATGTAGTGAAAATATCAATGTCTCTATAATCGAGTTTGTGATATTTTCTTATCATATTTAGAAAACAGCAACAAACATAAGAGTATTCAATTTAATTATATAATCAATTATTTATCTTTATTGAAATAATTTTAATGTTTTATTGAATAATTAAATAAATGTTTCTTATATATTAGTTTATATCTTACTTATTTTCGAACAAGCACTTTATATGAACAAATATGTAGAAAAATAACTGATATAAACTTGAAGTTGTTTTCACATAAAGACAATAATTTACAAGAAAATAAGTTATAATGTCAAATGAGAAAATACAATGGCTATTTGCATAATAAGTTTATCCCTAATTTCGAGCTAATTTAAATTTTAACACTTTGTAATATTATATTAAGGAATTATTAACATAATCTAAAGATAATAAACAGAGATTTATAGTAACATATAAACATGAAAAAGCTGTACTAAGAGATTTAGAAATAAAACAATATTAAGGCGGTGATTTTATTTTATGAAAGATGTAAATGTAGATACAATCAAAGAAACAATAAAATATCTTCCTGAAGATGA